>Ga0079306_1001728_pt1 | contig 13664 bp, 16 predicted proteins | sample Methanotroph_Enr_FD_79181 | JGI IMG/M metagenome (GOLD analysis project Ga0079306, IMG submission 79181) | Enriched soil microbial communities from Old Woman Creek wetland in Ohio, USA - Methanotroph_Enrichment_5 | ecosystem: Environmental > Terrestrial > Soil > Wetlands | place: USA: Ohio...
ATGCCCGCGAGGCCATCGCTTCGGCCCAGACGGTGGAACAGTTGCGTCAGGCGCAGGCGGTTGTGTTGCCACTGGACTATGCGATGAGCTTGGCCGACACGGCCCAGGTTATTGGCGTGTCACCGGGTTGGGCCTGTCAACTGCGTCGGCGCTTTATTCATGGACACAAAGCAGGAGCGCCAGATGCACCCACTGCGGGCGGGCGCAAACGCCAGAACATGAGCCTGGAAGAAGAGCGTGAGTTTCTGGCGCCCTTCCTGGAGTGCGCCGCTGCTGGTGGCGTACTCGTCGTCGGCCAAATAAAGGCTGCGCTGGACAAGCGCTTGGGGCGTGAGGTGGCGCTAGCCTCGGCTTACAACCTGCTGCATCGCCACAACTGGAGAAAGCTCGCGCCCGACAAGCGCCATCCTCAAAGTGACCCGCTAGCTCAGGAGGAGTGGAAAAAAAACTCCCCGAAGCGCTCGCCGAAATCCGCCAAGACTGGGCACAAGGCAAAACCGTCAAGCTGATGTTTCAAGACGAGGCGCGCTTTGGACGCATCTCGAACGTACGCAGGTGCTGGGCTCCCAAGCCACTACGCCCAGTCTGCCAAGGCATGCTGACACACGAATACACCTACGCCTATGGTGCAGTGGATGTCTGCACTGGCGAGCTCGACAGCCTGATCCTGCCGCACGTCAACACCGGGTGCATGCAGTTGTTCTTGGACGAAGTCTCGGCACGCCATCCACAGGATCGCATCATCATGGTGATTGACGGTGCGGGCTGGCATCGCAGCGATGCGCTCGAAGCACCAGAAAACATCCACCTGCTGAAACTTCCACCCTACGCGCCCGAGCTCAATCCGATAGAGCACGTCTGGGATGAACTGCGTGAGAAATTCTTTCACAACCGAGTCTTCAAGAGCCTCGATGCGTTGGAAGATCACTTGTCGATGGCGCTGAAAACAATGGAATTCGACCCCAGCACTGTAGGCTCCATCGTATCCTGGCCCTGGATCATTGGTGCATTTTTAACTTCATTTGTGAATTAGAAATGGAATTACGAAGCACCCAAACCATCTTTCCGAAGGCCAGCCACCGTGGATCGTAATACTCAAAATGCTTTGCAACAACGTCGCAGAAATATGCGTCACCGGGTGAGGTCGACCGTGGCGGTGGAGTTCCTCAACGTGCTCACGAGTCCGGAGTTTCTCGAGGTGACTGAATCGATGCTGCCCGAGCACCGCGAGCGGTTGTATCCGCCGACGGTGACGCTGTCGATGTTCATGCGTCAGGTGCTGGAATCCGATGGCTCGTGCCAGAAGGCGGTCAACGGGTGGGCGGCGCAGCGCGCAGCCGATGGGCTTGGCTCGTGCAGCGTTCGTACTGGCGGGTTTTGCCGGTCTCGCCAGCGTCTGCCGCTGGAGATGGTCAGTGCGCTGGCGCGCGAAACGGGCCGCCTGCTCAGCAAGAAGGCGATGGCCCAATGGCTCTGGCGCGGGGGTGCGGTGAAGCTGGTGGACGGCACCGGGATCTCGATGCCCGATACCCCGGAGAACCAAGCGTGTTATCCCCAGCCCAGCCCAGCCCAGCCCAGCCCAGCCCAGCCCAGCCCAGCCCAGCCCAGCACCCAGGCACCCGGGTCGGTTTTCCGCTGGCACGACTGGTCATGGTGATTTGCCTGGTAACTGGCGCGGCGCTTGATTTGGGGGTGGGGCCACACAGCGGCAAAGGCAGCGGCGAACTCGGGTTCGTGCGCCGTCTGCTCGAAGGCTTCTCCCCACACGATGTGATGCATCGCCGATGCCCTGTACTGCAACTATTTCCTGATCGCCACGTTGATGGCCTCAGGTGTGGATGTACTGTTGGAGAAAAACGGATCGCGAATCACAGACTTTCGCCGTGGTCAGTCGCTGGGCACGCGCGACCACCTCGTGCGCTGGCCCAAGCCTGCGGCGCGCCCACAGTGGATGACGCCCGAGAAGTATGAGCGATTTCCAGATGAACTGAAGGTATGTGAAGTGAAAGTCGCGCACCAAGTGCTGGTCACCACGCTGCTCGATCATCAGCAAGTCAGCAAGCACGATCTCTCGGCGCTGTACGCACGCCGCTGGAACGTCGAGTTCGACCTGCGTAACCTCAAGACCACCAGGGGGCATGGACGTCCTGAGCTGCCAAACGCCGCAGATGGACGAGAAACAGCAGTTGTGAAGCCACCACTCATGCGCCGATTCTGAACTTATGTAAAGTTAAACAGCACGCCCAATCAGTTGACCAGGGTGATAGCAGCAGTTGCTGAAGCAAAACTACCCATAACTGGGAACTGTGCATAATGAGCAACAGAAGTCATAGAAAACACTCCCCGTTAGCCGACGTTCAGACATAAAACGTGGTCAATATGAAAGATGTTGGCTTTGAAATTAGTCCACGTTGATCCGAACAAAGGATGGCGTTATGTGGTCATGTGCCTCTCGACCCAGTCCAGGGCACCTTTCAGATGTTGGAAGTCATCAAGGGAGCGCGCCGGAATGTCAGGGTAACGGTCGTTCCACATTCGCCCAAGCGCTGACCCGGCTCCAATTTCAAGCACACATGCAATCTTTCGTTCAGCAATGGCCTCCATGCACGAGGACCATTGCACCGTGCTGGCCAGTTGCTGACTCAGGGCCTTACGGAGTACGTCGGGTTTTTGGCTGAGGACGCCCAAGGCGTTCACGGCAATCGGGAAATTGGGTGTGGCAAATGGCACGTCGCTCATTGCCTCGGCAAAGGCGCTGGCTGCCGGTGCCATCCAGGATGAGTGAGAGGCCACTCGAACCTCCAGACGCTTACACACGGCTCCGATAGCGGCCAGTGCAAGAGTGGCTTGCGTCAAGGCGTAGTCGCTGCCCGCGAAGATTGCATGGTTGACATTGACCCGTATCGCGCACTCAAGACCCAGTTCGGCGCATGCCGCAAGAACGACGCTTTCTGAGAGGCCGGACACCGACAACAAACCGGTCTTCAGGCCGGACACCGCCTGATCCATCAGGGCGGCGCGCTGAGCCGCCAGTTGGATGGCCTGGTCGGTCGAGAATACGCCGGCACAAGCCAAGGCCGCAAGCTCCCCCACACTGTAACCCGCGACGACAGCTGGCCATTCAGACAGTCGGTCTTTGATCGCGGCCCATGCCGCCAGAGACGTCCCGGTGATCAACACCTGCGCAAAAGCATTGTCACTGCGGTGATCGGCATCGTGGAGTAGACCGCGCCAATCTGCCCCAAGCCGCGCGCTCATCAGGCGCAGGGCATCCATGGTGGCTGGCTGGGCTTCAAGCCAAGGCAGCATACCGGGCTGCTGGCTGGCCTGCCCCGAAAATAGAACCGCGTAGCTCATGTTGCAAACGCAAGTGCTTTCCGCGAGACCAATGCCTCGTCGCTCGGGGTTGATGGCGCGTCATAGGTAACCGGTCGCGTCAAACGCGCAAGCTCGTCAACCCAGCACGCACTGGCGAGTACGTCAGCTGATCCACCCGGCGACAGTCTGCGCTGAACGAAAGTCGTATGGATGACACGGGCGTGCAGCAGCCAATCGGGCTGCATGATCCCGCCAGAGGATAGAAAACTACGTGCTGACGACTGCACAAAGCGCAAGCCCTCAATGCCGCCGCGATGAGCCGTGTTGGTGTCGTCCAGCGCGGTCATGGTGGCAAACAAGGCTTGGACGCGGGCGGCACGCGCTGTCGCGCCGCCCGCCAACGCACCCTGCAAGGCGGGCAGCGTGATGTCAAACAGGGTAGGAAACGCTTGCGCAGCCTCTTCCCCCGCGCTGCGCATGCCGAAACGCTGGGCGACACGCTGGCCGTTGGTGGTGGGACTTGCCAAGCGAGTCGCCTTGACGCGCGCTGCCAGCGCTTCGCCCCAGGTCGATAACAGGACCGCACGCAAATGTAAAGGGGAAAACTGCAAACCTTGGGCGTGCAGTTGCCCGGCGCAGGCACACAGCAAGCCCAAGCCAAACACGGCACCGCGGTGGGTGTTGATGCCCCGGGTAGCCACCAACATGCGCGCCTCGGCGTTCTTTCCAATCGCCTCCAAGACGGCAAACGAATCACCGCCAGCGCCGGCTTGCGCCATGCGCGGAAAGTAGCCGCGCAGTGCAAACAAGCTGCGCAAGAACGTTGTGCCATTCATGTCGTGATGGCTGCCGCAGTCAAGAAACGACACCAGGCCCGGCTTGGGCTCCAGCGCAATTTCGGTGTAGAGGGCGCGGACAGCGGCGCGGCCCACTTGCCGCGCATTGGAAGAAAGCCTATCCGGAACGACTTGGTTTTTAGAGGTGCCACCCATACGAGATATCAGCTCAAGGTCAGCGCAGTGCCTGGATCAGCCGATTGCGCGCTGCGCCCGAACATGCGCACCTCCGCCAGGGCCGCCAGCCGAATGCTGTGTCGGTCTTTCACCATCACCTGCGAAGTCTGTCCTGTCAGCAATTTTTGCAACTCGCGCCAGGCGACGGCCTGGCCTTCGGAGAAAACAATTTCACCATCGACGCGCCAGTGGAGTTGGGCCGTTTCCAGCAGATGCACCACCTGAGACGCCGCCTCAAACTCGGTTACGCGCAAGCTCAAATCGATGTCTGACGCCACATGCAGGTAGGGCAGCTCAGTGAGGAACTGCCAACCGTGAGAGCCATAAACATGGGTTTGCACCCCTTGGGCGGCAAGTGCTTGTGACAAATCAAGTGCGGCCTGCCCCCAATGGTTCGCCTGCGCCACTTGCAAGAGCGAGGGAAAGACACCGCTTGCGGTGATGACGCTCAAATCGACCGTCAGCGCCAGTCGCCGCCTTGACCATTGCGGCGGCGCTGGCAAGCCCAGGCAGATCTGCTCCCCTGCGGTCTCGGCACGCTGGCGGCACACCACCAGCGGCAGACGGTCGGCACGCCAATGGGCAAGAATGTCATGTGCCTCAGCATCCCATGCCCGATCTTCAATCTGCGCCCAAGCCAGTGGGTCGATCCACACCAGTTGATTGCGCGCCAAAGTCTTCATGAAATTCTCGGGGATGGCGTGCCGTGGTTCAGGCGCTGACGACGCGTTCAATCACCTGCGCGGCGAGTTGGCGTCCACCGCGTGCGGCACCGTCAGCGGCACGCTCGTCCAGCGTGGGTGAATCGTCCAGTGCCGTTATCAACTGCGCCTGCAGGTCGCCCGTCCAGAGCGCGCGAATGCCGCCCATGGCCACGTAGTTCTCGACACCCGGCGCAAACACCGGATTTGATTTCGACAACTCTGCCAAGCGCGCTTCGTCAATCTTGGTCACGCGCGCCATTGCAGGCAATCGCATGACGCGAATCTCAGCCTCCGGCAAGGCGTAGCAGGCGTCGGCAATCAACCCCGACGTGATGAAGCCGCCCGATAGCGCCTGGTCATACACCAGGCCGATCACGCGGTGCTGCTGGCGCCGCGCCAACTCAATGCAACAACCCAGATGCGCCATGTAGCGATTGATACCCAGCAGTTCGTCACGGTGGCGCAGCCTTTGACCCTGTGTGTCCACCAACAGCACGATGGGCCGACCTGGATGGTCGCGCACAGTGTCCAGCACCACGCGCGCCTGCGCCAACGCGAGTTCTACGCCGATGGCGGCGTGGTCCGTGGTGCCCACGACCGTGACCGTGCGTCCATTCACTTCAGCCGTGCCACTCAGCAGATCGCCGTCGCGTGTGACGCGATGCGCCGCACCAAAAAGAGCGCTCAGCAATGGTTCCCAGTTCATGCCAGCGCCTTGGTCTGAAGTGCCTTCAAGGCTTGCACCTCCGAGGCTTCAAGATCGGCCACCAGCGCCGGATCAGGGACACCGGCGCGTTTCCAGATATCCTGCGCGTCGCGGCAGTCGCCGTACTGCGTCAGTCGGTCAGACAGCAGCGAGTGCTCCGCCTCCATCGCCGCCAGACTCAGGGGCAATGACTGGCCTAGCAAGCCGATTGCGGCATTGCGAAAAGCCGCCACGTCGTCTTCCACCAGCGTATCGCAATCGCCAATCAGGTAGCGATGTTTTCCACCCGTGGTGCGCCAGACCAGGGCGCGGTCACGTGAGTCAAATTCTTCTACTCCGTTGGACGACTCAATCACTTCGGGCCCGGACATGGCCAGGCGACCAATATCGCTCATTACCATATGGTCGGCGCAACGTGCAATCAAGCCCATGCCGCCAAAACAGCCGTTGGCGCCTCCAATCAACATGATGACGGGAATGCCCTGAGCCCGTGCACCAAGCAAGGCACGCATGACTTCCGACACGGCAATCAATCCCGCATTGGCTTCGTGCAGACGCACACCGCCGGATTCAGCCAGTACGATCACCGCCGCAGGCTTCAGGCGCAGTGCCCGTTTGAACAGGCCAACCAGCTTGGCGCCATGCACCTCGCCGACGCCACCACCCATAAACTCCCCCTCTTGCGCCGCGATCAGCACCGGTTGACCGGCCAAGGTACCGCTACCGACGACCACGCCATCATCAAAAGAAGACGGCACCCCCAGCAGCGCAAGATGGGGGCTGACGACCCGCTCAGCCGGACCCAGGATTTCGTGGAATGAACCGGCATCCAGCAAATGGGTCACACGCTGGCGTGCGGTCGATTCAGCAAAGCTGCGGTTCATGCCTTGGACCTCATGCTACCTGGCAATTCCGCCGCGGCCTGATCGAGCCTGAGGCTCACCACCGCAGGGGTAGCCCCCATGTCATTGATGGAGATTGCGACGCCCGAGAGGCTATGGCGCTCCTGAAAGTCCTGCATCACGGCCGCCCAGATAGGAGAAAAGCCCTGCGCCGATGTGGTGACATCCACGGTGCACTGGGTGCCTCTGGCATTGGGCTCCAACATCACCTCGAGGTTGCCCGATCCGACCACCCCCACCAAGATCGGCTTGAAGTCACCCGGTGCGTGGTGCCCCATGAAATGGAAGTGAAGTTTTTCCACACTTGTGTCCTTGTTATTACCAGTTACGGAATCGTTTTGGCGGGTTGTAAAGCCCGCCCGACGCACGCACCAGATCGCGCATGGTTCGCGCGGCCAACAGGCTGCGCGTGGCATCGCGCTTGTCGACACCCAAATCTTCGGCACGCTGGATCACCCCCCGATCACGCAGGTTTTCCACCATGCGCCGATCGCGTGCCAGCCCCACCGGGGTGTAGCCCGCGACGCCCCGAATAGCTTGCTCACGCTCTTCATCGGTACGGCATAGCAGCAGGTTGGCAATACCTTCCTCAGTGAGGATGTGGCTGACATCATCGCCGTAAATCATCACGGGCGGAATTTCCATGTGGGCCTGCTCGGCCAGCTGCCAGGCATCCAGCTTTTCAACAAAAGCCGGCTGCATGTGTTCGCGGAAGGTCTCCACAATTTGCACCACCAGTTTTTGCCCGCGTGGCATGGCCCAGACGCCCGTGCGGCCCTGGCGAGCTTGCGCGCCCGCCTTCAGCCAGGCCGGTGTCGCGTGGCGACGACCGCGTGCGTCGGCACCCATATTGGGCGCGCCGCCGAACCCTGCGATGCGACCCAGCGTGGCGGTAGAGCTGTGACCGTTCAAGTCGATTTGCAGGGTGGAACCAATGAACATGTCGCAGGCATAGTGACCCGCCGCCTGGCACAGGGCCCGGTTGCTGCGCATGCTGCCATCGGCGCCGGTGAAAAATACATCGGGGCGGGCCTTGATGTAGTCTTCCATGCCCAACTCGGAGCCAAAGGAATGCACTGATTCGACCCATCCAGCCTCAATAGCAGGGATCAATGCCGGGTGCGGATTCAGGGCCCAATGCTTGCAAATCTTGCCCTTGAGGCCGAGCGACTCAGCGTAGGTGGGGAGCAGCAACTCGATCGCCGCGGTGTCGAAGCCGATACCGTGGTTCAGCCGCTGCACGCCATATTCGGCGTAAATGCCCTTAATGGCCATCATGGCCATCAGCACCTGAATTTCGGATATTTGCGACGGATCCCGCGTGAACAGCGGCTCGATCAGGTTGGGCTTGGGCGCCAGAATGACAAAGTCCACCCAGTCGCCCGGAATATCCACACGCGGTACCGTATCGACAAACTCATTGACTTGCGCGATCACGATGCCGCTCTTGAAGGCCGTCGCTTCCACAATCGCCGGCGTGTCTTCGGTGTTGGCGCCGGTGTAGAGATTGCCCTGCGCGTCGGCGGACTGGGCGCAGACCAGCGACACCCGCGGCGTCAGGTCCACAAAGTATCGACTGAACAGCTCTAAGTAGGTGTGAATGGCGCCAATCTGAATCTGCCCGGCTGACACCAGCTTGGCCAGTCGTGCACTCTGAGGGCCCGAGAAAGAAAAATCGAGTTTGGAGGCAATGCCAATTTCAAACAAATCCAAGTGCTCTGGCAAGGCCAGCACGGACTGCACCATGTGCAAGTCATGCACCTGTGCCGGATCAAGCTGGGTCAATGCCCGCGCCAGGAAGTCGGCCTGCTTCTGGTTATTACCTTCCAGACAGACCCGGTCTCCGGACTCCAAAACAGAGGTCAACAGGGCCATTGCGTCGTTTGGCTCAACCCGTTTGCCGCGCAAGCCATCACCCAGCGCAGCTACAGCGCGCGCCAGGCGGCGGGCCCGGCTTTGCGCTTGCAGGTTCCAGCGTCCGTCTGGTGCATTCATGTCACTTCACCCCCATGACAAGATCGGGCAGACCTGTGGCGATGCCCGGGAACAGGCACAGCAGAAACACCGCGCCAAACATCAAGCCCACAAACGGCATCACGCCCCAGATCACATCCTTGAGCGGAATGTCAGGCGCCACGTTCTTGATGACGAAGATGTTCAGGCCCACCGGCGGATGAATCAAGCCCATTTCCATCACGATGGTCATCACGACACCAAACCAAATCAAGTCAAAGCCAGCGGCTTTCAGGGGCGGCAAAATAATCGGCGCGGTCATCAAAATGATGGATACCGGCGGCAGGAAAAAACCAAGTACGATCACCATCAGCAAGATAACGCCCAGCAAGATCCACTTGGACAACTGCATGCCAACGATCCATTGCGCGGCCCCCTGGCTGATGTGCAGATGGCTCATGACGTAGCTGTAGAGAAGCGACATACCAATGATGAGCATCAGCATGGTTGATTCCCTCAAGGTTGACGCCAGAATCGGGGCCAGGTCCTTGGGCCGCCAAATGCCGTAAATCGTGGCAATCAGCACCAGCGCCAACAAACCACCCAGACCTGCCGTTTCAGTCGGGGTGGCAAAGCCGCCATAGAGAGCGATCATGACCCCGGTGAGCAACACCACAAAAGGTAGCACGCGCGGCAGCATTTCTACTTTTTGCGCCGGCGTGAAGTGCTCTTCTTCCAAGTAGGCGGATTTGACGCCACCCTTTTCATAAATTTCAAGTGCCAGTTTGTATTCCTTGCGGGCGCGCACCACGGCATAGCCGGCAAACATGGTCACCAACAGCAAGCCCGGACCAATGCCCGCCAGAAACAAGCGTCCCAACGATTGCTCGGCGGCCACCGCATACAGAATCATCACAATCGACGGCGGCAGCAAAATGCCCAGGGTGCCACCGGCGGCGATGATGCCAGCGGCGAAGCCAGGGGAATAGCCCCGTTTGCGCATTTCCGGAATGCCGGCCGAGCCGATGGCCGAGCAGGTGGCGGGTGAAGATCCCGCCATCGCGGCAAACAAGGCGCAGGCAAACACGTTGGCGATACCCAGACCACCGGGCACTTTGTGCAGCCAGGCGTGGATGGCGGAATAGAGATCCTGTCCAGCACGCGACTTGCCAATGGCCGCCCCCTTCATGATGAACAGCGGGATGGACAACAGAGTGATCGATGCCATCTCTTCATAGACATTTTGCGCCACCGTATCCAGCGATGCTGCTGGCATGAAGAAGTACATGAAGGTTACCGCCACCGTGCCAAGGGCAAAAGCAATCGGCATGCCGGAAAACATTACCAGCAAGGTGGCGGCGCCATAGAGGAGGCCAATAGCGAGTTCGCTCACTTCAAATCTCCCCGAACTTCGCCACCCGTAACGCGGGTCGCCGACTGAAGGAGCAACTGGATAGCCAGCAAGGTCATCCCTACCGCCATCATGGCGTAAGGAATCCACAAGGGCGGCGCGAAGCTGCTGGACGTGGTTTGCCCTTCAGACCAGGCCTCATAAAAAAGCGTCCACGACTTCCATGCAAAGAAACTGCAAAACAGGGTGGAGACGATGTCCACCAGGAGCACCCTGACCCGATTGACGCCTGCCGGCAAAATCGTGGCCAAGGCTTCAATGCCCACATGGCCACGCTGCGACTGTACGTAGGCTGTGCACATAAACATGGCACCCACGAGCATGAAGACGGATGCTTCGTCCTGCCAGTCGGTGGCGATCTTGAGAAAGTAACGGGTCACAACGGAATAGGTCAGTACCACCGAGGTGAGCACAAGCGCCAGCATCGACAGGCGCAGCACCTGCAGGTTGAGCCAAGTCATGCTCCTGACGAGCGCAGCCAAGGCTGGGTTTCTTGGCTCCACCATGCCCGGCGCTATGCCGGGCTCAGTTTCAAAACCATGACTCACAGTGTCTGCTCAGCCAGCGCGAGCAGTTTAGCGCAGCCCTCATTCTTTGCGCCATAGTCTTTCCAGGCCGTCTTGCGTGCGATCGCCTGCCATTTGTTGATGGTGGCGGGCGACAGATCGATCACCTTGGCGCCGGCTTTTTGGTACACAGTGGCGACATCGATGTCGTCCTTTTTGGCGGCGTCCAATGCAAACTTTTCCATCTCGGCGCCCACCGCCATGATGGTGTCGCGCTGCTCTTTGGGCAACTTGTCGAAGATGGCCTTGGACATCATCAGTGGTTCGAACATGAACCAGTAAGCGCCGTTGCGACCCGTGGTCAAGGCTTTGGCCACTTCTTCCAGACGGAACGAAATGAAGGAGGTGGATGAGGTCATCGCCGCGTCCATTGCCCCAGTTTGCATCGCCGCGTAGATTTCGTTGGAAGGCAGGGTTACAACGGCTGCGCCGGCGTCTTTGAGAATCATGTCCATCTCGCGTGAGCCGCCGCGAATTTTGAGGCCCTTGGCATCTTCCGGTTCCACAATGGGCTTGCCGCGAGAAGCTACACCGCCTGCCTGCCATATCCAGCTGATCAGCACGATGCCTTTGTCCAACAACACGCGGTTGAGCTCAACACCCACCGGTTTCGTTTTCCAGCTGTAAGCCTGGTCGTAGGACACGACGAGACCTGGCATGAGGCCAATGTTGAGTTCCGGGATTTCGCCGCCGGCGTACGACAAGGGAATGAGCGCCATGTCGAGCGCACCCTTGCGCATGGACGAGAACTGGGCGTTCGTCTTCATTAACGAAGAACCCGGATAGATCTCGAACTTCAAGCCACCTTTGCTACGTTTTTCGACCTCGGCGGCAAAGCTGCGTACCAGTCGATCACGGAAGTCGCCTTCTTTGAGGGTGCCACCCGGGAATTGGTGCGAGATTTTGAGCGTTGTGTTTTGGGCAAATGCCGAGGAAAACGGCACGGATGCCAGGGGCAGGCTGCCAAGTGCCTGAATAAGGGTGCGTCTTTTCATGGGGTTATCTCCTTGGACAGTGATTGGAATGACCATCAGCGCCTTGCGTCTCAACCGCAGGTTTAAAAATCTTTTTCACCGCTGTATGTATACATTAATGTAATGAGTGTGTTTTTGATTTGAATTGGTGAATACCCTGATCTAAATCAATGGATGCAAGAAATGATCGATGGGAGAATCTCGGTATGAAAATTTCTGACCGGTTGCGTGAAAACATTGAAGAACAAATCGCCACCGGCAAGCTTTCACCTGGCAGTACCTTGGATGAAGCCACCCTTGTCGAACAGCATGGTGTGTCACGAACGCCGGTGCGCGAGGCCCTGATTCAATTGGCCGCGCAGGGGCTGATTGAGATCCGACCGCGACGTGGTGCGGTGGTTACCAGCATCGGTCCCGCGCGCCTGATGGAAATGTTCGAAGTGATGGGCGAACTCGAAGCCATGTGTGGGCGCCTTGCAGCCCGGCGCATGAAGGACAGCGAGCGGGCCGAATTGAACGCGGCACATGAGGCCTGCGAAAAGGCGCGATCCGAGCAGGATTCGGACACTTATTTTTACTGTAATGAGCGCTTCCATGCCGCCATCTATGCGGGTAGCCACAACAGTTTTCTGGGAGAGCAAGCATTGCAGCTGCATCGACGCCTGCGTCCCTATCGGCGCTTGCAGCTGCGCGTTCGAAATCGCATGGAAGCATCGTATAAGGAACACGATGCCATCGTGCGCTCCATCCTTGCCGGTGACGCCGACTCAGCTGCGCTGGCCTTGCGTGAACATGTTGTCGTGCAGGGGGAGCGTTTCGGCGATTTGCTTGCTTCCCTGGCTGAATTGGCGCCGGCTGCTGAGGCGTGATGTAGTCGCATCGATTTTCTAAAATTATGACTACCTCCCCCAATCTGGCCCGGCTGCGCCGCTTCGTACAGCAATTCGCCACCCTGATCGATCGCCACCCGACTGAACCCGAAATACTTGACCAAGGTGGCGCGCTGTTGGCCTGTCTGGTTGCACACGATGACTGGCTTGCCCGAGGCCTATGCCCAGCCCGATCCGCAGCGCTATCAGCAAAACCTGTTGCATGCCGATGCATGGGGCCGCTTTTGGGTGGTCAGCTTTGTCTGGGGACCCGGCCAAGTCACACCCATCCACGACCACACGGTCTGGGGCTTGATCGGCCTTTTGCGTGGTGCAGAGCAAGCGCAGGCGTATGCCCGCACCCACGACGACCGCTGGGCGCCTCAAGGGGAACAGCCACTGTTTTAGATGCCAGCTTGACTGACTTCTTCTTCATCTTGACTTTTACCGTCGGTGTTCTTGCGGCAACTTTTTTGGTAATGCCCTTGCCCGCTGAACGTGTCGGCGCTGCAAGTGCAGGGACGTCGCGCACGCTGAGTTGATCGTCGTCGATCAATTGCGATGCAATTTGATAGACTTTATTGAGCTCTTCTTCGATGCCCGCAAGCGTATGCGAGAGACGCGCGGAAACCTTCCAATTCTCAATCAGGGTGTCGTTGTCAAGGTTGTACGGGTTTTTGGCAATCGCCGCATGAACGCGATCGGCATATTCTTTGACTTCCTTCTTTAGTTTCTCATCGGCGGTAAAGGCGGCAGCGCCGACCTTTTGAAGGGCGGTGAGAGTGGAGTGGGAAAGTGACATCAGGGAAATCCTTGTTAGATAGCCTCACAAGTTCATTGAATGCGCCCAAACGATGAGCCATGGATCTGTTGCTGCGCACCAGTTGAAAGTGCATTTGTATGTCCTGTTCCATCTTCTCAAACCCAACTCTCAATTCAGGATCCCCGGGCAATGCATTGGCTTCAACGTTTTTAGTCCCAAGTGATTCCACGGGCTGCCCCAATCCGAGACGCTCATACACATCGCTGCAGGCTCGGCGAATTTGCTCAGGTGTTGGGTGAAAGTAATGCAGGGCGCTGACGTTGGTTAATCCAAAGTCGAGACTGCAGGTCGCAGCCATCAAGGTAAGCAACTGGGGAACACACATTGACGCGATGAGCGCGTCAATGCATTAGTCGTCAACGAATGGTTTGAGGCTGCCAGCGATGGGGCAGCAAGTCGCCCACCTGACTGGCGCGCTGGGTCGG
>Ga0079306_1001731_pt1 | contig 13615 bp, 12 predicted proteins | sample Methanotroph_Enr_FD_79181 | JGI IMG/M metagenome (GOLD analysis project Ga0079306, IMG submission 79181) | Enriched soil microbial communities from Old Woman Creek wetland in Ohio, USA - Methanotroph_Enrichment_5 | ecosystem: Environmental > Terrestrial > Soil > Wetlands | place: USA: Ohio...
AAAAAAGACGCCGTTTGGAAGTTGTGTGGATGCTGCAAACTGCCCAATTTTATTGGTTTTGAGAGCACGAAGTGGCACCCCTTCCTTATCCCGAACGGTGACAAGTACCCCAGGCAAGAGTCCTCCCTGATTGTCTTTGATGATGCCCGTGACCACATTGGAAAATGTGGTAAGTCTTGGAAGTCCTGCGCGGGTTGCCGCATCTGGCGTAATTATTTTTACCGTTGGACCTGCGGGTGATGCGGTGACAACACCTGCTGGCTGCGAAGCCGCGTTTGTTTGAACCGCGTTTGACGCGGACGCGGGGTTGGTTTGTTGTTTTTTCATAGAAATAATTCTCTCTTCCATCTCTTGTTTTTGTTTTTTCATTTCTTGCATTTCCTTCTGTAATTCTAACACTCTATCTTCGACGGTTGTTTTGCCGGTTAGCTCTGTTTGTAATTTTGAAATTTCTTCTTGTAGTTTTTCAAGCTCTGGATTTCTTTCTGTCGTCACCACGGGAAGCGGTGCGGGTGGAGTGTATGCGACCTCAGGAATTGGTTTTGGTTGTGGTAAAGGAGTCTGATTTATTACAGGAACAGCCGGTGTTGCAACAGGAAATAATTTATCCACCCAAGAAAACATTGAATCAAAAAATGATTTTTTGGGAACAACTGGTGTCTGACTGTAAAAACCCTGAAGTGCAGCCGTAATTGGCTTTGTCACGCCCGTTGGTGTGACAGACGGCATGTTTGTTTGCCCAGGAGTTGTCGATTGTGTTGTTGACGCACGTTGCGTTTGTATTCCCTGTGTAGTGGCAGGTGGCGTTGCCTGTTGTATTCTATGCCACACAAATTGCGTTGGTGAATAAACGCTTTTTAAAAACGATAATACCCAGATGTCCATCGGACGTTCTTCAATAGGAATGAATGCAAATCCGATACCAAGGAACGCAAAAATAACTGTGAGCGGCCAAGTAAAAAAGAACGGAAGGGGGAGAATGTAAGAAATGTATGCAAGTATGGCTCCGCCCGCGAGGTAACCAAACTGTTTGATCGTCATATCGCCGATCAAACGGAACTGAAACGTCGTGACATTTTGTGGGACAGGATGTTGCTCCATAGAACACTCTTTATTGTAAAGAACAATTGTCAGTCTTTCAAGGGGAGAAAGCGCGTTAGAATCGTGAAAACTTATTAATTTGCATTTCACGAAAATAATCAAAACCCTTTTTATTATGATATGATTACTTCATGGACGCTGATTGCGTTGTTGTAGAAGTCAAAAACACAAGAGATAGTGAAGAGACCCCGCTTGTCATGGAGCAGGTATTTGCTGCAATGGGCATGGGGACCTCACATAGTTTTTTGTCCAGATTGTTTGGTCCGAAGACAACAAAAACGTGGTTGAGTTTTGAAATAATTGCCGTCAAAAGTGCAATTCACTTTTATTTGGTCACTAAAAAACAAACACTTGCGTATATTGAAAGTCAATTGACTGCGCAATATCCAAAACTTGCAATTGTCCCAGTCGTTGATGTATTGCCGCATATATTTGAAACAATACACGCGACAACACAATTGGTACTCGCAAGCCCGTATTACTATCCACTCAAAACATATAAAGATGTTCGGGATATCGATCTTTTGGCAAGCGTGCTTGGCTGTCTTGCAAAACTAAAGGATGATCAATCCGCGGCAATTCAAATTCGCGTGTCTCCCGCAGGGTCTTCGTGGCAGCATCATGCGTCTTCTGTTGTTGCCCATGGCATCCCAGATCCAAGCTCCACTATTCCTGGGAAAACAAAAAATCATCCGCAGGCTAAGCTTATCGAAACAAAAACAAATCAAGTGGGATTTCAAACAGCAATTCGCATTGTGGCAACAGGTGGATCTCAAGAGGATGCAGAAACGACACTTCAAACAATCGCCGGCACCTATGGAGTGTTTGGACTTGGAGAAGGAAACGCATTAGTTGTGGCAAAGCCGACATTCTGGCAAAAGAAAAAACTTGAAGAAGCCGTTGTTGAACGGACAAATGACGTTGCGCCCAAGAATCATGTGTTCGGATCTTCCGAGCTTGCAACACTTTGGCATCCACCTGGCATTTTGCTTTCAGCAATTAGAAATATTTCTTGGGGGGCAAAATTGACAGGGGAAGCACCGGAAAATCTGCCTATTGCCACGGAAAACGAAGAAGAAAAAAAGAAAATCAATTTCTTTGCACGAACGGAATTCAAAAATAAGCCAACCACATTCGGTATAAAAAGCGACGATCGGAGAAAACATTTGTATGTGGTGGGGAAAACTGGTACCGGTAAGTCGACCATGATTGCAAACATGGCAATCAATGATATGCGGAATGGTGAAGGCATGGCGGTCATTGATCCGCATGGAGATTTAACCGATGCACTTCTGGACTTTATTCCATCATTTCGGCTTAATGATGTTGCCTATCTAGATCCTGCTGATGTTGCGCATCCTTTTCACTTAAATCCATTAGAATTGAAAAATACAGCGCATAGGGAGCTTGTTGCGTCAGGCATCGTGTCCATTTTTTACAAACTCTACCATTATTCTTGGGGACCCCGTCTTGAATATATTCTGCGTAACTGTATTTTGACGCTTCTTTACGTGCCAAATTCGACGCTCTTGCAGATCCCTGAAATTTTAACAAATGACAGATACAGGGAAAAAATTGTGATGGGACTTCCTGATCAGGTGTTAAAGAATTTTTGGTTGAATGAATTTAATAAAATGTCTCCACAGATGCGAAGTGAATCCATCATGCCGATTTTAAATAAGGTGGGACAATTTTTGTCTTCCCAAACAATTAGAAATATTGTCGGGAATCCGAAATCAACCATTGATCTTGAAGAAATGATGAATAACGGGAAGATTATCCTCGTGAATTTATCACAAGGGAAACTTGGGGAAGATAACAGTGCGCTCTTGGGCGCAATGATCATCACAAAAATTCAACTTGCTGCAATGAACAGGGTATATGAGCAGGAACACGCACGAAAAGATTTTTATCTGTATGTCGATGAATTTCAAAATTTTGCGACAAGCTCGTTTATCAAAATTCTTTCAGAAGCCAGAAAATATCGGTTGAATTTGACCTTGGCAAATCAGTATATCGGACAAATTGATGAGGATGTGCAGAATGCTATTTTTGGAAACGCGGGATCTATCATCTCGTTTTGTGTGGGAGCCACGGATGCACGTCCACTAGCCAGGGAATTTGGGCTCAAATACAAGGAAGAGGAACTGGTACAACTCGGCAATTATCAGATTGTGCTCAAACTTTCCATTGATAATCACACATCAAGTCCATTTTCGGCAACGACCCTGCCGCTCCCTCGGAGTCACAATCAGAGCAGAGAAAAGGTTATCAGGTCAAGCCGTGAGCGATATACCAAGACAATTGAGAAGTCATAAACAATCATCTATACTTAGCCACATGAAAATAGCGCTTCTCGGCGGAACATTTGATCCTCCACATAAAGGTCATGAATTGATCGCACGGTATATGTTGGCAAATAAAACATATCCAGTTGATGAAGTGTGGTTTGTTCCAACCTATGAACAAAAATATTTTGGGATCGATCCTGCAAAAAACGCATCCCCCTATGACGTCCGTCTTGAAATGACGAAGTTGTTGTCAGAGACTATTCCGCACACACGCGTTTCAACAATTGAGCGGGATTATAAGTTAACTGGACAGACAAAAGAGTTGTTTCAACATCTTCCAAAAGGAAATGAATACGCATTTATCATCGGCACGGATCAACTTGCCTCATTTCACCGTTGGGGAGACTATGAAATACTCCTGAGGACCATGCCATTTCTTGTATATCCTCGTCCAGATCATTCAAAGGAGCCTCGGTATGATGGTATGATATTTTTAGATGGAGATGCGCCAGTGAACAACTGTTCTTCCACACAAATTCGCACGATGATTACGAGGGGGCAACAGGTGAACGATTTAGTATTGCCTGAAGTTATGCATGTTATTGAACGAGAGGGATTGTATCAACCATCTCACAGAAAAGAGCAGAAATAATAGATATAAATATCAAAAAGAATTAAAAATTATATGATAGCCATCGATTCAGAGAAAGAAGTTACGCGTATAGTAGCCTTTATAAAAGATACATTTACCCATGCCGGTTTTACCGATGCAGTTATCGGTCTGTCCGGTGGTGTTGATTCCGCTGTTTCCTGTGTCCTTGCAGTTCGCGCACTAGGTCTGGAACACGTTTTTCCTATCCTCATGCCATACGGACCATTAAACACCAGAGGGGTGATAGACGCGATCGAGCTCGTCGAGAAAAATAAAATCCCCATGAGTCATATCGTGCGTATTGATATCAAACCCGCCGTTGATCAGATTGTACGAATTGATCCATTTATGGATCGGGTGCGAAAAGGAAATATCATGGCGCGTGTTCGTATGACATATCTATTTGATCAAGCCAAAAAACATTACGCACTTGTGATGGGGACGGAAAATAAAAGTGAACATGAGCTTGGGTATTTTACGCGGTTTGGAGATGAGGCAAGTGATGTGGAGCCGATTCTACATCTGTATAAAACACAGGTGTTTGAACTTGCAAAACATTTGCAGATTCCTGAAACAATTATTGCAAAACCCCCATCAGCAGATTTGTGGCCGGAGCAGACAGATGAAAATGAGTTGGGGTTTACCTATAGTGAAGCTGATGAGGTGCTGGAAAATGGAAACGTTGTTGACGATAAAGGAAAACTAGTGATGAAGCGAAAAAATACTACTGATTTTAAACAGCATCTTCCGTTTAAAATTGAGGAATGATGCTTGTTGAAGCTTTATATCTAGTGTATACTTTTATTTAATATGACAGCTGAGTCAGAAAAATTTTCAGGAAATCGAGAAAAAAAAACCAAAACAGATGAAGTCATTGAAGTAGCAAAAAAGGTGGTGAAAACTGTAACTCCTTCAGGGCATAATAAATCTTCGTCTGAATCCGCATCAGGAAAAAAAATTATTGATGGGAAGGAAGAGAGAAAAAAGCCAAGTGTGTCTTCTATTGAGCAACCAATTCTCCCAAAAGATCAAGTTATTGAAAAGAAAACAATCACGACTTTTAAAGACATTGTGGGAAATGAAATGAAAGAAGGCGGAGTATTACACGGGATTGTTGAGGAAATGCCTGAAGATGTTCAATTGATAGAATTTTTGGCGGATACATCGGAACGGATGAAACACGGCGCAAAACCGGACGTGATTTTAGCGGATTTATATAAAAGAATGGATGCCGGTGAATTCAGGCAAGATGAAGCGCTCGAAGTGTATAAACGACTTGGCCCAACAATTCATGGAGAAATGTCGGAGGAAGAGTTGCAACAATACGAAGGGACGGGTTCTCCGAGAAGGACGTATAAGAAAGCGACATCTCGAGAGGCTGTATATACGGATATTTACGATGGATATGAGCCTGAAATTGCAAAAATGCCACAACAAATTCAGGATAGAATCAACTCGCTAAAATCAATTAAGACCGGTCAATATGCAGGAATAAGTGAGACGGACATGGAGCAGGCAATTCATGATATGGAAGACGTTCGAAAAGAAATAAATAAATCGCGCATTCCTTTTACAGAAGAACAAAACAGAATTTTTAGTGAGCTGAAGCAAAAATTTTACGAGAGACAAGATCAGCTACAGGCTGTGGTCGATAAGTCGGAATATGTTGAAAACAGAATGTACCTAGATCCTCAAATAGCACACAATCTTAAATATGATCTTATTAAAGTTAAAGACGCTTTAACCGAAGACGCATTAATTCAAATTTTCAAAGGAAATGAACATTCTCCTTTGGCAAAAATTTCAATGGATCGTTTAGAGCAAGTGCAGTATGTGTTATTTTCTCCCACATTTGATGAAAGGCGCGCAGATTTGTTAGTTTTACCAAATGGTGACAAAACGGACCCAGCGGTTATTCGTGATTTAATGGAAGCAAGAAAGAACTTTTTACGTTTAAGTAAGCCGCAACAGGAAAAATTGGCAAGGTCCTTTGAAATTCAATTTAAAGCAGCTTCATGGCTTGGTGCATACAAAGATGCGCCAGCGCTTAATGACAAACGATATCAGCAATACGTGAATGAACGAATGGATGAAGATGATTTTTTTGGTCTTGATGGACAATATGGAGCACTTGTCGGTCGATTCAGAAGGTCATTAAATAAGAATTACAGAAAACATGTGTTTGATGAACATGGCCAACGAAGGGGAATGGATCCGAAATGGTGGGATCAAGCGGTCGATGAGACGATCGAAGAAATGAGGGGAAATGAAAGAAATAAGAAACGGTTTGAAGATTATCGAAAGGGAGAGTTTTATAAACTACGCCCTGGGTCGCAAAAAGAAGAGGCGACATTAAGACCCGTTAACCCAATCCCAAGAGAGGAATTAGATGCGGAATACGATCACGCATGTACAGTGATCGCTGATTTGGCAAAGGTAAGAATGATTATGAATTTTGAGAAAGCGAATCTTGATGCGCATTACGCTCCACCAAAATGGTCGCAAAGTCAAAAGGATATCGCTTCAGACTTTTTGGCAAAACAAAGAGAGTTGCGACTATCCCACCCTTATGAAAATCATTTGATGCAGTGGAATACATTTGGCACTGGTAAAACAGAATTGGAGCGGGTAAACATCCGGCATCGGGCTGAAATTTGGCTGGAAACAATGCCCGAAGCGCGAGAATTTGGAGATAATCATGCCGCTGAAATATGGGGCCGAGTTGAACAATATAAATCAGGGACATTGCCAAAAGAACAAGAAAGAATATTATTTGGACAGATTGACGCCCTTTTTTATTTTCAACCCGATTCATTGAAACGCCCTCCTGACCCCGGTTCTCCGGAGATGAGCGTGTGGATTAAAAAAATGTCAAAAGATCGTCTTCAAAAAGAGGCGCAAATCTATACGGGTATGCAGTTGTCTCAACGGTTTGATATTAATCCGTATTTTATGATGTTTGAAAGCGGATACAGACGAGGCTCAGAAAGTAAATTTTTAAGTGACGCAACAGCAGTGATGCAGGAAGTTATTGGTGAAGATAAATTGTTTGGAGTGTTTGATGCGGGGGCTGTTGTTGGTGCCACATTAGGGTACAGCAACGCATTGACCTCAGGAGACGTCGCTGGTGCAAAAGAATCATATGTCAATAAACTTGCTCCTATTGCACATTCTCGTCCGCATGAGCTAGTGTTTGCGTTACGAGACGGACACTCGCAGGCTTTGCAAGAGAATGTTCAGGGTACGAATCAAAAACGTGAAGCAGTACTTGTTGGTAATCATGAAGGCGGTTTATTAGGAGCATTTGATGAACTGTCGACGAATTTTAATGAAATCCATGATGATTTATTGGAACATAAATTTCATGTTCAAATTGATTATTTCAAAGGCTACGAAAATTTAGATGCAGTACAGAAAGAAGTGTCTGATAAATGGTTCGCGGAAAAATATGGTGTTCAGGCAGAAGAGAAAAAGCAATGGTATTTTACTTCAATGAAGGATATGTCCCATTATTTGTTGGGAGAAAATGCTTCTCCGGCGAGAGCACACCAATCTAATACAGGAGATAAATTGAGATACGTGTTATTTGGTAATATTGGACATAAAGAAACGCCACTTCCATATAAAGCATTAAATGAATTGGCGAATCCTGGATATATCCCAATGCTGAGCAAAGGAAGATGGGATGATTTTCCATATGAATGGATGCAGGAACCGGAGCGGATTCTCGCAATGATGGATCCCGAGGGGACAATACTTAAAGATGGTTCAATAGCACGATTAAGCGACCGTTTTATCGGTGCTCATGGAGGAGATGACCAGAGTGGTCCTTTCCGAAGGCAGCACAGGGATGCCGGTGGTGCACAAAGTGCTTTAGATCAGGAGAAAAAACTTTTTGTTCCGGATGAAAAGATTCATCTTGAAGGAACACAGGAAAAATTTGGAATAATTTCAGGATACCAAGGAGTTGATTCCGCAACACTCAGTACGGATGTAAGTACAGGAGCGCGTTTGCGAACTGAAAAAGTGTATCTCCGATACGGGCCATTTTTAGAAAATATGCAAGGAGCCTGTGAAATGAGCCAATACGGATTTCCTGATTTTAAGGCAAAATCGGCAGATGAATTGAATTTATCTTTGATGAAAGACAGAAGTGCAACATTCGGAGTTGTAAAGAACGCTCTTGGTGCAACCCGTATTGTTGAAAACGTAAGTTCTTTTGTCGGTGTGTCGAATTGGGATAAAATATTTAAAACCATCGGATACATTCCTGTACTTGGCCAATTAACTAGAGGATTAGAAGCTGTTTTAGGACCAAAACGATGGAATATGTTGAAAGTGTCAATGAACAGCAAGATTCCAGTAGGTGTAATTTTTCAAAAAATTATTTTGACCCTTCCATACGTGGGATTGCTTCTTGGTGTTTATTCTGCAAAAGAAGCATCTTCTGGTGGAGAAAAAGGAAAAGGTTAAAACAAGAAAGAATTTATTTTTAGGTCTTTTTTTCTCCTTTGCCCAAATTTTTAAAGGCTTTATTTGTTTGAGTTGATGTATAAAATTGATAAAGTTGCATTGCAGTAGATGCGGGTTGTCCTAGTGCTCCACCGATGGCACCTCCCGCATTGATCATTGGTTTAGCCTTCATTGACTCTTGAATGCCTTTGATAATTGTTGGAATCATAAAAATAACACCTAAACCAAGGACTGCTGCTATTCCATTCCCTCCAGTTCCAAGAAGAGGCGGCGTCCATGTTTGACTTGTTGTATGGACGAGCAATTGGCTGATAAGTAACATAACTGCTGTTATTGGAAAAACGACTAGATTTGAGATAAGATTTTTAATCCAGGCAGTAAAACCATTTCCTCCAGGAATAGCGTCAAACATAATTTGAATAGGTCCAGTTAATAATGAAATGATAATTTGAATATATGCGTTGAGAAGCATGATAAATAATCGAATCGAAGCAAAAAGAAATGCGAGTCCCAATAAGACACTCAAAAGAATGCCTTCAATGCCCCATAAAATACCACTCCCAATAACGAGTAATACATTAGCGCTCTGTAAATTTGGATTGAGAAATTTGAGAAGTTCTCCCATTGAATTATATCCACCCCAAATTCCTTTTGAAACGAATCCAAAACCGCTGGACATCACTTTTGTAGCAGTATTTGCATCAAATATAGAAGGATTTGCACCAATAATAAGTTGTGTGGCGACGAGCATAAGAATGTACATCAAATCGATGAGTATGCCAACAATGGCGTAAGAAAACGTAATGAGAATAAGTGTGATAACAATTTTTGGCAATGCGTTTTGTACAGTGACAACTGTTTTCGGATCGATTTTTTTTCGAAACATAACCATGAATCCAATGACAATCATAACAAGGGCAAGAATGCCATAACTGATGTTTCGGAACGCCTTCCATAGAGGAAGAAGCGATGTGAGTCCGGAAAATCCAATACCTTGTGCATATGCCTGTTTGGGGATGAAACCGAGTGTTTGCCCCATATCTTGAAAAAATGCATAGGAGGATGCAGGTGGGTTGGTATACATGTCTCCCACATATTTTGATATGCCTGCAAGTGCGCTTTGTTCGTTTAGTTTTTTTGCGTACGCAGTATTCATTCCTCCTCGAACGACAGTGAGACCTTCAACCGCACCAAAAACCTGGCGGACAAAATTCAACTTCGTGCTGTTATCTGCGTTTGATAAATATGCCGCTGAATTGACATCGCCGCTCTCTGCAGCCTGCATACTTTCCGCATATCCTGTATCAACCCAAGAAGAACTCGCATCCTGGGCGTGAACAGGCGAGAGGAAACAAAAAGAAGCTAGGAAGAGTAAAAATAGTGATACAAACACCCGTTTCATATTGGTATTATCTGTTACTTTATCTGATGCGTCAACAGTTATGGCGTTATCAAAAGGTTAAACTTTGTTAAATCAGTAGTGACGCCGGTTGCTTTTTGAATCAGCATTAGGATGAGGTAGCTGCAAACGAGAATAACAAGTCCAATAATTGCGCTAGTCAGTGTTCCTTTTGCCTTTTCGAGTTTTTTCTGATCACCGCCTGAGAAAAGGAAGGTATACCCGCCTATGACAAGCATCACAAAAAGCACGATGCCTGCAAGTGCGGTGACTGCTTGAATGACATTCGAAAACACAGTAACGAGTGATCCGATGGTCGCAACATCAGCAGTCTCTCCAGGACTTGGAGTTGGATTTGCATATTTAAGTCCAGTCCAATTTGTTTCGGCTAATAATCTCATAGATATGCTTTAAGTATATCAGAAATCAAAAACCCCCCAAAGGGGGGCTTTTGAAAATACATTCTGTTTCAAAAAAATTAGAATGGTTTCGGGAGCGTGACTCCTTGAGAACCGATGATGCTGACGCCTAAGAAATTCTGTACCAACATCATAATTGCCCATGCTGCGCCGACAATAATAAGTCCAACGATTGCATGTGTAATCTTATTTCGTGCTGCTTCCATAGCTGCTTTGTCTCCACCTGAGGTAATCCATTGGATTCCGCCCAAGATAAGGAAAACAAACGCGAGGAGTGCGGCAAGAATAAGAATGGTGCCAACTGCTGCGCTGATAAGCTGTCCAACGTCAGTAATTTTTACGTTGCTTGGCTGAGCAATCGTCATGTCTGCTGCAAATAGTTTTTCTAACATACGTCACCTCCTCTAGAAATTGTTAACGGTTTTGTATAACAATATCAAACAATACTTTTATATTATACGGTACGCCCTGCAAATCTACAATCTCAACTCCTTTTATTTAAAAGAAGGAATATGTAGGTTTGCAACGTCAAGTCCTAAGAATTGTCCGACAAGGGTGAAAATCGCGTATGCGGCAGCGACGATAATGACGCCAACGATAGCGTTCGTGATTTTGTTTCTTGCTGATTCAAGTTGCGCTTTGTCTCCGCCCGAAGTGATCCATTGCAGTCCACCCATGAGCAAGTAGAGGAGTGATAGAAGAAATGCAAACATGAACAAAAGGCCTACGATGTTGCTGATGAGTTTGCCGATGACTGTTCCTCCATCAGCAGTTCCTGATCCGCCAAGGCTATCAGGAAGAACTGGGTTGGAAATTTGTGCAAGTACGCGATTCATAGTTTAAAATTTAATTAATTGTTCAACTGATGATGGTAATAATATAGTGTCCCAACCAAAGAACTGTCCTGCGAGCGCGAGAATTCCCCAGCCAGCAACGACGATGATAAGACCGACAAATGCATGGGTGATTTTATCGCGCGCTTCAGTCAGTTTTGCTTTTTCACCGGCTGCTGTAATCCAGCTGATGCCGCCAAGGACAACCTGGACAAGAAACCAAACTGCAGCTATTGCCGTTAAGAGTCCAATAATTGCCGATATCGTATGGGTAAATGAAGAAAGCGCGCTTTCGCCGGTAAATGGCTTACCTCCAAACGTTCCAAGTCCGCCTCCGCCTTCACCGATTTGTTGTAGTGCAAGTGTTTTCATAAGTTATTTAGTAACTCCACCTGGACCATAAATTGTTGGTTTTAACATGAACATCGCATCGCCAAAGATGAGATAGCCAAACAGTGCTGCGATGACAAATGATCCTGCTATGATTGCAAGACCCAGCAATGTTTGCCAAATTTTATCCCATGCTTTAGAAACCGCTTTTGCATCACCACCCGCGCTCATATACCCGTATCCTGCGAGGATGAGGTTGATAAATGCATAGATGCCAGCTACAGCAAAGACGAGGCGAAGCACATTGCTGAAAAAGGGAATCAATCCTTCACTCATGCTTCCATATCCGCCAGTTGCTTTACTGATTGGATTGCTGACAGTACCGACAATATCAGCTGCGCCTTCAGCAAAAACTCGTTCAATTAAATGCATATTATTTCAAGTTTAAAATTGGTACACCGGTAATGACTTCAATAATTTGGATAATCCAATAGGACGCAAAAATAAGAACCAAGCCAGTGGCAGCTGCTGTAATTGTTTTCTTGCTTTGTTCTGCCTTTTTTGCGTCGCCACCACCTGCTGATACTATAAATGTAAACCCTCCAAAAATCAATAAAACAAAGAAAATGACACCTGCGATGGTAAACGCATTTTTTAGTACCACGGAGACAACATCGCCGAGGGTAGAAAAAGAACTTGCCGGTTGGAAAATATCTTTGATCATTACTGAATTTGTATCCGCTGGAGTTTGCGCAAAAATCCGTTCCATAGAAAAAGTGTACGAAATATCACGGATAAACACAAGGCTTGGCTTTGTTGCCTGATTTTTCTGTTCCGTGGTATAGTTACAGGATATATGGATGAGACGGAGCTACTACAGCGGATTCTTGCCCGGGATGAACGCGCCCTGTACGAATTTTATCGTACATATACACCACCATTAAAGAGGTTTATCCAGTCGAAAGTCCAAAATCCACATGACGCTGAAGATGTCATGCAGGAAACACTCTATGCATTTTTGGATGCGCTTCGTGATTTTCGCGGGAATTGTCAGATCCGCACATTTTTACAATCTATCTGCAATCATAAAATTATCGATTATTACCGGAAGAAAAAAATAAAACAACTCGTATTTTCTCAAATGCCTGAACTTGAAGAGCTTGTATCGCCCCTTCTTAATCCGGAAGCCGCACTCGATGAGCGGCTGATGAAGGAAGAATTGCATCGGACATTAAATAAACTGATTCCACAATATAAAAAAGTGTTGTACGCCAGATATATTCTCAATATGCCGGTTGCTGAAATTGCGCGGAAACTGGCAATTACCCTGAAAGGGGCGGAATCAATGCTGTTTCGTGCTAAAAAAGCATTTATTAAAACTCATGTCCAAAGCTAATTACCAAAAGCTCGTTTCCCGGTGGAAGGAAACAATGGAGCTTCCTCCACAAACAGTTGGACCGTTTACTGGGGTATATAAAAGCATCACGCACAGGTTGAAAACAATGCCAATTCCGACGCTCATCATCATCAGTGCGTTGTTGGTCATTGTGTTAATTCTGTGGCTTGGCCCTTCAATTACCACTATTGTGACGCTTCTTCAGCGAGGGTTTTAAGGTTTTTATCCGACTAATCCTGTATGACGGGTTTACTCCTTACGGGCAGTATTGCATTTTTCAGGTCCTGTATCGGTTTAGTGACTAAGCCGTATGAAACATACAGGCGCATTGTCCATAACAGTTCTGTATGGGAATTAGTTTCCCTTGGGGTGTTGCTATCCTGCTATTTTGCAATCGCTTCACTTGTGAAGACCGCAGCATTCAGACCCTTCGTGCTGACCAAACAATTTGTCATTATCGCGTTTTCTGTTGTAGTTACGTATGTTGTGACAGTATCTCTTCTTTGGGTAGTTGGAAAAATTGTAGGTGGAAAAGGAAACATCCGAACGGTTGCGATTGCATGGGGATACACATTGGTTCCCACGCTGATATGGTTTTTGGGTACATCAATTCTGTATGTGTTATTTCCACCACCAAGAACCGGCAGACCACTGGGCATGGTATTTAGCGCAATATTTTTAATTTTTTCCATTGTATTATTTTTTTGGAAAGCCATTCTGA
>Ga0079306_1001732_pt1 | contig 13612 bp, 13 predicted proteins | sample Methanotroph_Enr_FD_79181 | JGI IMG/M metagenome (GOLD analysis project Ga0079306, IMG submission 79181) | Enriched soil microbial communities from Old Woman Creek wetland in Ohio, USA - Methanotroph_Enrichment_5 | ecosystem: Environmental > Terrestrial > Soil > Wetlands | place: USA: Ohio...
AGATGACAATATTGTTTATCTTCCTGCTAGTCTGTGGGGTAAGAGTATCCTGTATTCTCTTGATGGGGATAAACTGAAAGTGGTGGGGGGAATATGATAAGTTGGTTTTTGAGTGTTCTGTTCATCCTGATGCTTATCGCGGTCGGCTTTATTATCGTAAATTATTTTCTTCGCGACTACCTCAATTTTTATGAAAATTTTGGTCTAGCAATCGGGGCAGGCCTGATGATCAACTTTGTAAATGTGACAGCTTTATCCACATTCGGACTAAAGATTTCCACAGTAGTTTTGATCTTGCTGAATAGTTTGTGGGTAACGGCGCTATATCTGTGGAGCCGCAGGCAACACAGGGCTCTCTTTGTAAATAATTTTACGAAAGAGAAACTTAGCTACCTCTCCATTGGGATATTGTTGCTCATTTCCCTAATATTATTTGTTATGCTGTACCGAGTGCTGTCGTCTGGGTTTAGTAGCTGGGACGAGTTTTCGTTTTGGGGGAAAGCTGCTCGGATGACATTTGTGAATCAGAATATTTTCGTGAACAGGGCAGTAACGGTTGAGGGTAGTGGCCAGCCACTGTTTTGGCCAAGCAGTGTTGGTAGCATGGCTATTTTCGCAGGGTCTTTCGTTGAAAACTATATAAAAATGCTTACGTTGTCTTTTTTCGCATCTTTCCTGGTTTTCCTTTATGGTTTTGCCGGCAGGTTTAAGCTTGAAGTCAACGAAAAGCTTTTAGCTGTTCTGATGTTTGTTTCGAGTAGCCAGATATTAATTCAATTTTCGACTTATTTACACGCTGATGCTGCCTTTATGTATTACTACGCGGTAGGGACTTTACTGCTTTTTGCCGGTCTAGTTGAGGAAAAGACCAGGAAAGAGCTATTGCTGCCAGGTTTCTTGGCTCTCAGTGTTTTGGTATTTGTTAAGCGTGGAGGCTCTGTCCTGTCGCTTATCTCTATTTTCTCTCTTGCGATAGTAAGTCTGAAGGGGCTCTTTCGCGAAGGCTATTGGAAGAAATTTGCTATTGCCTCAATAGCTATAGTTGCTCTCCAGCTGTTGTGGAGCCTGGTTGCACCCGCCCTGGGTCAAATCTCTAGTCCATTTATGGTTTCTAAGCCTTTTGAATTTTTCTACTATGGGCTGCAGCGGTTACCAGGTATATCCTATCTAGTTCTCGTTAGGATGAATAACCACTATTACTTCACGACAGTATGGTTTTTTTCTATTTCGTCAATAATCTTGGGAGCGCTATTTTTACGAAGGCGGATATATTATGCGCTAGCCACTTTCCTTATCTTGAATGTCGCGTATCTACTTGTTGCTTATCTAGTCATGTTTTCTGAGTTTGAGATAAATACGTTGGGGTCATTCGAAAGATACGCAATTGCCTTCTTGCCTGTCTGCTTTCTGGCAATAATAGTGTTTTATAACGATATGAAGAAAGGGTTGCTTTGGAAAAAAGTGTAGGGGTAGAAACAATTAGCAGTAAGATTAAAAATCTTTTTCTTTTGAATAAGACGTTCTGGGGATCTTTCCTAGTGTTGTTTTCGACATATTTTGTCTGGTGGTGGGCCTTTTTCCCAGGGATAATGACCTCTGATTCTTATGATCAATGGCAGGAGGTAATCACTTTCCATTTCAAGAATGCTAGTCCGTATATATACGCCTTCATTATGTCTATTCTCCGGGTTTTTCACGATTCACCGGCGCCGATGGCGATGTTCCAAATCTTGCTTTTTACAACTGCCATTTCGTTATTTATCAACTATGCGTCAAAAAAAGGAGTTAGCAAGTTCTTGCTAATGGTAACCGTGCTGTTTTTTGCCGTTTGGCCACAATTCGGCATTTATAATGTGAGTATTTGGAAAGATATCATGTATTCAATCATGACCCTCATCATGGGGCTTCTATTTGTTCTATATTTCCTCGATGATAAAGCTAAAGAGTCGCGCTGGTTGCTCGTATCCTTGGCAGCAGCTACGGCATTCGTCGCTCTCTTTCGTCACAATGGGCTGCCCTTCTTGTTGCTGCCGTCCTTAGCTTTGGCGGTATTTCGGACAGTTAACATTAAAAAAGCTTTAACCTTGTTCGTACTTACTTTACTTGTATACTTCTCTTTCTCAAGCGTTCTCTTTAATATCTTGAAAGTTCAGAGTGTGCCAGCCATGAAGGATGGACTTATGATCAAGAATATTGGCGGTATATATCATCTGGCGAACCCGAACTTGACTGTGCAGGAGCGTCAAATCTTTGAGAAAATGTCCACAGAGAAGGAATGGAAAACATACTATGACTGCACTTCAATCAACGCGATGGTGCATTCTGTGATGAGGCACGAAGGTACAGGCTCATATAGCCCAAGGCTAGTGAAAAGCGACAAAGATAATGCGGCGTGGCAGGCTGCATTTGTGTCGGCGTCACTAAGAAACCCTATGGGCTTTATCACCGATAGGGCTTGCCAGGCGAATAATATGTTGGGGATACTCACAATGAATAATTTTAGATATGCCGACACCAGCGTCCGAGGCGCATGGCATCCGGTGGTTAACTATGACAGTAAGAACCCTGGCTTAAGAGAAACTCTTCGTGAGTACTTGCGTTGGACTGCGGAAACCCAGAGAAAGTCATACATTTTCTGGGCGACATGGCCAATGGTAATAATCAATTTGGGTGCCATAGCTGTGGCCTTGAGAAAGAAATTAAAAGGTTTGGGGCTGTACTCACTGTTCATATTAATCAATTTGGCCATCGTTATGGCTGTCGCCCCTGCTATAGACTATCGGTATATTTATTTTGTCTATGTCTGCACTCCGTTTATACCAATTATCTACTTGCTTGAGACGAAGAGAAGAGGAAACAAATAGACACTCTTCATACTTTACCCTTACTTTCTAGCAATTAGCTATCGCTTGCAGGGAGCCATTTTCGTTTTACTGGAGCTGTCTGCGGCTCGAAAATCGTGTTCAAATGATGTATAATCTATAGGGAATCACACAGGGAGGGTCAGCATCAAGAAGATGACAAAAAATAAAAGAATTACGTATACTGTAGCTATGGTCGCATTTTTAGCTATTGTTGCTGCGGGACTTTATTATGTGAACGCGAAGAATACATTTGAAAAAGATAAGTCTTCGGGGACTGTGCCTGTTTCTGAATCTGGCTCAAGGCCGGGTGAGACTTCCGGCTCAAATACGACTACCGGCGGGACTTCCTCGTCGTCAACTGACACAAAGATTGAAAAAGGTGGAGTGACCATTGGCGAACCAAAAGCAGGGGCTTCTGTTGAGCCGGCAACTACCGTAGTGTCTGGTACTGTTACTACTTCTGTCGGTGGCGACTTGTACTATATGGTAAAGGGTGCGAACTCAGGGGTCTTAGTCGACACAAAAGTCCAGTCGCTACCCGCTGGATCCGTGGACGCGCCGTATTCGTTTACTTTAAGTTTTGATAATCTTCCAAAGGGGAGTGACCAGGCGGTGCTAGAGGTATACCTTATGAACGGAACTGAGCGGCTAGGTTATGCAGATGTGGGGGTAAAGATATAATGAAGAAAATAGTTCTTCGATTTGGCTTGATTATGGCGGCGGGGCTGTTTACTTTTGTGCCGATGTTGACTTCGGCTTACTCCAATACGACCCCGATTTCGGATGACTATAACAACGTGATGATTGGGGATGCAGCCTTCACTGATACGGGAGCCATGTCAGCTACCGATATTCAGAACTTTTTGAACACACGCGTGCCATCCTGTGACACTTGGCACCCGAACACTATTGGAGGTAGTGAGCAGCCACCTTGGACGTGTTTGAAAGACTATGTCGATCCAGATGGTCACGGAACCGCTGCACAGATTATTTATAACGAGGCCATACGTAATGGTTTGAACCCACAAGTTCTGTTGGTCACTCTGCAAAAAGAGAACAGTTTAATCACAGATAGTTGGCCTTTCCCCAGCCAGTATCGTACGGCCATGGGTTATGGTTGTTTTGAATCTACCCCCGGGGCATGTACAAACTACGGTTTCTATAACCAGATGCGTTATGGTTCAATGTTGTTGAGGTCAGCTTTTGACCGATCCTGTGGATACGCGAACTATGGTTCATACCCCGACTCCTGGGGTGAAAATCCTGCTCTTAGGAAGGGGAACACGACCACTATAGATGGCAGATCAACCTATATCGGCAGCTGTGCTACTGGATCTCTGTATAACTACACACCACACCGCCCGGATAGTGCGTGGCGAACGGCAGCAAGTGATGGCAGTTATTACTATGGCAACTACAACTTTGTTACAAAGTTCTTGGAATGGTTTCCGGCTGCCTACGGACCCTCATATATGTTTCCCGTCTCCGCCTCCCTTTGGCTCTCAAACCTTAACCCAATAGAGGGAGAGAACGTAAACGGAGCTTTCACGATACAAAACACAACGACAAGGGAGATTTCGATTAGTGCTGGACTTGCTGATATGAATGTTACTAACGGCCAGTGGAATAGCTTCACTCCACAGGATGCTCAACCGGTGACGTTAGCCGCAGGTGCACAGAAAACCTTTACCTTTAGCAGAATAGCTAGGTCCCCTGGCACTCACGTCAGCTGGATCTCAGTTAACTATAATGGCGAGTGGTATAACGCACGGCCGTTGACGAATCAGCTAGTGAACTTCCAATATCCCGTGAGAGCAGTTTCCGAAGCTATTTCGGTTTCAGCTTCCCTGGGTTTTTCGAATCTTTCCCCAGCGGCTGGTGAAACCCTGTCAATCGGCTTCGGTCTCAAAAACACCTCTACTTCCAGTATGGTCATAGGAGCTGCTGCCCCTGATATCAATACGCAGAATAGCCAGTGGAACAGTTTCTCGCCACAGACAGGCATAACCATAGCCCCCGGGGATTCGAAGTATCTCACCTTTCAGAAGGTGGTAAAGTCACCAGGTACCCATCGTACTTGGATTGCCATCAGTATCAATGGTTCTTGGTATGACGCGAGGTCACTTGCAGGACAGCTGACCCAATATACCTATGAGGTCAGGGTCCCCAATATTCGTATGAATTACTACTACTTTGAGCCTCTCCCACCGAAAGCAGGGCAGAGATTCGACGCCCATCTCTCCATTACCAACCTAGAGAAGACAGCCATCACTGTTGATGCAGGAGTACCAGTCAGAAACAATGATACGGGTGTATGGAACACCATGTTATATTCTGCTATGGGTCGTTCACTGACACCAAACGTGCCTCTGAACATAGATGTTCATCAGACTTTACAGCCTGGTGGCTACACTATCTGGCCATCTATCTGCACCGTTGGCTACTGTTTCAACCCGAAGACTTCTACAGGCATAGAGATGTTCTGGGCAGGGCGGATATAGGGGTTAGTAGCTGGGGAAGTTACCTATATAGCCGTGAGTTTTAGGGGAAGGTGGCTCCTTGTGAGTTAGTGTTTAATTTAGTAGAATGTATTCATGAAAAAAATAATATTAGTCACAGGTGGTGCTGGATATATCGGCAGCCATACGGTTAAAGAGTTATTAAAATCAGGTAGGCAAAACATTGTCGTCGTCGACGACCTATCAACTGGTGACGTTTCTAAGGTTGCTAAGGGCGCGACTTTTGTAAAGGGCGATTTTGCTGACAGCAGAATATTAACGCCTATTTTGAAAAGCGGAGTCGATACCGTTATCCATTTTGCGGCTTCTAAAGTTGCTCCTGAATCAGTTAAAAACCCAGAGAAATATTATGAGAATAACGTGGCAAAAAGCATTAAGCTTTTGGAACTCTGTGTCAAACACGACGTAAAGAATTTTATATTCTCTTCATCGGCAGCAGTTTATGGTGACGTTCACGGGAGTCCAATCACTGAGGATTTCCCTACCGTTCCGACTAACCCATATGGTTGGTCCAAGTTAATGTTTGAGCAGATACTTATAGACAGCTCTGCGGCGCACTCTTTGCGGCACGTTTCTCTTCGTTATTTTAATGCTGGGGGTGCTGACCCAGAAGGTGAGCTGGGAAACGATCACGCAAAAGGCGAAGACTTGGTTTCAGTTTTGATGGTAGCGGCCGTTACTGGGAACGAGTTTACTATTTTTGGAACGGACTACGATACTAAAGATGGCACATGTGTTCGTGATCTAGTACATGTGTCGGATTTAGCGTCAGCACACATAAAGGCACTGGAATATCTAGAGAATGGTGGAGAGTCGGTAACCGTCAACCTGGGTAGTGAAAAAGGCTTTACGGTTGGGGAGATCGCCGATTTAACCAAGAGAATAACTGGTTCAGATTTTAAAGTAACTGAAGGGGGCAGGAGATCTGGAGATATTGTGATTTCAATTGCTTCGTCAGAGAAGGCACAGAGAAAACTGGGCTGGGAGAAAAGGTATAGTGATATGGATACAATAATAAAGACTGCATGGAGTTGGGAAAGCAAGGGTAGAAATCGATGAGCAAACTACTAGTTATCGTTCCTGCCTATAATGAGCAAGCATCTATAAAGAAAGTGGTACAGGATATCAAGTCTGCAAATACTGATTACGACATTATAGTGGTTGACGACCGTTCAACTGACGGTACAAGAGCGATTCTGGAAAACGAAAATATCTGCCACTTGTCTTTGCCCATTAATCTCGGCATCGGAGGAGCAATGCAGACGGGTTATAAGTATGCGAAGGAGAATGGATACGATTTTGCCGTCCAGGTAGACGGAGACGGTCAGCACGAGCCGCGCGAGATTGTAAAACTGCTTAAAGTACAACAAGAGACCGGAGCGGATCTCGTAATAGGCTCTCGCTTTATAAACGATTCAAAGGAATATAAGCAGACAGTACTTCGTAAGTTGGGCATAGAGATATTTGCTTTCTGCACGAAGATTTTGGCAAATCAAAAGATATTTGATGCGACTTCAGGATTTCGACTTGCGAACAGGAACATTATAAATATGTACGCAGACTATTATCCCAGCGATTACCCCGAGCCAGAGGTGATTGTGATGATAAAAAAGAGAGGTTACAAAATTCACGAGGTGCCAACTAAGATGAATCTGCGGGAAACCGGAAAGTCCTCGATTACACCATTGCGGTCAGTATATTATATGATTAAAGTGATAAGCTCTATGTTGCTACAGAAAGTGAGAGACTAATGGAAATATATAACCTACTATTGCTGCTGCTGTGTATTGGTCTATTGTTTGTGATTTTTATGCTATTAAAAAAGAGACACTTGAGAGAGAAATATGCACTGCTATGGATAGCTATTACATTGTCGTTACCGATAATCATTATTGGAGAAAAGCTGATAGAAAAGGCTTCGTTGTACGTCGGTATCAAGTATCCGCCTACGTTCGTATTTATGATAGCCTTTGGAGGGATATTGCTGCTGCTGCTAATGCTCTCAGTCATAGTCTCGCACCAAACAGATAGAGTCATCGCTCTTACCCAAAGAATTGCGCTTTTAGAAAATAGAGTGGAGAAGAAGAAATGAGCGAACGAGAAAGTAGTGGAGAGGTAGCTGAGTCTTCCTCTGAAGCATCAAAGGAAGAGAAAATTAGAGAGATTGTTACAAATGGATTCACAGAGGGAGTCTCTCCGGATGTAATTTTTTCTATGAGTGGTGGTATTGCGGAGAAGAGAACCAAGAAAGGTGTTTATCATCAGACCACTGCTTTTGACGTGAAGACGGACACGGGCCACGTAACTGGTAGTAGACCAAGAATTATCGCGACCACAGAAATTGCCGATCTTTACCCAGAGATTCCGATTGTTGCAACCAGTAAAGTATTCGACGAGGAGCCAACACATGCCTCAGTGATAGCGGAAGAACTCATTTCTCGGGGTGTTGATTCAACAAGAATTATCTATGAGGAAAAATCGATTGGTACCCTTACTGAGGTGATTGAGATGGTTAAGCTTGCTGTCGAGAGAGATTGGCATAACCTTGCCGTTGTGACTAATTCCTATCATATACCTAGGATGAGAGAGATGTACCTACGCTTACCAGAAATTGTTGAGGACCCTGTTTTGAGTGAGGTTTATCGCTATTTCCAAGAGCACGGTGGAGAAGTTTCTTTCGTTGCTGCGGATGACGTCATGAGGGCTATCAGTAAGCATTTTGCATACTATCTCGATAAGGTAGAGGAGTCACCAGAGTACAAGAGAACAGTGGCTTCTGAAGCCAAGGGCCTAGAAGACATTAAGGCCGGACTCTACAGGGTTAATAAGCCAATAATGAGGCATGAACCTACGGAAGACGGTCAATAAGCCTTTATTTAGTTATAAGAAAAATCCCTACTAGGATTACGAGTGCACCGAAGCCCTGGATAAGGGAGATTTTCTCGTCTAAGAAAAAGTAGTTTGCGATTATGACAAATATCAATGAAACGGTGGTAATTAAAGTTGTGATAGTCGTAGAACTGCTAGACAAGGAGGGCATTTTGTAGAGAGCGCTGTTGATTAGCATGAATATCATTCTTGAGCCAAATGCAAAAATCGCTCCGACGATGAATTGCCAACTAAAGAGGATTTGGATAACACGCACAGGCGTCATATCGCCGCCGATAATTGCTCTGCTTCCAAGTAACAATATTGAAATTACTGTGGATACGGAAAAAAGAATAGTTAACGCGATTATTTCTAACATTATTTTGCCTTTCTTTTGATAAATATGAAATTGTATAGCTTTTTTAAGTTGACGCTGCGCTCGAACTTCTCGAAGTAGATACGTTTTGAATTCTCTCCCATTTTTGATCTGTCGGCAGGATTACTTTCATATAGTTTAATCACATTTTCTGCGAGAGCTGTACTATCCTCTGCGGGTCCTGCATATCCGCAATTATTATTATTCACTAGGTCTTGAGCTTCCCCGTCCATCGCAAGTAGGATGGGTTTCCCAGAAGCTAGGTATGAGGTAACCTTTGCGGGTATTGTGCAGTCAAGAAGAGGACTTTTTACTAGGCAGGCCACTAGAGCATCTGCCATGGTTTGATATTTTGGCATTTCGGTCATCGGTTTGAATCCCTCAAAATAGAAACAGTCGTTCAGCTTGGCTTTTGTTACTTCCCCCTCGAGCCACTTACGGGACATGCCATCACCAACGATAATCCAATTTATATCTCTTATACCGGCCTCTTTAACTAACTTTGCTGCGCCTAGTATGGTCTCAAACGATTGTGCAGGGCTTATATTCCCGGCGAAGACGATATTGAAGCCTTTCGAAAATCGTTTTTCTAACATATCGTCATGTTCGACTTTTTCATATACTTTTTCCCCGTGCTGAGGGATAAATATGATGTCGTTTTCTGGTAGATTAGAAATGTCTTGGAGCATTTTTTTCATCTTCTCAGAGATTGTGATAATCTTGTCTACGTTTCGGTAATGCCAGTGTGAAGTGGACTCGAGAATATTTCGTAAAAATTTATTGCGGATATCCAGTACCGAATATAGATTTTCGGGCCATAAATCGAGTACATACATTGTGGTTTCGATTTTCTTTAATTTCCCGAGCAAGATACCTGCGACAGACATATATACTGGTGAAAGTTGATAAAGGTATATTTTGTCGTACTTGTTAAAAAGAAGCCTAGGAAGATGGAAAAGGCTAAAAAATGGGAAAGAAAGGTAATTTACTAATATTCTGAAGTTTGAGTTATCCCCTCTGGGGACTTCAAAAGCGCGTCGTATTTTTATACCGTTATGGGTTTCACGGCGATTTGTAAAGTATCCATAACCTTCGTTGAAACTGCCCTTCGGATAGTTTGGTATACCACATAGGACCTCTACGTCACAATTATTTTCGACAAAATAATCACAGATATCATTTATCTTGAATGACTCTGGCCAAAAGTGCTGACAAATAACCAGTATCCTTGGTTTCTTTGTTGGTGTTAGCTTTTCCGCCATATTTCCTGATTTATAATCTTCGTGTAGCTTTGAATAATCTTAATTACTTTTACCGAGACGTTGGTGTCCCTATAATCGTTAGCTACCAAAACTGGCTCGTGGTTCTCTTTCATGGCTCGAGAAAGTTCTATCGCCTGTTCGATGTCGTCACCCTTAATCCCACCAACCACAATGGTTCCCTTGTCGAGCACTTCAGGGCGTTCGGTGGAGGTTCGAATCAAAACGCCGCTGAAGTCCAGCATCGCGCTTTCTTCTGACAAGGTGCCACTGTCAGAGAGGACACAGAAGGAGTTTTTTTGTAAGCAGTTGTAGTCAAAGAAGCCAAATGGTTTCATCTGCTGGATGAGAGGGTGCAGTTTGAATTTTCTTTTCTCAATTATTTTCCATGAGCGTGGGTGCGTTGAATATATTACTGGCATTTGATATTTTTCAGCAATATTGTTCAGCGCATTCATCAGGGAAAGAAAGTTTTGTTCGTTATCGATATTTTCTTCGCGGTGAGCTGAAACGAGTAAGTATTTATCTGTTTTTAATTTTAGGTCGTTGAGGACTTTACTTTCCGCTATCTTTTTTCCATTTTTGCTGAGAACCTCAGCCATCGGAGAGCCGGTTACAAAGATGTGGTCTTTTCTAATACCTTCGGAGACCAAATATCTTCTAGAGTGTTCGGTATAGGCCATGTTTATGTCGCTTGTGTGATCAACTATTTTTCGATTAATCTCCTCGGGTACATTCTGGTCAAAGCATCTATTGCCCGCTTCCATGTGGAAAATAGGAATCTTAAGGCGCTTGGCAGAAATGGCAGAAAGACAGCTATTTGTATCGCCGAGCACCAAGAGTGCGTCCGGGGCTTCTTTTTGAAGCGTTTCGTAGGTTTTTGAAATAATATTACCCATGGATTCGCCAAGATTTGCGCCTGCGGCCTCGAGAAAGTAGTCGGGTTTACGCAGTCCTAGGTCATCGAAGAAAACCTGGTTAAGTTCATAGTCGTAGTTCTGGCCGGTATGAACAAGTATTTGATCAAAGTATTTGTCAGCCGTTTTGATGACTTCCGACAGTCTAATTATCTCTGGCCGAGTCCCGATAACTGTGACGAGTTTTAGTTTTTTCATCTATACCTCCTTAAAATAGGTGTCAGTATCTTCTGGGTTGAATATTTCGTCAGACCAGAAAAGTGTGAGTAAATCATTCTTTCCGATATTTTTGATTGAATGGGTATAGCCAGCAGGGATATCTAGGACCTCGAGTTTGTCCCCACTTACTTTGTAGTCAATCGTTTTATCATCGTTGACGTTTCTGAACCTTATCTCGGCTTCACCGGACAAAACTAGGAATTTTTCAATTTTCGTATGGTGCCAATGGTTACCTCGAGTAATACCGGGCTTGGTTTTCGATACGAATATCTGTCCAAACTGGTTTGATTTTATGAATTCCGCGAGCCAGCCTCGGTCGTCACACTTCATGTCAAGTTGGTAAGCTAAATTGTCTGTACTTAAGTAGGATGTATATGTCGCATAGAGAAACTTAGTAAAATCATCTCCGAAACTCGGTATTAGTAGTGAATTTCGGCTGTCCTTAAATGAATAGATTTTATCGGATAACTCACCAAGAGTTGTTTCAAAAACTCTGTCAATATAACAAAAGCCGTCAGCATCTGGGGTCTTACCCTCCCTGAAAGCCTTAACAAAATCTTTCGTTACGTCATCTATATATACAAGAGAAAGTTTTGTGGTTCGGTCATTGATAGATATTTCCAAATCGTTGGCTATGTTGTTGCAAAAAGTCGCCACAACAGAGTTGTAATTTGGACGGCACCATTTTCCAAAAACATTGGGCAACCTGTAGACGAAAACTTTATTTCCAGCTTGTTTTCCCCATTTGAATACAGCATCTTCTGCAGCCTTTTTACTCTTACCGTATGGATTATCAAGTTCGGCTTGGATAGAGGAAGTTACAAGGATGGGGATTTTTCTACCGCTCTCCTTGACGTAGTTGATGAGGTTTTCTGTAAGGCTGCGGTTACCTTTATCAAACTCGGATTCGTCTTTTGGTCTATTTATTCCAGCAAGATGAAAAACAAAATCTGCTTTTGATAAAAATTGTTTCAGATCATCTGGTGTATGTTCTCTCTCGAAACGAAGAATATCTAGACCTTCAGTTTCTTCTAGTCTTTTGCAAAGGTTTTTACCGATAAAACCCGAGGAACCAGTTACTAATACGGTTTTCAAACAAGTTCTCCGGATTTACTTGCTAATTCATCAACGAAGTAGTCCACTGTTAGAAGTTTCTTCTTGACGCCTTCGACGTCTAGTCTTTCGGTGTTATATGAGGTATATTCGATAACTTCTTGTATTTTTTTGTCGCCGACTTCAAAGTATTTCTCGTAATTCAAATCCCTGGTATCGGCTGGTACCTGAAAGTAGCCACCGAGATCGATACTCTTGGCTTTCTCCTCACGAGTTAGAAGGGTCTCATGTGCCTTTTCACCATGTCTAGTGCCAATAATTTGAATCTCTGAATTAACCTTAAAAAGCTCTTTGATGGCTTGGGCTAGGTCTTTGATGGTAGAAGCGGGGGCCTTTTGTACGAATAAGTCACCTTGGTTTGCATTATTAAAAGCAAACAGAACTAGGTCGACTGCTTCGTCTAAATTCATTAAAAATCTCGTCATATGAGGGTCTGTAATAGTGATGTTCCCACCCGCTTTAATCTGTTCAACAAAAAGAGGTATAACAGAGCCTCTTGAGGCCATCACGTTGCCATACCGCGTGCAACAGATAGTCGTTTCTTTTGGATTAACAGTTCTAGATTTGGCGATAATGACTTTTTCCATCATAGCCTTTGAGGTGCCCATAGCGTTGATGGGGTAGGCTGCTTTATCGGTAGACAGGCAGACCACTTTTTTTACCCCGGCGTCTATTGCCGCGGTTAGTACATTATCAGTGCCGAGAACGTTTGTCCTTACTGCCTCCATGGGGAAAAACTCACATGACGGGACCTGTTTTAAAGCGGCCGCATGGAAAATATAATCTACTCCCTTGACTGCTTCTCTGACACTTTCAAGGTTTCGAACATCTCCAATGTAAAACTTTAGTTTCTCGTTTTTGTATTTCTTACGCATGTCGTCTTGTTTCTTTTCATCTCTTGAAAATATACGGATTTCTTTGATTTCAGTTTCTAGAAATCTTTTTAAGACAGCATTTCCGAAAGAACCTGTACCACCAGTGATAAGTAAAACTTTATCTTTAAACATTATTCTCCTACAAATGAAGTTATTTATAGTAAGTAGTTTACCAGAAATGGACGGTTTGGACAATCGTGATTTGGAAGGGGAGAACCGGGTTCGTGTTGTTTGTTGTGACAGCGCTCATTCATGACATAAGCTATGGATAAAGTGAGTGAAATATAATAAGATGTTTGTAATGTCAAAACCGTGATAACTTGCTTGTGTCCCGCGGAAGGGGTTTTGGCTAGTTGTGAGCATCTAGTAAAGGTTTATGAAGAAAAATACCAGTCTTTATGCAAAGTATCTACTTGAAGTAAGCGTCCTGCTAGTCATAGGGATTGCGGTTTTTTACTTACTTATTGCGCCGTCAATTTTCCAAGGAGTTGCGCTTTTGGCTATGATGGGCGGTATTGTAATGGTAAGAAAGCTTGATAAAGCGGGCAGACTTTTCAGGGAAGGGAGCCGGTTTGATGTATTGTCACAGCTCAATTGGCCTC
>Ga0079306_1001733_pt1 | contig 13605 bp, 14 predicted proteins | sample Methanotroph_Enr_FD_79181 | JGI IMG/M metagenome (GOLD analysis project Ga0079306, IMG submission 79181) | Enriched soil microbial communities from Old Woman Creek wetland in Ohio, USA - Methanotroph_Enrichment_5 | ecosystem: Environmental > Terrestrial > Soil > Wetlands | place: USA: Ohio...
ATATTTGTTTTTAAAGGTTTGACATTTGCACATTTGACGCAGGTAGTCTATATGTGGTTACAAAATCTTAAAAAAAACCGCAACAATTTTTCTTTTATTCCGTCTTTGTTGTAATTTTAACTATTGATATTCTGTAACCTTAAACAGGCGGACTTCGTCTAATTGGAAAATGGAGAAGAAAACTGATGAATATTATATACGGGAAATTCTAAAAGGTGACTCAGGCTCTTTTTCTCAACTGGTGGAAAAATACAGTCATCTGGCTTACTCGCTCTCGATGAAGATTCTCAACCAGAGAGAAGACGCAGAAGAGGCGGCACAGGATTCATTTATAAAAGCATATAATTCGTTGGGCTCTTTCCAGAACAGTTCTTCTTTTAAGACATGGTTTTTCCGTATTGTTTACAACACCTCGATATCGAGATTAAGAGTTCGTAAAAATATTGAGGTGAAATTTGACGACGTAAAAATTACAGATGCTGAAATTCAGTCGGCTGAAGGTGTAATTGGACAGTTAAATACGAATGACAGGCAAAGATATTTACAGGCTGGACTCGAAAGACTCGAGCCTGATGAGCGGGCACTCCTGAAAATGTATTACTACGACGATTTTTCGATGGAGGAGATAAGCGCTATTACAGGTCTGACTGTTTCAAATGTAAAGGTGAAAATTCACCGAAGCAGGAAAAGACTTCTTATGGAATTAAGGTTTATTTTAAAAGATGAAATAATCTCAATATTATGAATCAGAAAGATATAATGAAGGAATGGTTCAAAGAATTACCTTCAGACGAACCGTCACCCGATTTCACGGTTAAAGTCATGCAACGGGTGATGTCGGAATGGACGTTAAATCCCATCAAGTATCAGCCTATAATCAGTAAGAAAGGTTGGTGGTCATTGGGGATTATCGCGATGTTACTGACCAGTATCCTTTTTATGATTCATCCATCCATGCCCGCAGCAACAGATTCGGCAACACAAAAATCATTATATGGATTTGATTTGTCGCAATTTCTGGAACCCATCAGTCACTTTTTTGAAAAGTTAAATAATATCTCTCCCACAGTAGCAATCGGAGCCCTGGCGATTATAGCCTTGTGGTTTTTCGACCAGCTTTTTGTCAATACCGTCAAGCGATAATCATTTTTACATTTATCTTATTATCAACAATAAATTAAAAAACGGAATATCTTAGAAATATTCCGTTTTTTAATTTACTTAAAATCACTTTCATTTTTATTGCAATTTGATTGTAATTAAGTACCAAATTGCATTTGTCGATAAATATCCGATAAAACAATTGACACTACCATGTTAAATAATTGTTAATTATATATCATATATTTGATTAACTGTATATTACAGCCATTAATTTAAGATTCATGTTATATAACATGTAACTTTCAATTTGAAAGTTCAATTAGATATTTACATACAGTTCAGAAGTAATTATCACAAATCCCAGATAAGGAAGTATATAATACAATCCCTTTATTTAAAAGTACTTTAACCAATAATTGATACTTAATACAACGTCAAAATATTTTCAGCTGATAACATTGTCATCCCCAAAAAAACCATTTTCTTTGCATTGTAATTACAAATTGAAAGTAAACATATAATACTATTAAAAATGAAATCAATCAATCGCTTTTTAGGTAGAACAACGCTGATTTTCGCCTTTTTTATCGTTATCTGTCACGTTAGTGTTTCAGGAAGTGCAACAGCACTCTTAAATGATAGTTTTACGATTACTGCAACCGACAAGTCGGGAAGCTCGCCAGCCTGGAATCTAAAATATTCTGAATCGGAGAGCGCTTTTAATATCACGATGTCGGAGAATAACGGCGAAAAAGAATATACCGTACGCAGTAAGTTTTTCGAAGTCGTTTATATTATGAATAAGAACGGATTTGGTGCCCGAATGGTTAAAGCTGGCAAAGCCCAGGTTCCGGGTCAGATACTGGAAAAAATCCTTAACCAGAACGCATTAAAAAATCAAAAGGTAATCAGCAGTGATCAGATCGATAACGAATCAGCGCTTAACCTTATTGCAAGCTATCTCCCTGATTTAATCAATGATAACTATAAACAGTTGCTACAATAATAATTATTAACAAAATAAAATCAAGCCATCCCAAAAAAGGTTGGTTTTTTTTATAAAAGTTCACATAAGGTTTATAAATTTGCAGAAACCTGATTAACTATGCTTGACATCTTTTACAACCGCCGAAGCACCCGCAAATTTTTAAGCCGGAAAATTGAAGAAGAGAAGATACAAAAACTGATTACTGCGGCATTGCTAGCTCCCTCTTCAAAGGGAAGTCGTCCCTGGGAATTTATTGTTGTTAATGACCCTGAATTATTATCGGTACTTGCAAATTCAAAACCACACGGTGCCTCACTTCTTAAACATGCTCCCCTGGCAATGATCATTGCCGGAGATAAAACCAAAAGTGATGCCTGGATTGAAGATTGTTCCATTGCCTCGATATTCGTTCAGCTTGAAGCAGAGGCTCTCGGATTAGGTTCTTGTTGGGTACAGATCAATCGCCGCTTTTTTAACGATGAAATCACCTCCAATGAATATATTCACGAACACTTCAATATTCCCGACAGATTGGAAGTTCTCTCTGTGGTAGGAATCGGATACAAAGCTGTTGAACGTCCACCGCTTTCGGACTGCGATGTTTTGTGGGACAAAGTTTCAATTAACCGTTATCAGGCTTTAGATAAATAATGATTAAGGCTAAAGTTTATTAATAAGGACTGTAAAAAAAGACATTATATCCTGAATCCTGCAGGTGCGGTACAGCCTAATGTTCCGATGACTTATATTCAAATGCATATGATTCATCATGTTGCGTGATATCCAGGCCGAGTCGTTCCGATTTTGGTTCAACGCGCATCGGAATAATCAGATCAGTTAACCGATAAAGCAGGTACGAACCACCAAAAGCAAAGATCCCCACCACGACCAGGGCCAGCAAATGATATAAAAAGGTACGATACTCACCGTAAAAAAGTCCTGCCCCCTGGGCAAAAATCCCGGTAAAGAACATCCCTGAAATTCCACCCATCCCATGGGCAGGAAATACATCAAGCGTATCATCGACAGAAGACATAGAGCGATAATGAATTGCAATATTACAAATAATTGAGGCTGCTAATCCGATAAAGATACTCGCTCCAACATTCACATATCCGGCAGCTGGTGTAATGGCCACCAACCCGACAACCAACCCGATCGCAGCTCCCATAGCCGAGGGCTTCCTACCCATTGCTGCATCCATCATGAGGTATCCGAGCATTGCAGCCGCTGAAGCGGTGTTAGTGTTAACCAAAGCAATAGTGGCAACAGAATTTGCCGCTAAAGCGGAGCCTGCATTAAAACCGAACCAGCCAAACCACAACATGCCTGCACCTAAAAGTACATATGGAATATTTGCAGGATAAAATGATTGCCAATAATCGCGTCGCGGTCCCAAAAATACAGCTCCTGCCAGGGCTGCAAAACCGGCAGACATATGCACAACAGTACCTCCCGCAAAATCAAGTACGCCCCAGTTACGTAAAAACCCATTGGGATGCCAGGTCCAATGCGCCAACGGACAATAGATAAAAATCACGAATAATGACATAAACAGGATGTAGGCACTAAATCGCACTCGTCCAGCGAATGAACCCGTGATTAAAGCCGGGGCAATTATGGCAAATTTTAACTGGAACATCGCAAAAAGGGCAAGAGGGATAGTAGGCGCCAGCAAAGGATGGGTAATGCCATTCACCCCCTTAAACATAAAAAAAGTAAATGGATTACCGATCAGTCCAAATTTGTCCGGGCCTATACTGTCGCCAAATGCAAGACTAAATCCAACAAAAACCCAGATAATACTAACAATTCCCATTGCGATAAAACTCTGCAACATTGTCGAGATAATATTCTTGGGTTGGATCATTCCACCGTAAAAGAACGCCAATCCGGGAGTCATTAACAACACAAGTGCTGTTGAAGTAAGCATCCATGCCACATCACCGGAAACTATTTTCGGATCAATTTTGGATAAGTTGATACCCGAAATATATACTCCTGATAATGCAATCAACAAGGCCAATACAATTATGATAATCCAATTTCGTTTCATAAATTATTATTATACAAATGTTTGAATTTTTATATGTATTTACTTATTAAGTTTTTATCAACTTTTTGAATGTGAAACGTTAACTTGCTTAACAAAGTATCCCTGGTGCCTGGTTATTTTTACTGCATTGGTGTGATACAGTTGAGTAAGATTACTTTTGTAAACTTACGTAGTTTTTTAATGTTCCAAATCATCAGTGGTAGATTTTCTTCTTCTGACATAATGTGAATTTGTCAAAAACCCGGGGAAAGAAAATATCATTCTGCAAGATTTTGCATTAAAAAAGCAGTATAATCTTAAATTTATAACCTTTTTTTGAATAATTTGTCAAATAACAAGGAAAATATTGCGAAAGAATTCTATATTTGAATACGTAAAAACCAATAAAAGATGGCGCTTCGAAATCAACTTGACGATACTGATCAGCATATCCTTGACATCATCACAAAAAACGCCCGGATTCCTTTTAAAGATGTGGCCACTGATTGCTCAATATCGAGGGCTGCTGTTCACCAGAGAGTAAACAGAATGACTGAAATGGGGGTAATTACAGGTTCGGGGTATTATATCGATCCGAAGAAAGTTGATTACAGGACATGTACCTACGTGGGAATTTTCCTCGAGAAAGGAGGATTGTTTCATGAGGTTGCAGAACAGTTATATAAAATCAGTGAAATTGTTGAATGTCACTACACCACAGGTCAGTATGCCATTTTTATTAAAGTGTACGCCCGCGACAACGAACATCTGAAAGAGATCCTCAGCGAAAAGATCCAACTAATTCCGGGAGTTTCGAGTACCGAAACATTTATTTCGCTTGAGCAGACCTTTAAACGCGAAGTCCCGATCTTCTCATAAACCTGTGGAGCGTTGACGAATGGCTTCAAAAACCATGATCCCTGCTGCAACCGATACATTCAACGATTGAATCTGACCTATCTGGGGAATCTTTGCCCACTCATCCGAAACTTTAAGCAGCCCGGCTTCAATGCCCAAATCTTCAGAGCCAAGGATTATTGCTAAAGGATCTTTCATATTGATATCGTAGTAAAACTTCTCCCCTTTGTCTGTTGCAGATACAATTTTCAATCCGCTATTTTTCAAATACTTAACAACATTCGACAGGCTTTTCGTCCTGCATACGGGAATAAGGTGCAATGCTCCGGCCGAAGTTTTTATCGCATCTGCATTGATTTGTGCTGATCCCTTTTCAGGTATAATGATAGCGTGTACTCCTGCTACCTCGGCAGACCTGGCAATGGCGCCGAAATTGCGCACATCTGTCAGCTCATCAAGGATAAGTATTAACGCCGTTTTACCCTCTTCGTATAACCGGGGGATGATCTCTTCTATATTCTGGTAAACAATAGGGGAGATAAATGCCAGGATGCCCTGGTGATTTTTACGTGTTACGCGATCAATTTTCTCGATCGGAACAAGTTGAACCGGAATTTGCATCTGATGAACAAGATCCATCAGCTCATAATAGAGCTCACCCTGCAACCCCTTTTTTATCAGTATCTTTTCAATCTCCTTGCCGGAATTGATTGCTTCAATAATGGTACGCATTCCAAAAATATAATCTGTCTTTTCCATATGATTTTCTTTACTACCTTTATTAATCCGCGTCGTTTCTTTCATTCTCTAATTGCTCATTATAAGGGAAACAAGCAGAAATAAATTGAAATAGACTGTAACTAATCCTAATTTGTTTTTATATGTCATCTACTTTTTTCAGCCGTTGCTTTGCGGCGCATAGAGCTGTATCTTTTCAATAAACTTTTATAGTTGCGCCTTTTTTTATTCTATTTCTTTGTCCCGGGGTGCCGTTCTCTTCGTTCACTTACCCCGGGCTACCAATATTTCACCACGCTGTGGTGATTACTTCCTCTCATTCTTCAATCTTAAATCCTCAATCTTAAATCTTAAATCTTAAATCTTTGCGCCTTCGCCCCTTCGCTCACTCTCATCTTCTCTTCCTCTCATCTTCTCTCCCTCGCATTACTACCAGATTCTCTTTTTCTCCCACTCCTTCAACTCGGTGTTCAGCGATTCCCATTGTTTCATTTCTACCTCAACGCGCTTCTTATTTGCGCCATAAGTATTGAAGAGTGAACCATTATCAATAGTTGATGGATCGGACAGTTTTTTATCCATTGCAGCAATTTCCTCCTCTAATTTTGAGATCTGGTATTCCGCTTCGCTGATTTGCTTTTCGACCCGGCTGATCATCCGGTTGATCTCCTTGCGCTCTTCAAAACTCACCGCCACAACTTCTTTCACAACCTCTTTTTTTTCCTTTTTCTGAGGTGTCGAGAGCTCTAACTCGCGTAACGACTCCAGTTTCCGCTTGCGCAGGAATTCGTAAACGCCACCCAGGTGCTGGCGGGTTTTATGATGTCTGAATTCATAAACCGTATCAACCAGGCCATCCAAAAACTCACGGTCATGCGATACAACGAGCAAAGTACCATCAAAATCAAGCAAAGCCTGTTTCAATAATCCTTTTGAATGGATATCGAGATGGTTGGTAGGCTCATCCAAAACCAGGAAGTTTACCGGCTCAAGGAGCAACCTGATCATTGCAAGGCGCGAGCGTTCACCACCCGAAAGCACCTTTACCTTCTTATCCGCATCCTGTCCCGAAAACATAAATGCACCCAGGATATCCCTGATCTTTGTCCTGATATCGCCCACTGCCATCTCATCAATAGTCTCAAATGCCGTGAGTTCCTCGTTTAATGCAGAAGCCTGGTTCTGTGCAAAATATCCTATTTTAACATTATATCCTAACTTTTGTTCCCCGGTACAATCAAGGTCCTGCATGATAATCCTGGCCATTGTACTTTTTCCTTCACCGTTTTTACCCACAAAAGCAATGCGGTCTCCCCTTTCAAGGGTAAGATCAACATCATTCAGAACCAACTTATCTCCATAGCTTTTACTTACCCCTTTACCTTCAAAAACGATATTTCCCGACCGGGGTGAAGGTGGAAACTTGATATTCAGGGAGCGGTTATCCTCTTCGTCAATCTCGATCCGGTCAACTTTATCGAGTTGTTTGATACGCGATTGTACCTGGACCGATTTGGTAGCCTTGTACCTGAACCGCGCTATAAAATCCTCGGTGCCCTGAATCATCTTTTGCTGATTCACAAAGGCTGCCATTTGCTGTTCGCGCCGTTCTTTCCGAAGTACAAGATATTTGCTGTAATTTACCTTGTAATCGTAAATCTTTCCAAGGCTGATCTCTACCGTGCGGTTGGTTACATTATCAAGGAAAGCCCTGTCGTGCGAGACGAGTACTACGGCCCCTGAATAATCCTTTAAAAAACTTTCGAGCCATTCGATTGACTCAATATCAAGATGGTTGGTTGGCTCATCAAGCAAAAAAACATTTGGTTTCTTTAACAGAATTTTTGCCAGCTCTATCCTCATTCGCCATCCACCCGAAAATTCAGACGTTGGCCGATCGAAATCTGTTCGTTCGAAGCCCAGACCAATCAATGTTTGTTCAATATCAACGTGAAAGTTGTTACCTCCCATCATGTGGAAACGTTCATTCGACTCGTGCATATCATCAATAATACGGTGATATTCAATCGATTCGTAATCCTCACGAACAGAAAGCTCAGTATTCAGAAACTCAATATGCTTTTCAAGTTTCTGTATTTCGGCAAAAGCTGTAATAGCCTCGTCCATCAGTGTTCTCGAATCAGCAAGCTCCATCTGCTGCGGGAGGTATCCGATTGTAATATCACGAGGAATGACAACCCTACCCGAAGTCGGGGTTTGCAAACCGGCAAATATTTTAAGCAAAGTTGACTTGCCGGCACCATTTCTTCCCGCCAGACCGATGCGGTCGCGCGGATTCACAATAAAATTAACATGCTTAAAAAGCTCAAAACCGCCAAACTCGACGTATAATTCTTCTACTGAAACACTCATGATTCTAACTCAAATACAATAATAAATACACGTTTTGGACGACCAATCGGACAATAATTCAATTCACTACACAGAATTACCAAAGCGCTAAAAAGTTGAGGCAAAGATACCAAAATTTGCAGGGCTTAGAACATTGTCCATGTAAATGGGGGAACCGGAGCACGATTGTTATTATTCAATTTACACGCGGACATCTGAAATTACCGATTGTTGTCATTCAATCGGCGATCACACCAATAGTGCACAATCAAATTACCGGATATACCCTTTGGGTGAGGAATCAATTTCTATCTTTGCAGAAATTTCAAATTTTACGTTTTGGGAAGAAGAAATACACCACTGCCACTCCACGAAAATGTGGAGATCATCGATATCGGATCTGAAGGGAAAGCAATTGCCAAAGTTGATGGGATTATCGTGTTTACGACACATGTAATTCCCGGAGATATTGTTGATCTCCAGGTAATAAAGAAAAGAGAAAAATACCAGGAAGCAAAAGTGGTGAAAATCCACACCAACTCACCCGATCGCATCCCCGCTTTTTGCGAGCATTTTGAGGTGTGCGGCGGTTGTAAATGGCAATATCTCCCCTATGATAAACAGCTGTATTACAAACAAAAACAGGTTTCTGACCAGCTAAAAAGAATCGGGAAAGTAACATTACCCGAGATCATGCCCATTAAAGGATCGGCCAATTCGACGTTTTACCGTAATAAACTGGAATTTACCTTCTCGAACCGACGTTGGCTAACGAACGAAGAAGTAAAGTCGGAAGCACAGTTCGAAGATATGAACGTGTTGGGATTTCATGTACAAGGGATGTTCGACAAAGTGCTGAATGTCAATAAATGCTGGTTACAGCCCGACCCTTCGAATGCCATCCGGAATTCGGTAAAGGATTATGCCATTGCCAACAACCTCGCATTTTATGACTTAAGAAATAAGGAGGGGTTTTTACGCAACCTGATTATCCGGACCACCAGCATTGGCGAAGTGATGGTTATTGTCAACTTTTTCCGCGAAGACCTCGAAAAAAGGGAGGCGATACTCAATTATTTAGTTGACAAATTTCCTGAAATTACCTCTTTGCAATTTGTGATCAATGAAAAGGGAAACGATACAATCCTGGATCAGCAGCTTCACGTTTTTAAAGGGCGCGACCATATTATTGAAGAGATGGAAGGGCTTAAATTTATTATCGGTCCAAAATCCTTCTATCAGACCAATTCAGATCAGGCTCACGAATTATACAAGGTTGCCCGTGATTTTGCCTCCCTCTCTGGGAAAGAGGTGGTTTATGACCTCTACACGGGAACCGGTACGATTGCCTGTTTTGTGGCAGCCATGGCCAGTAAAGTAATTGGTATTGAATATGTTACTGAGGCAATAACGGATGCGAAGATCAATTCAGGAAATAATAATATCGCAAATACCAGCTTTTTTGCCGGCGATATGAAAGATATTCTCACGAATGATTTTATTGCAGAACATGGTCATCCCGATGTGATCATTACCGATCCACCACGGGCAGGTATGCACGAAGATGTGATCAATGCAATTCTATTTGCTGCACCTGAACGTATTGTTTATGTAAGCTGCAATCCGGCCACTCAGGCACGCGACATCGGTTTGCTCAGTCACAATTACGAGGTGACCAAAGTTCAACCCGTTGATATGTTTCCGCATACGCACCATGTCGAAAATGTAGTATTGCTCGAAAAGCGGGTAGTAAATGAAATTAATTACGGTTTACCTGTTTAATTTGAAGTTGGAACTATTTACTTCCAACAAGATGATAAAGTTGAAAGATTGCATCCACCTCGGAAAGCAAGAAATTTGGGCTAAAGCCCCATATTTGTATAAATATCAATTGCCACGGCCTTAAGGCCGTGGCAATTCAACTAAATGATTAAAAGGGCCTTAGCCAAATATAAGTCTTATCTTTCCACTTTTCAACATTCAACCAGACTTTAACATTCATCAAATTCCGTTTACTCGTTTTTTCTGGTATTAATTCCAAAAAGTGTATAAAGTGGGCAAAAACTTATAAGGCTTGTAACGATAAAGATGATGGCAAAAATCATCAGGATAATTGCCAGTGTTCCACTAATAACTCCTAAATAATAAAGTAATGCTATAACAGCAGCAATAATAACGCGGATCGTTTTATCGACCGTACCCATGTTTTTCTTCATACTCAAATGTTTTAAATTATTTATATTAAGCTAATAAAAAGAACAAATAAGGGGTTAAAAAGTTGTCGGATAAATTGTTTCCCCTCTATTTATATTGCTCAATAAACGCATTGACTTCTTTACAAAAGAAGGATTCATCCTGCCACATGATATTATGCCCGCTGATGGGCGATGTTGCTAATTTTTTATCCTTTGTATTTATCCTGTTATAAACATCTTCTTCTAAACCGCCCGGACAAATAAAATCATATTTCCCGTAAAGTAATAAGGTCGGTGTTGTTACGATGCCAAGCCTGGATGAAAATTCAGTATTCGCCAAATCCCGGTTAAAATTTGCATTCGATGAATAGTTCAGGTTGAATAAAATAGAGGTAATCGGCCAGTCAAATTTTACAGGATCTTCGCTGAGCAGCGTCGAAAGGTTAATTTTTTCCACTTTTTCAAAATAAGTTTCTGCATCAGTTGCATAGCTGTACAATTGGTTGGATTCTTCAAAGGTGAAATTACCCGTATGGAGATTGCAATACTCAATAATAGCCTTCCATTTATCTGTATTTTTATTCAGATCAATTTGTTTTTGTCCAACAGAGAGCAGCTTTTGCCTTGTCAAAGAATCATTTAATGGATAGTTATGACTGCCGTCAGCAAAAATCCATCCTTTGACTAATGACTGATTATCACCTGTCGTCATAAATGAAGCCGTTAAAAGACCTCCAAAACTATGACCCAAAATAAAAATGCCGGCATCATCTCCGTACCGGTATTTTATAAGCTGGATGACTTTTTTCAGGTCATCTGTCATCCGGGGCAGATTCAGATCATCACCATTTGAATTTCCCTGTGAGGCACCCGCGTTTCTTTGATCCCAGTAAACCGCAGCATATTTATTTTCAATGTTTTGGCTGATATAATCAGTATTATAAAAATAGGAACCAGTACCAGGGCCGCCATGAACAAAAATCAGGAATGTTTTACCTGAAGTATTCCCTTCAACCAATATCCGCATTGACGCTCCGTTATTGTCAAGGTAAAATGTTTCGGTAACATTTGTTCCAACAGTTATATTCTCTTTCTGGCATGAATTCAGGACAAGAAAAATAAATATGGCGGTGATTAAGCGACTCATTTATTTAAACACTTAGATTTAACATTAAAAGAAAGAAAATTTGACGGTTTATAAATCAAACCAATTTCAATTGCAGGCCGCAAATAAATTGTGCTGTTATATGGAAACATCATCAATATATTGAATTTGGAAAAGATTAAGAATGGTTTCTGCCTTGTTTTAGAAAAATCATACCCGATGCCCCCGCCAACAGAAATCAGGGCGTAATAATAACCAGCAAGCCTCTTTCTTGTAACATTCCCGTTGTTATCAACCTGGTAGGTTGTACCACCGGTAAAAGTCCGGCTTATCCCAACCTCAGGCGAAAATTCGGTAAAAAAACCTTTGGCCTTTGTTCGTCTCATTGTCCAACCTGCTGTAAAATAAAGATTGTCATGATAGGCAGGATGATGATACCAACTTATATTGGAAGTTACAAAACGGTCTTTCGTAAAATCTCTTCTCTTTCCTGAACGATTTATTGATGTAATGTAAATCGTTTTTACCGGGAATTCAACTCCCATCCTGGCACCCGGATAAATCAGGGAGCTATTGTATGATAACACCAGGTTTGATGATTTTCTCACGATGCTTACAGAATCGACACTTTGAGCGAAGCAGAAGGTTGTATAGGCCAGTATTGCTATAGTCAAACAGAATTTCTGAATTTTCATTAATCAACATTTTATAAATCCCTTCTTTCGTCCACACTATCCCCGATTTTGGCATGTCGTGCAAAGACCGACATAAACCTACCGGGAACAGGGGTCTCATAGCGTACCTCGGTGCCATTTACCGGGTGGATAAAAGCAAGTACTCTTGCATGAAGGCAAGTCCGCCCGATAAGATTGAGTTTCGCACCATATTTTTTATCACCTACGACAGGGTGTCCAATATCTTTCATATGAACCCTGATCTGGTTTTTCCGGCCTGTCTCCAGTTTTAGCTCGACCAGCGTGATTGCATCACCCCGGCGAAGAACTTTGTAATGGGTAATCGCCTCATCACCTTCTCCAGGTACTTTTGTTGAATACATGACCAATGCCTTGTTCTCCTTCAGGAAAGAACGGATCGTTCCCTCGTCATTTTCAACAACACCTTCCACAACTGCCACGTAGGTCCGCTCAATTACGGCTTCCTGCCAGGCCCGCTGCATTGCCGACTGCACCTCTTCACTCTTGGCAAACATCATTATTCCGGATGTATCGCGGTCGAGCCGGTGAACAACAAAGATGCGGTTGTTCGGATTCTCACGTTTCACGTGTCCGCTCAGAATACTATAAGTCGTCAGTAATTTCTCTTTTGCAGTTGCGATGGAGAGCATTCCTGCTTCCTTCTCAATAACAATAATATACGGATCTTCAAAAAGGATTCTTAAGCCCTTGTATTTGATCTCTTCAGGAATCTTCCCATAGGTTATGGTCACTTGTTGCCCGGATAAAACAGGATAGTCAAACTGTGTAATGGTATGATGAACGACAGACACTTGCCTGTGAGCCAGTAATGCTTTAACTGTTGTTCTGCTTTTCCCTTTGAGCTGATCAATTAAAAACTTCAGCAATTCGGAATTCTCCTTAACGTCGAGCTGAATCTGTTTTGGTGTAGCCTTTTCGGGAGACGAAGATTTTTGTTCCATGATATATTGATTTTATTTTTTAAAATAATAAACAAGCGTACCGGCGAATCAACGGTATACATTTTCAAGCAGAAATGAATCCACCTTATCAGTATAATTGAAATTGGTCGACTTTAGCAAATCGAGGTACGCTTTTACCGTTTCTGTACTCTTACTTTCAGGATTTTTCAAAACAAATGTTTCAAAAGACGACTTAGAACTGTCGTTCAACCGGTTAGTTTCTGTATTGAATATTTTCGAATTGTCCATACCGGAAAGAAAAGCGCCAAGATACTGAGCATATTGATCCTGAGCCATCTTGATTGCAATAAAATCGGGATATCGCGCCATAAATTTTTCCCAGGTCATAATTCGGGAGGTAAGCGAATCTGAAGGGATTAGAATTTTACCGTCTTCTGCAAACCGGTTCTGCTGTTCTTTACTTCCAATGGTAAGGTATTCGCGATATGCCGGAGAAATCCGCTCTCCAAAATTTTTCAATAAAAATTCTGTTTGAGGTTCAAGATAAAATGTACCCTCCGATGAGCTAAGCAGAATTCCGTATGAAGCGAGACTCGATTTCAATTGATTAAT
>Ga0079306_1001734_pt1 | contig 13597 bp, 12 predicted proteins | sample Methanotroph_Enr_FD_79181 | JGI IMG/M metagenome (GOLD analysis project Ga0079306, IMG submission 79181) | Enriched soil microbial communities from Old Woman Creek wetland in Ohio, USA - Methanotroph_Enrichment_5 | ecosystem: Environmental > Terrestrial > Soil > Wetlands | place: USA: Ohio...
GGAACCGGGGCAATGACCTTATACCCTGGCCTGAAAAACCTGATGGATGCAAGGGTACAATACCTGTCAACATATCTGGGATATTCCCATGAACCTGTCATTTCAGGTATCGAAAATGAGCCGGAAGTTCCCGGGATAGGGAAGCCGCTTTACATGACAGCTAATGTTGCTAATGCCAGCCTGGTATTTCTTGCCTACAGGTTCAATCACAGTTCAGCGTTCAGCAGGATAAGCATGCTCGATGATGGCAATTCGCATGACGGAGCCGCAAATGACGGCCTTTACGGAGCAGCCGTTCAACCAAACGGGAATACGATCCAGTATTATATCTATGCCCAAAACGATACAGCCGGTTGTTTTTCACCTGAACGGGCAGCCTTTGAGTTTTACACCCTGCAGCCTGAAATCTCGTCCGGGAACCTTGTTATCAACGAGGTGATGGCTACCGGTGAAAACCTCACTCCCGGGGAAGACCAGGTAAATAACGATTGGATTGAACTATTCAATAACAGTGATGAAACAATTTATCTTAAGGGATTCTCCCTGGGCCTTGAACCCAGGGGAGCCCGCTGGGCATTCCCTGAAACAACTGTTGAAGCAGGAAAATTTCTGCTTGTTTGGGCAGACGGAACAGGAGGGAAGCATGCCGGGTTTGACCTGCCACAGGGTGAAGCAAAACTTACATTGATGCATTCAAATGGATTTGTTATGGATTCTGTCGGTTACATTTGGCAGGTGAAAGGGAAGAGTACCGGAAGGTATCCGAATGGCTACGGCTCTTTTGAATACATGGAGCCTTCCCTTGAAAAGATCAACTATACCGGGACTACTCCTGTTTCAGGCATTAAGGTTTATCCTTCACCGGCAAGGGAGCTATTGAACATTGAATTTAAAAGTGAACAACAAGCATTCTCCATTGACATATACAATGCCTCAGGCCAGCGGATGTTCAACCGTTACTGTAACCCCGGAACCGGGATCATTACATCAACCGTCATACCGGTGGATGTTTCCCATTTCAATGCCGGGGTATATATCTTAAAACTCAGCAATACTGCCGGCATTTTTACAAAGAAATTCCTTATTTACTAGACTATCATTTCAATAAGATCTCTTATGAAATTACAAAGCAAAACCTTTTACCTGTCGTGCCTGACAATTCTTCTGCTTGCCATGATGTCGTGCAGCAAGGAACCTGGAACCGGGGGGAATTCAACCATTTATGGCAAAGTGTATGTTAGGGATTACAATTCAACCTTTACCCTGCTTGAAGATGAGTATTATGGACAAGATGTGGATGTGTTCCTGATTTATGGAGATGACCGCTCATATAGTGATCATGTCAGAACAAGTTACGACGGAAGTTATGAATTCAAGTATCTTCGTCCCGGCAATTATCATGTGTATTGCTATTCATCTGATTCAACTCTGCAGTCGCATGCCCTTTTACCAATCATAAGTGACGTAACTATTGACAAAAAGAACCAGGAGGTGGAAGTAACAACAATTGAAATTCTTAAATAATAAATATGAAACCAGTTCTCGGCATCCTATGCCTGCTTTTCATTTATGTGCTGGCCCCCTGCCAGTCGGCCAAGGATATAAGGAAAAACAAGATTAAATCCGTCACCGTCTGGCAATCTGCAAAGGATGGTGACCCGAATACCCAGGTGAAGGAATCCTATGAAGTATTTGACAAGAACGGGAATACCACGTTGCGTATTGAGTACAAGCCCGATGGATCGGTTGATAAAAAGGAAACAGCGCGTTACGACAAGAACCAGAACAAGGTTGAAGAGTTTGAATATGAAGGAGATAACCAGGTTCGCTCACATAAAATATACCTTTATGACAGGTTCAGGAATAAGTCAGAGGAGCAGGAGTTTTCACCAACCGGTGAATTGATCAAAAAAACGAATTATATATTTAATGCAGCGGGGGATAAACTTACGGAAACGGTGACGGATCCCAGAGGCGGAGTATTGAAAAAAGTGGAATACAAATACAATGCCCGTACCCTCAAGGTTCAGAAGATTACGACCAACAAAGCCAAACAGCTTGAGTCAGTGAGGAAATGGGGATATGAATATTATTAAAACCAGCATGGAGTGAAGATGAATACGATGGAAATACTGGAAGGTTTTGACTCCATCACCCTGGGTGAGATGGATGCTGTAAAGCTCCTGAACAGGCAGGATGTCAAGTTTGTATTTCATCACAACCTTCTTCCTGAAATCCTGGAGAAACTAAAAATCAATTACCGGGTGTTATCCATCGAAGGAAACCTGTTTAGCCAATATGAAACCCGGTATTTCGACACGCCCGACCTTAAAATGTTCATCCAGCACCACAACGGCAAGATGAACCGGCATAAAGTAAGGTTCCGGGAGTATCTTGATACGGGTTTAACATACTTCGAAATTAAATTCAAAACCAACAAGGGGAGGACCATCAAGGACAGGGTAAAATTGACGGATAGGAATTTTACCATTCAAGGGGAATTGGAAAATCTGCTGAGAAAAAAAACAGGTTTTCTCCCGGCAATGCTCCAGGAGGCGATCCATGTGCGGTATAACCGGATCACCCTGGTACAGAAAAACCTGATGGAACGTCTGACGTTTGATATTGAACTGAACTATTCAAAGGAGGGTATTACAGAAGGATTTCCGGAACTGGTGATCGCTGAGGTAAAACAGGATCGTTCCAGCAGGTCTCCCTTTACTTTGATCATGCAAGACCATTATATCAGTGCACTCTCAATAAGCAAATACTGCCTTGGGATTGCCTGCCTGGCAAAGAATGTTAAAAGTAATAATTTTAAACCTAAGTTGCTCCATGTTAAGAAATTATGCAACAGCAATCCATAGCAGATTGCTGGTATTGATGATGTTATTGATGCTTGCAGCGCCGACCAAAGTCCTGGTTGCGCAGACTGCCGATCTTGAAATTACTGCAACCGAGGACTCAGAGTCAAAGGAATCAAAAGCAGACAAGAAAAAAGAGAAGGACAAGGACCTGATCGAGATCAATGAAAGGTTCTTTGTGTCACTGGCCATTGATGTAACTGCAGTTCTGATAATTATCCTGTTGATCTATTATCCCAACTATAAGAAGATGGATACGATCTTTACATTCATCCTTTTCAATGTAGTGATCTTCCTCCTGACTTTTGTGCTGAACAAGGTCAAAATATCCATGGGGGCGGCATTCGGGTTGTTTGCCGTCTTCTCGATGCTCCGATACCGGACCGCGGGAATAGGAATGAAAGATATGACCTACCTCTTCATCTTTATTGCCATTGGCCTGATAAGCGGAATCCAGCTTGATTATTTTGTGCTTTCTGTTATTTGTGGAATCATACTTCTTTTGATTTTTATCCTTGATTGCAATTTCGTCCTGAAAAGGGAGATGAGTAAGAATATACAGTTCGAAAAAATTGAAATGGTCAAACCTGAACTGCGGAAAGAACTGATGCAGGAGCTAAAAAACCGTACAGGTTTGAAAATTCACCGGATTGTGATCAACAAACTGGATTATTTAAAGGATACCGCATCCATCCGTATCTATTACTATGAATAAAATCGCGGAACATTGGCTCCTGATTTTCCTGCTTCTGATAGGTTTGAAAGTATTTCCCCAGGTGAACGATGCCGGGCTCTGGATATCGGCCAATGTTGAAAAGAATATCACCCAATCTTTTGGCCTGAGTTTTTCGGAAGAAATCAGGCTGATGGAAAATATGAGCGAAGCCAGTACCATTTTCAGCGATATCAGCCTTGAATTCAGATTCAACAAGCACCTCAAAGCGTCAACGCATTACCGTTTCATAAACGACAGGAGGCTGGACGATTCATATGCTTCCAGGAACCGACTTTACTTTGATGTGAGTTACAGGCAGAAATTCAGCCTTTTTGTACTATCAGTGCGTGAACGGATCCAGTCCCAGTTTGACAGGGTCTATTCTTCTGAAGGAAATGCCACGGAAAACTATTCCCGCTCAAAGGCAACCCTGAAACTGGATATGAACCGAAGGATTTCTCCTTACCTGTCTTCTGAATGGTTTCATCCTTTCAATGACCCATCGGTACGTTTTATCGACAAGGCAAGGTACATGGTAGGGATAGAGTATCAGTTCTCCCCCTGGCATATGCTTGATTTTAACTACCTGATACAACGCAGTTTCCGGGCAATTCCGGGCAACGATTTTGTGATCGGGATCGGGTATTTCCGGTTATTGTAAGTGAAAGGGGCGAGGGACGGGGGACGGAGAGAAGTAAAAAGCAGGAAGTTAGTCAAGAATTATGAAGTCAAAATGTAAAATGCAAAAGGCAAGAATCAAGAGACAGATAGCACATGGCACTTCGGCTCCTCGCTGCCCAATCAAGGCTGGTGAACCAGCAACACTTTAAACCTTAACTCTTGAACTTTGAAACTCTACAACCTTTTAACCCTGAAACTCCTCCAATTAAAAACACAGAATAAGTAATTGACCAATTGAAATGTACTATAAACTGAAAGAATATATAGCCATAAGCGGATCCGGTGTACTTTTTAATACACAAACCGGGGAATCTTTCTCAGTGAATGAGCTGGGGATGCTGGTGATTGAGATGATCAAAAGAAATAACAGCCTTAAACAGATCAGGGAATATGTTTATTCTGAGTTCCTGATCGACGAGGAAACCCTTGAAAAGCATGTAGAGGAATTCCTTGCCTACATGACACAACATCAATTGATTGAAAAACTGTCCCAGGAGTGAATCTCCAGGCAGACTATCCATATAACTGGTAACGCTATACCAAAATGAAGTTTTCATATAATACAAGCAAGGCAGTAACAGTCATCCTGCATATTCTTGCATGGATTATCCTTTTTATATTTCCTTCCTACATTCTATACATTGAGTCAGGGAACGACCAGGTATTCCTCGACAGGACCATCATCCAGGTACTACTTTTTATTGCTGTATTCTATACAAACTATCTTTGGCTAGCACCCCGCTTATTTATAAAGCGGAGAAAGCTTCTCTATTTCTTTGCAGCGGTTTCATTAGTAGTGGCATCCACTGCAATGAATGAAATTTCGTTCAAAAATATTGAAAACAGAGAGCCAGACGGCAGATTGGACCCATTAATGCTTCCGCCTTTCAAACCAACTCCCGGCGTTCAAGTCCTGCCGAAGGAAGCTCATCCTGAAACCCGGAAACGGCCACCCAGGAACTGGTCGATGTACAATTTCTTAATGACCACCGTATTCATTTCCGGCCTGGGGATGGGGCTTTCAATTTCCGATAAATTCAGGAAAAACGAGAAAATGCGCAAGGAATCGGAAAAGCAGAAACTCAGCACTGAGTTGGCTTTTCTTAAAAACCAGATCAATCCTCACTTTTTCTTCAACACCTTAAATAATATCTACTCTTTGGTCCAGACCAATGTTGATGACGGGCAAAAGGCCATTCTTCAGCTCTCAAAACTCATGCGATACCTATTATATGAAACGGAAAAAGGCGATAAAATGCTCAGCCAGGAGATAGATTTTATGCGGACCTATATCGAACTGATGAGGTTGCGTATATCTGAAAAGGTTGAATTGACCATACGTTTTCCTGAAGGTTACCATGACGTTACACTGCCTCCGCTTCTTTTCCTTCCCTTTATTGAAAATGCCTTCAAACATGGCATCAGTTACCGGAGACCTTCTTTTGTCAATGTGATGCTGAATGTAGATGGAGGGAAAATCGTTTTTGAATGCAGCAACAGTATTGGTAATAAAGGAGAGGACCTTCTCAGGTCTGATTACGGGATCGGCCTTGAGAATGTTAAGAAACGGCTTGCTCTTCTGTTTCCCGGCCATCATGAACTGAAAATTGAAGAAACAGAATCAGCTTTTAGTATTGTTCTTCAGATAGATATACCCTAATTCATGATCCAGACCATCGCCATAGATGATGAACCGCTAGCCTTAAAACTGGTTACGGGGTATATTGAAAAAACTCCCTTCCTGCATTTCCAGAGAGGTTTTGATAATCCAATCAGTGCGATGGAATATATCGAAAAGCATGCTATTGACCTGGTACTTTTGGATATCCAGATGCCGGACCTCATGGGAACTGATTTTGTCAGAATGCTGCAAAATGGCCCTAAAGTGATTTTTGCCACCGCATACGAGAAATTTGCCCTTGAAGGTTTTCGGCTTGATGCTGTTGATTATCTTCTCAAACCTTATGGTTATGAGGAGTTCCTTGCTGCAGCTATGAAGGCGAAGAAACTGATTGAAATGGAATACCTGAAAACAGGTTCGGTAGAGACCAATGAGCAATTCCTTTTTATTAAAAGTGAGTATAAGATCAGGCGGATCAATTATGCAGATATTCTCTATATCGAAGGCATGAAAGATTATGTGAAGATTTTTCTAAAAATTGATCCTCGCCCGGTCCTGTCGATCAATTCGCTGAAAACCCTGGAATCAAAACTGCCTGGATCGCGTTTCATGCGGGTGCATCGCTCTTTTATAGTAAACCTCGACCGCATTGAAATGATTGAACGCTTCCGGATCGTATTCGGGAATGTCTATATCCCGGTAAGTGATCAATACAAGGAACCTTTCCAGAAATTCCTGGATGAGAATTTCCTGTAATCCAAGATCTCGCCTGCTTTCTTTAACAGTTATTCCCGGCTGAAAGTCCTTGTCATTTCAGCCCAAGGCATCGCCTTGGGTTTTAGAATTAGCAAGGAAATAACCCGCGCCCTGCAGGGGCAACTTAATTTGTCCATAAATACCGATCATCATAATCTATCTCGTATTCTTTTAAAAATGCAATCAATTCCTCCTTAAATGTCATCTTTTTATGATGCTCTTCCTGGTTGGCAATATATCTCTTCGTTTTATCATTTAAGGACTGGCTGACAGAAAAGCCCCCATATCCTCCCTGCCATGCAAATTGAAGATACTGCGGCCCAAGTGTTTTAATAAATCTGCTGCTGTGGCGTTTGATTTCTTCCATTAGCGCAGCAAGGGCAATGTTTTTCGACATTACGCAAAAAATATGTACATGATCTTCTGTGCCATTTATTAATATCGGGATAGAGCCATTGTCTTTAATTATCGAACCGATATAGGCATACAAAGTCTTCTTGTCTTCTTTTCGGATTAAACAAAGATTATTCTTTGTATGGAAGACTAAATGGACATACAATTTTGATAGAGATTGTGCCATAATTTTTAGGATTAAATTGCCCTTTCAGGGCGAAAATATAGGAAACATGATATTATACCCAAGGCGTTGCCATTGGGCGGAAATAAGTTGTCCCTTCAGGACGAATCAGAAAGCTTCTAAATACCAGTAACAATCAAATTATAATAAGGTGTTTTATTCCTGTTGCTCATGTAATCTGAATTATTAGAATTACAGGATTGAACAACAATAAGTTTTCATTACCGAATCTGTAAATGGATTTTAGGGCCCTACCTGGCCTTCATTTTATTGCCTTTTGCTTCATGGGTCAATTCAGCAAGTCCAAGTTTTTCCATCAGGGGAGGGATATACATTCCAAATCTTCCCCTGAGTCCTTTTTTTAATCCATACCAACCTCCCAGGGGATTGTTTCCGGAACGCCCCCAAGCCTCTATGGTTCCTTCCTTTGCAGGTTTCTGTTCATCTGCACTTCCCAACTCCATCCAATCACCATGCTTCTTCAGCATAGCATGCAAATCCGACAGGCAACGAAAATCATAATGCAATACGGTTTTGCCTACCGCACAAACCAGTATTTCCTTACCCTCTTTTGTGTCTTTATGCATTGTATATTCTGATGATAACGGAGGAGTTTTGAGCATCCACGGTTTATCTTTTGTACCTTCTTCCATGGGATTGATTGAAAGGCTTTTAACGAATATCTTCAACTAAGAAACGTTGCCAATATTTAAACCAGCAAACGTTATCGAATATTTCTTCTGAATAAAAGGGAAACAGCAGGCAGTGATAATTGTTTGATTTTACTTCTCTTTGACCAAAAGTGTTTCACTTTACCCTGGTACCGACTTCTATAATCCTTCCCCTCCTGCCATCAACGGAAAAGGTGGCCAGCCTGACTTTTCCCTTAGATGCTATCGGTAAGGAATACACAGGGCTATGAATATTCGGGTCACTTCCATCCAAGGTATATCGGATGGTTATTCCCGGGAACTGGCAATTGGCAAAAACCATATCTTCCTTTACAATTGCTCCTGCAGGAGGTACGCGGTAGTTGAAGCCGCCATCGAGGTAACTCAGGCGAGGCAGTTCCCGTTTCCCAAGGGTGGAAGCAAACCTTGACCATGCTTCATCAGCTAACTTTACAGCTTTCGCAGAATCTTTTTCAACAGCCCAGTCGGGATCCCTGGCCCAGGCCCGTTCAGCAAGCGCCAATAACTTAGGGAGGAGCATGTATTCCTCCCTCTCAGGGGTAATGATGTTTTCAGCCCATAAAAGCCCCTGTATCCCCAGGATATTGGTTTTACCATAGTCGGTCAGCCGATCTTTTCCAATAAAAAGGCTTGGCGAAATAGGATTCCCACCTGTATCCTCCCTGGTGTTCCTGTAATAGTCGAACGGAATAAAGGAAAAGGGTTTATAGGTATCCACGAACCCGCCCCAATATAAACCAGGTTCATCAGGTGATTTCTCGTAGGCCAGGTCAAAGTATTGATTGCTTACGCAGGAAAGTACGACCTTATACCCGGCATTTGCAAGACGATATGGAAGATCTTCCGAACCCCAGCCAATCCCGTTATTCCAGACATGGACACGAAAATTTTCATTGACATAAAGGGGGTTCGGGATGAAATGCTTTTCTCCGTCCAATTCTGTTTTTCGCATCGCTATCTCTTCCCATCCCGAAAGGGCAAGGTTACGCGATTTCAGGATTTCATTCACCTTTGAATAGTAATAGTACCAAAGGTCATCCATTGTTTTGATTTCCAGGTCCATCTCAATCAACTCCCTGCAAATTGGGGATTGTTCCCACACCCCGGCAGGCACCTCGTCCCCTCCCATGTGAATAGTCGTCAAAGGGGCATTGGCTTCTGCATACATGGCCTCCAGTTCATCGATCACTTTTTCAAGGAATGAATAAACGGAGGGCCGTGCAACACACATCACATTATCGGTCCATAACTGTGCTGAACTGTAGGTTGATTTGTCCTCCAGGTCACGCAAAAGGAAATGTTCAGCTTCTGTCATGTTTCCCAGGGCTTTGTACTTCCTGTACCTGGCATCCATTGCTTTAATAGCTGCACGGCTATGTCCGGGAGATTCAATTTCGGGGATAATTTCAATATGACGTTCTTTAGCGTACTTCAGGATTTCAACAAAATCAGTCCTGGTATAATACCCGCTGCCAGGTGCTTTGCCTGGTTCCGGTCCCGCCCCATAGGAGGGAGGGAGGTTGGATCTGCTGTCCAGGGTATGCCCCCGGCTGGCACCAACAGAAGTCAATTCAGGAAGTGAAGGAATTTCAATTCGCCAGCCCTCATCATCGCTGAAATGCAGGTGAAGAACATTCAGCTTGTAAAGGGCCATCAGGTCCAGCATCTTTTTTAGCTGTTCCACGGTTTGAAAATTCCGTGCAACATCCAGCATCAGGCTGCGGAAACCAAAACGGGGAGAGTCGGAGACCTCCGCACAAGGAATATCTACGACAACATGCTTTGTTTGCCAGGATGAGGGTGCGATCAGGGACCGGAGTGATTGTATCCCGTAAAATATACCAGTACCACTGGAAGCGCAGATCTCAATTGCATAGCTTGAAACATTAAGTGTATAGGCTTCCCCGGGAAGGTCCGATTTCTTCAGGATGATCCCTTTGCCTGGATTGTCGGAATAATCCACTGGGAACTTATCTCCCGTAAGCACCTCCAGTTCACTGGAAAGATAGTTTGCTTCGGTATCAAAGGACGCATCTGCATGAATCCGGTTATTTTTATCCAGCAAAAAATAGCCGGTATCCCTCCTATATGAAACAGGAGTCGGGAAAACAAGGGGGATGTTATCTTCATCCACTTCAATGATTGACTGGTTTTCGAGGTAGGTTTCCCTGGGAGTGACAAAACCTGATGTTGAATCTGACATGGGCATTGCCAGAAAATTGCCGAGACTCATCCCTTTACCCGGATCCTGGTCAAAAACGATATAAAAACCGCAAGGAGCTGCAGTATAATTGTAGAGATTCCCTTCGGATACAAAGGAAACCCGGCTGCTTGAGCCCGGTGAAAGCGGGTTAAAGCCATATTCCGGCCTCAGCCTGTAAATATCTCCATTTACGTGCTCAATTGAGACCTGGCCTGTAATTGATGAAGGTGTAATATGCCTGTTGAAATTGAAAAAGATAGACCATCCGCCGGGGGTGATCAAATGTTTACCCGTGTTTTCCAGGGTAAGGAAAGAAATATTTTCTGGCCTGTTTTCATAATTATTGGCAAGCAACTGCCAGGTTACTTTCAGTTCGTTGCTGTTGAATGGATTTTTCTTTTGTCCGAATGCAATACCGGCCAGGAGGCAGGCAGTAATAATGGTGATGGATCTGATTCTCATTTTCAGCAACTGAAGGAAGATTGTTTTTAGCTTATTTCTAAACAAAATTAAGGTATAAACCTAAACGAAGCCAGCCCGCTTAAGGCAGGCTGGCAAGTCACAGGATTAACATGGAAAGTCCCCCGGTTGTTTCCTCAAACACGAATAGGAGGATTTGAGTAGTAAGCAATTTTTGGCTTATGAAAAAAGTGACACTCCTTCCAGTAACTGTAACATCATTATTTTAATATCCAAGGTTTTGTTCCAGGCTTGGATTCACATCAATTTCAGGCTGAGGAATGGGCATCAGCCAATGATTTTGATCACATTTGCTATAGTCCATTTTTATAGGATCGCTTGGGACTCCTTCATTGCAGGTGTAATAGAATTCATTCAGGCTGGTCATTACCTGCGTAGCCACCCCTGCGCGCACCAGGTCATCCCAGCGCTGAGCTTCAAACGCCAGTTCAAGCCTTCTTTCTTTCAGTATCCGGTCCTTCATTTCTGCTTTTGACAGACCTGCATCAACCGCAGTAAGGTTAACTCTAGAGCGGACCAGGTTTAAGGTTGCAGCTGCTTCACTTGTATTTCCCAGTTCATTCTGAGCTTCAGCTTTGAGCAGGATAATATCAGCAAGGCGCAAGAGATAATAATCGTCACCGCTTGCCCATCCTGCAGGATGTTTCTGCTTGTAGTTGAAAGGAACCAATCCTGCACTGTCACCGCATGGATTCCAGTTTTCATCTGCCCAGGGCAGATTGTTGTACCAAACAATATTGGCATTCTTACGAATCTGGTCGCCTTCACTGTCGTAGGCTGCCACCAGGTCCTTCGAAGGAACGCAGTATTTCTGCCATCCATCTTCAGGAGCAAGGTAAAGCTCAACCCCCCAGCTTGAATTCGGTGATCCTTCAATAAAAGGAATCTCCAGGATGGATTCGGAATTCAGGTAATGACTGCCATCAAAAAGGTCTGCATAGCTCTCCATAAGTGAATATCCGGCAGAACTGGTAATGACGGCATTGCAATACTGTAAAACCTTATTGTAGTCCCTGTCGCTCCTCTGTGCCCATATCTTTGCCATAAGGGCATTGGCGGCCCCCTTGGTTGAGCGTACTTTATTTACAGCAGGATCACTGCCATAAGTGTCCGGGAGGTCAGCCAGGGCTATGAGCAAGTCTTTTTCAATCTGATCGTACACTTCCTTTTCACTTGACCTTGCTTTCCGGGTCACGGAAGGATCTGCTGAATTTGACTCCAGTTCCAGGGGAACCCCTCCCCACATCTTGACTAATTGATAATAATGGAATGCCCTGAGAAAACTGGCTTCCCCTATGATCTGTGTACGGCGGTTGCCCTGGTCAAGTTTCACGTCAGTAACTGAGTTTATTTTATCCAGTAAAATATTACAGCGAGCTATCCCCTGGTATAAAGCGCCCCAGTTTACATAATTGTGGCTATTACTGGCCGGTAACTGAAAACGGTCGTAATCATAAAATGTCTCCTCATTATTGCCGCCCGGGTAGGCATTATCCGAACGGTTATCGCTCAGCATGACGTATTCCCACTGGTAGTAATCAGTCCCATGGAAAATCTGGTAGCAGCCGGCCAGGGCATTTTCAATATCCTGTGCCGATTTATAGGCGTTACCGGTTGTAAGACTTGATTGTGGTGTATCATCCAGGAATTTCTGGCAGGATATCATTACTGTTGATACGATCATCAACAAGTAAAAAAGTTTTGATTTATATAGCTTCATGGTTTTTCTGTTTAAATCATTTTGCAATTAGAAAGTAACATTTAATCCTACAATGAAGTCCCTCGACTGGGGATAGGTCCCATAATCAACACCGGGAGCGGTATTCTTATTGGTATTGCTTTGGTTTGAAGCATTGAACATACTCATTTCAGGGTCAAATCCTGTATATTTTGTTAAAGTCAGGAGGTTCTCACTGGTTATATATACCATGCAGCGGCTCATCCTCAGTTTTGAAAGGAGATTTGCAGGCAAATTGTATCCCAGGGTTACAGATTTTACGCGGAGGTAGGAACCATCTTCTATGTACCGGGTCGAGATATTGGAGTTGGAAACATCATGCAGCGATGATCTTGGAATATCCGTGATATCACCGGCATTTTTCCACCTGTCGAGAACGGTTGCTGATTGGTTCATGCCAAGCGACATAGATTCGCCAAGGATTTTGGTTGCGTTAAAGATTTTGTTTCCCTGTACCCCCTGGATGAAAATATCAAGGGAGAATGATTTATAGGTAAAGGTGTTGGTCATGCCATAGGAGAATTTTGGGTTTGCATTCCCGATAACGGTCCTGTCGTTATCATCCACTACACTATCATTATTGATATCAGCAAAGATGATATTTCCCGTAGCAGGGTCCACTCCTTCAGAAATAAACCCGTAGAATGAACCTAATGGCAAATCAGCTTTCACATATGCCAGGTTGTATGTGGTTCCGGCAGGGTTAATTTCACCGGTATACATTGTGGTTCCCACGATATCGAGTACTTTCCCCTTGTTCGTATAAAAGTTCAGATCTGTTGTCCAGGTAAAATCAGGCTTGTTAATGTTTTTGGAAACAACCTGGAATTCAAATCCCCTGTTCTCAATACTTCCGGCATTCTGAAGAGCGGTATTTCCGGGGGTTCCCACACTTGCCGGGATAGGCACATAAAGCAGAAGATCCGTGGTTTTCTTGTAATAATAATCAGCAGTAAATGTGATCCTGCTTTCCAGCAAAGCAACATCCAGGCCAATATTGAATTGCCCGGTCTTTTCCCATTTCAGGTCCTTGTTTTCCTGTGATGCAGGCACATACGCATTAACAGCACTCCCCCCGATAATGTAGGAAGAAGGATTCACGAGGCCATACCATGCATAGGCATCGGCCTTGTCATTTCCAACCAATCCCCAACCGGCACGTAACTTAAAGTCGCTGATCCCGGATACGTTTTTCCAGAAATTCTCCTGCGATATTCTCCATCCTGCTGAGAAGGAAGGGAAATAACTCCAGCGGTTTTCCTTGGCAAAC
>Ga0079306_1001736_pt1 | contig 13583 bp, 7 predicted proteins | sample Methanotroph_Enr_FD_79181 | JGI IMG/M metagenome (GOLD analysis project Ga0079306, IMG submission 79181) | Enriched soil microbial communities from Old Woman Creek wetland in Ohio, USA - Methanotroph_Enrichment_5 | ecosystem: Environmental > Terrestrial > Soil > Wetlands | place: USA: Ohio...
CACCCCGGCACTCATTGCAAAAGGACGCGACCTCTTCACCGGAAAACCCCCCTTCGCCAAAGGGGGCGCCCCCTGCGTCTCCTGCCATAACCTGCACTACCCTGGCATCCAGGGCGGCACCCTCGCCGCCGACCTCACCGACACCTACACGCAGATGGGAGAAAGCGGCCTGCGCGGCGTGCTTCAGAGCCTGAGCTTTCCGGTCATGAAGCGGGTCTATGCGGAGCACCCCCTGGTCGAGACGGAGGGCGCGCCGCTCATCGCCCTCTTCCAGGACGCCTCGACGCGGAAGTCGACACAGTGTCGGGTCTATCCCTATAGCGGGCTCGGCGCCTTCGCCCTCTTCATCGTTGCCGCCATCTTCATCAGGAGGAGGATCAGATAATGTCGTCAGACCGGTTCAAGGACGAAGGGTGCCCCAGCGGATGCGGTTGGGAAGAGTTTTACCGGAACCGCTGGCAGTACGACAAGGTGGTGCGCAGCATCCACGGGGTGAACTGCACCGGGGGGTGCAGCTGGATGGTGCACGTGAAGGACGGCATCGTCGCCTGGGAACTGCAGGCAACGGATTACCCGCAGTTCGATCCCAGCATCCCGAACGTCGAGCCGCGCGGCTGCGCCCGGGGCATCAGCTTCTCCTGGTACATCTACAGCCCCTTGCGGGTGAAGTACCCCTACGTTCGCGGGGCGCTCCTGGACCGCTGGCTGGAGGCGAAAAAGGCGCATACTGACCCGGTGGCGGCCTGGGCCAGCCTGGTGGAAAACCCCGAGGCACGCGCCTCTTGGACCGACCGGCGCGGCATGGGTGGCTTCCGGCGCGCGAACTGGGAGACCGTCGAGGAGATCATCGCCGCCTCAACTGTCTACACCACGAAAAAGCACGGGCCGGACCGCATCATCGGCTTCTCCCCCATCCCCGCCATGTCCATGATCAGCTACGCCGCGGGGACCCGTTTCCTGTCGCTTCTTGGGGGGGTGCTCTTAAGCTTCTACGACTGGTACTGCGACCTCCCCCCCGCCTCGCCGCAGGTCTGGGGGGAACAGACCGACGTACATGAGTCCGCCGACTGGTACAACGCCTCCTACATCATCGTGAGCGGATCCAACGTCCCGATGACCCGCTCGCCCGACGCCCATTTCCTCTCCGAGGTCCGCTACCGCGGCGCCAAGGTGGTGGTGATGTCCCCCGACTACTCCATCGCGAGCAAGTTCGCCGACACCTGGCTTCCGGTGGCCCAGGGCCAGGACGGCGCCTTTTGGATGGCGGTCAACCATGTGATCCTCAAGGAGTTTTACGTGGAGCGCCAGGTTCCCTTCTTCACCGACTACATAACGAGGTTTTCCGACCTCCCCTTCCTGGTGAAGCTCCAACCGGACCGGGAGGAGGGAGTCTGGGTGGCCGGCGAACATCTGCGGGCCGAGGAGTTGGAGCGCACCGCGGGCCTGGAGCACGCCGGCTGGATCCTCTGCATGGCGGACCGATCAGGAGCGGTGCGGGTCCCGAAGGGGAGCATCGGGTCGCGCTGGAGCAAACAGATGGGGGACTGGAACCTCGACCTGGTCGACCTGGTCGACGGCGGCGCGATCGATCCCTCCCTCAGCTTCCTCGGGAACGAGACCTTGAAGGTCCGTTTCCGTTTCTCCGGCGAGGCCGACGCCATCCGCAGCGTTCCGGTGCACCGGGTCGCCACCTCCCGGGGCGAAGCGGTGGTCACCACCGTGTTCGATCTGATGCTCGCCCAGTTCGGCGTCTCCCGGGGGCTGCCCGGGGACTACCCCGAAGACTACGCGTCCGACCTCCCCTTCACACCGAAGTGGCAGGAAAAGCACACGGGGCTCGACGCGCAGACCGTGATCGAGATTGCCCGGCAGTGGGCCACTAACGGCGAAGAGAGCGGCGGCCGCAACCTGATCATCATCGGCTCCGGCGTAAACCACTGGTACCACAACGATCTCCTCTACCGCGCCGCCATCACCTCGCTCATCCTGACGGGAAGCGTGGGGAGAAACGGCGGCGGCTTGGCGCACTACGTGGGGCAGGAAAAGGTGGCACCCTATGCCTCCTGGACCGCAGTCGCCATGGCGTCCGACTGGGTCAAACCGACACGGCTGCAGAGCTCTCCCAATTTCTTCTACATGCACAGCGACCAGTGGCGCTACGACCGCCCCATCTCCGACTACTACCCCGAGGGCGACGGCTCAGGCATGCCGACCCACCTGGCGGACCTGAACGCCAAGGCGGTCCGGCTCGGCTGGTATCCCTTCGCCCCCCACTTCGACGAATCGACCCTTTCCCTTATGCAGAAAGCGCAGGACGAGGGGTGCGGGACCGACGAGGAGATCCGCGCCTGGCTGGTCGAGCGGCTGAAAAAGGGGACCACCCGCTTCGCCAGCGAGGACCCCGACGCTCCCGCCAATTTCCCCAGGGTCTGGTTCATCTGGCGGGGCAATGCCATTGCGGCAAGCGCCAAGGGGCACGAGTACTTCCTGAAGCACCTCCTGGGCACCACCAACAGCTCGGTGAGCGCACAGGAGGTCGCCCGCGGCAAGGTTTCCGACGTTACCTGGCACAAGGCGGCCCCCACGGCCAAGGTCGACCTGGTGGTGGATCTCAACTTCCGGATGGACACCTCGGCGCTCTACTCGGACATCGTGCTCCCCTCCGCCACCTGGTATGAGAAGAGCGACCTGAACACGACCGACCTGCACTCCTTCGTCAACTGCATGGACGCGGCTGTGCCGCCGGTGTGGGAATCGAGGACCGACTGGAAGATCTTCAGCGCGTTGGTCCGCAAGGTGAGCGAACTCTCGGAAACGCACCTTCCCGCCCCGGTGAAGGACCTGATCGCGCACCCGCTCTCGCACGACTCCCCCGCCGAGATCGCCCAGCGCACGGTCCGCGACTGGAAGCTGGGCGAGTGCGAACCGGTGCCGGGACGCACCATGCCCCAGTTCAGCATCGTGGAGCGGGACTACCCGAAGATCTACCAGCGCTTCCTGTCGCTGGGACCGGGCATGGCCCGCCTAGGAGCCCATGGCATCAGCTACGAGGCGGGCGACTTCTGTGAGGCCCTGGCCGAGCGGCTTCCGACCCGGAGCTGGGAGGGAGAGCGCTACGTCGACCTCTCCGACGAGCGGGTGGTGGCGGACGTCATCCTGGCGCTGGCGCCCGAGACCAACGGGGAACTGGCGCGGCGCGCCTACCGTAACCTGGGCGAGAGGGTCGGCAAACCGCTGGAGGAGCTGGCCCGCGGCTCGGAGGACTTCCGGCTCTACTGGGAGGACATCGTCAAGAAGCCGCGCCGGGTCATCAACTCGCCGATCTGGAGCGGGCTCGTGAACAACGGCCGCAGCTACGCCCCTTTCGTCATGAACGTGGAAAACGGCGTCCCCTGGCGCACCATCTCGGGGAGGCAGTCGATCTACCTGGACCATCCCTACTACACCGCCTTCCACGAGGGGCTCCCCACCTTCAAGGGGAGGCTGGATCCGGCCATCCTGGACGAGATCGACGGCGAGCCGGGGCTCGTACTCAACTACCTCACCCCGCACGGCAAGTGGAGCATCCACACCACCTATCGGGACAATCTGAAGATGCTCACCCTGTCGCGCGGCGGCGTCGAGCTCTGGATGAACGACGGGGACGCGGCCGGCGCCGGCATCGAGGACAATGAGCCGATCGAGGTCTACAACTCAAACGGCGTCGTTACCTGCCGCGCGGTCACCTCCTCCCGGATCCCGACCGGAGCCTGCATCCTCTACCATGCCACCGAGCGGACGGTTGACCTGAAAAAGTCCCGCAAGACCGGGAAGACCGGGGGGATGCACAACAGCCTCACCCGGATCCGGCTCAAGCCGACCCTTATGGTCGGGGGATATGCGCAGTTGAGCTACAACTTCAACTACTGGGGAGCCACCGGGGTGAACCGGGACTGCTACGTGGTGGTCAGGAAGCTAAGGGCCTGAAAGCCCACCCTTCCCCGGGGCGGCAAGGGTGGGGGGGAAGGCGCCACGAGGGAAGGTTTCACCCGCCGGCAGCGGACCAAGGAGCGGCACATGGATGTTAGAGCTCAGATCGTGATGGCGTTTCACCTGGACAAGTGCATCGGCTGTCATACCTGCTCGCTTGCCTGCAAGAACATCTGGAGCGACCGGCGCGGGACCGAGTACATGTGGTGGAACAACGTGGAGACCAAGCCCGGTGTGGGATATCCGCGGGGGTGGGAGGACCAGGAGCGCTACCGGGGAGGCTGGGTGCGCTCGGGGCACCGGCTCGGCCTTAAGTCGATGGGCAGAGGGGAGACCCTGGCGAGCCTCTTCTACCAGCCCAACCTGCCAAGCATCGAGGACTACTACGAACCGTTCGACTACGACTACGGCAACCTGGCCGGCGCACCCGACGCTGCGGACCAGCCGGTAGCCGGCGCTTTCTCCCAGATTTCCGGGAAGCCGATCGAGGAGATCCAGGGAAGCGGCAACTGGGACGACGATCTCGGGGGCTCCCGGCTCTATGCCGCCAAGGACTCGAACCTAAGCGACACGGCGATCGTCGAGTCCTACGCCACCATGTTCATGCAGTACCTGCCGCGCATCTGCAACCACTGCCTGCACCCCTCCTGCGTCGCCTCCTGCCCCTCGCGCGCCCTCTACAAGCGCGGCGAGGACGGCGTGGTGCTGGTGGACCAGAACATCTGCCGGGGATGGCGCTTTTGCGTGAGCGCCTGTCCCTACAAGAAGGTCTACTTCAACTGGAAAAGCGGTACGGCGGAGAAGTGCATCTTCTGCTACCCGCGGGTCGAGACGGGGCAGGTGAACGCCTGCGCTCAGAGCTGCGTCGGGAGGATCCGCTACGTCGGGGTTCTGCTCTACGATGCGGATGGCGTCGAAGCGGCGCTCATGAAGGAAGATGCGCAGCTGGTGGAGGCGACCCGTGCCCTGATCCTCGATCCGCGCGACCGGCAGGTGCAGCTGGATGCGGCGAAGAACGGGGTCTCCGAGCAGTGGATCGCAGCGGCGCTGAGTTCGCCGGTGTACACCCTGGTCAAGGAGTTCAGGATGGCCTTCCCCCTGCACCCGGAGTTCCGCACCATGCCGATGACCTACTACATCCCGTCGCTGTCGCCGGTGCTGTCGGTGCAGGGGGATACCCACCGGCTCCTGGAGCAGGGCTACATTCCAGCGCCAGAGACCCTCAGGGTTCCCTACGACTACCTGGCGCGGCTTCTGGCCGGCGGAAACCGACAGGTGATCGAGGAGGCGATGGGGAAACTGTTCGCCCTGCGGGTCTTCATGCGCGGTGAAAACCTCGGAAGACCTGCGGACACTGCCGTCTTGAGTCGGGCAGGACTGGACCGGGAGGGTGCGCTCAGGCTTTACCGGCTCTTCACCTTGGCTGGGTTCAACGAGCGCAACGTGATTCCGCCGCAGCAGCGGGAAGATGAGGAGTCCGAGCTGCGCAGGAAAGAGGCAGGGTTCGGCATCCTGAAAAAGGTGAAGGGAGGAAGCGATGACTAAGCTGAAATGCTACGGCGCACTGGCGAGACTCGTCGAATATCCCGAGGAAAGAGAGGAGGTGCTAGCTTCACTGGAGACGGTGGCCGGTTACCTGAGGAGCTGCGGCCTGGACTCTCCTGCACGCCACTTCTCGGATTATGTTCGGGGAGCCACGCTGGCCGCCCTGCAGGAGGAATACGTCGCCACCTTCGATTTCAATCCGGCGCGGGCTCCCTACCTGGGCAACCACCTCTTCGGCGACGGCCACAAACGCGGCGCCTACCTGGTCAGGTTGAAGGGAGAATTCGTCCGCAACGGGTTTTCCGTAGCTGGTGTCGAGCTCCCCGATCACCTTTCAGTGCTCCTCGACTTTCTCGCCCACCTGAGCGACAACGGCAAGGACGACGTGCGGCGGAGGTTCATCGAGGAGGACGTGTTGCCGGGAGTACAGAAATTCTGTGACGCGCAGGGGCGGGGGGAGTCGCCGTGGGACCCTCTGTTCCGTACGGCGGAGCTGGTGCTTGCGGCCGACTGCAAGGAGGCTTCCTCATGCTGAACACGCCGATCTTCGTGGTCCTCCCCTATGTGGCGCTCGTACTTCTGCTCGCCGTCACACCCTACCGCTACTTTTCCAACCGTCTTACCTGGTCCGCCTACTCCACGGAGCTTTTTGAGCGACGTCTGCTTTACTGGGGGTCGAACCCCTGGCATTACGGGATCATCCCGCTGCTGCTCGCTCACCTGACCCCGTTCCTGTTTCTCGGGCCGGTGGCGCGGCTTCTTGGGAACCAGGATGCCCTACTCATACTGGAGAGCCTGGGGCTTGGGCTCGGGCTTCTCGCTCTGCTCGGGATCCTTTTGCTTCTCCTGCGCCGGGTCAACTCGCCGATGCTCAGTCGCGTCACCTACTTCTGGGATTGGGTGATCCTGTTCCTGCTTCTGCTGCAGGCTGGGACCGGGGTCTACCTTGCCGCCTTCCTGCGCTGGGGCTCGCTCTGGTACTCGCACGCAGCGGTCCCCTACTTCCGGTCGATCTGGGCCTGCAACCCTCAGCCGGAGCTCCTCGCCGACTTCCCGCCGGTCCTCAAGATCCACTTCGTCTGCGCCATGCTGATCCTCTGCGTCTTCCCGTTCACCAAGCTGGTGCACATGCTTTTTCTTCCCATCGATTTCCTGAAGGATCAGCCGATGTTGTACCGCTGGAAAGGGGGAAGGTTCTCGCCGCGGTCCAACCGTTCACCCGACGGCAGCGGGCTCTGAAGCAACCGGCCGGCTGCAGACGACCTCTCGTCCCGAAGTGCCGGCGCCCGGATCTGCAGTCCGGCCGCCGGCACCCTTTCTCGTTCCTCCATCCCTCGATCAGCAGCGGCACCCATCGGCCCACCTCGCCTCCAAACGTGGAAGAACGGGAGTGGCGGCTGGAGCCGCAAGCGAATCTGATCCTCCTGCAGCCCCCCCAACATCCCAGATGTAGCGGCCCCGTCTACGGCCGTGCTTTTCCGCCGCAGCACGGGCCGACTCCCTCAGCCGCGACACCGGCCAACCCGGCTTTGCGGGCTTTGCGGGCTGAAAATCTCCGTTACCAAACGATAGTTGTACTTTTACCGTTCTTTTTTTGTTTTAAAATCAACCAGCGTCTCTCCTAATGAGGTGTTTTCCCGCACCCGCGTAGCGGCACCGATAAACGGTATAACGTGGGTTATAATCATAACCCACGTTATATAGCCCTTGAATCCCGCCACCAGCTTGCCTTTTATTCGTATATCGCTCCGCTGCCGCCTCGACAGGTTATACCCATTCGGCTCGCCCCTTTTGATCCCCGTATACGCCAATACCGCGCATCTGGCGCGTTTCCGCGCAGAGCCGGGACCTTGGTATACAAGTTGCTAACATCGTTTTAAACCTTCACCTCACACCCGAGAGCGAACAACTAAAGCGGCCGGTTTTGAGCGCTACAAACAGCTGGAAACCAAAAGAAGTTCATTTTTTACGCATAAAAGGAGAATGTCATGAACGGGAAAAAGTTTTACCAGCATCTGTACGTACAGGTTCTGACGGCCATCGCCATCGGCATCGCACTGGGCTACTACTACCCTGAGACCGGCGTGGCGATGAAACCGTTCGGCGACGGGTTCATCAAGCTGATCAAGATGATCATCACCCCGGTTATCTTCTGCACCGTGGTGACCGGCATCGCCGGCATGGACGACATGAAGAAGGTCGGGCGCGTGGGCGCCAAGGCTCTTCTTTATTTCGAGGTCGTCTCCACCCTGGCGCTTGCCATCGGCTTGGCCGTTATCACCTTCCTGCATCCGGGGGTCGGCTTCAACGCCGACGTGACCAAGATCGACACCAAGGCGCTGACCGCGATCACCACCCAGGCCAAGGCGCACAGCAACGTCGATTTCCTCATGAACATCATCCCCTCCAGCGTGGTCGACGCCTTCGCCAAGGGCGACATCCTCCAGGTGCTCCTGTTCGCGCTCATGTTCGGCTTCGCACTTTCCGCCATGGGCGAGAAAGGGAAGCCGGTGTATCGCTTCATCGACAAGACCTCGCATGCCTTCTTCGGCGTGGTGGGCATCATCATGAAAGTGGCGCCGATCGGTGCCTTCGGCGCCATGGCCTTCACCATCGGCAAGTTCGGGGTGGGCTCGCTCTCCAAGCTGGGCCAGTTCATGGGGTGCTTCTACCTCACCTGCCTGCTCTTCATCTTCGTGGTGCTCGGCACCATCGCCAAACTGGCCGGCTTCAACATCTTCAAGTTCATCGCCTACATCAAGGAAGAGCTCCTCATCGTACTGGGCACCTCGTCCTCCGAGTCCGCACTGCCGCGCATGATGGCAAAACTGGAAAACCTCGGCTGCACCAAGTCGGTGGTCGGCCTGGTCATCCCGACCGGCTACTCCTTCAACCTGGACGGGACCTCCATCTACCTGACCATGGCCGCCGTCTTCGTGGCCCAGGCGACCAACACCCCGCTCACCATGACCCAGACCCTCACCATTCTCGCGGTGCTGATGCTCACCTCAAAGGGCGCCGCAGGTGTCACCGGCTCAGGCTTCGTCACCCTGGCCGCCACCTTCACCGCTATCCCGACCATCCCGGTTGCCGGCCTCGCCCTCATCCTCGGCATCGACCGCTTCATGTCCGAGGCACGCGCACTCACCAACTTGGTCGGTAACGGCGTGGCAACGGTGGTGGTCTCCCGCTGGGAGAACGAGCTCGACGTAGAACGCATGAACCTCGTGCTGAGCAACCAGGCCGTGATCGCCATCGAGGAGCCGGACCTGGGCCTCGACGCGCTTTCCGAAGAAATCTAAAAGACCCCGCAGCTCGCCCACCAGGGAGGGTGCCACCATGGCACTCTCCCTGTTTTATTTTCAACCAACGTCTCTTCCCGTCGCACCCGGCACACCGCTACCCGCAATGAGCTGCAAAAATGGGTATAACCACTGTTATGTGCATAACCCTCGTTATACGAGCGTAAACGGCCGATACTTCTAACCAAATCTCCTTCGCCCTCCCGATCCGCCTGGAGAGGTTATGGCCTTTCCAGCCCCGGCCAACCTGCCCGACTCCCGTTCATGTATACAATATCGCACGCTTAGCGATGCCTCCTCTCGTTGGTATACCCATTGCTAACATAGTTCTACAGTTTCGCGTTTTCTTCGAGTTGGTATCCGGTTTTTTGCTGAGCTGCGTCGGTTGGCACGCAGATCATGGCAAACACAGGTTTGATTCGGGCGAACCCCGCTGGACCAGGAATCTTCGACCCTACGGAATTCCACCAGGGGATCTTCCCCATACAGTGCACTTCGAGGAGGCAGATGATGGCGAGCAGCACCGATAGCGCAGTCGCAGCACCAATGAGCAGGAAACGGGCCTTTTTCAGCTCCCTGCTGTTCCGGGTAACCGTCGGGATCCTGATAGGCGTGGCCCTGGGGGTGGCATCCCCCGAGTTCGCCAAGACCCTGCGACCGCTCGGCATGGGCTTCATCAAGATGATCCGTTTCGTGATCGCACCCATCATCTTCGGCACCGTCGTGGTCGGCATCGCCAAGATGGGGGATATGAAGAAGGTGGGCCGGGTCGGCGTGAAGGCCCTGGTCTACTTCGAGGTGCTGACCACGTTCGCCATGGTGATCGGCCTGGTCATGGTCAACTGGCTCAGGCCCGGAGCCGGCATCAACGCCGACCCCAAGGCGCTCGACGTCGGGCAGATCGCCAAGTTCACCGAGGGCGCCAAGCACCTGAGCACCTCCGATTTCCTGATGAACGTCATCCCGGACACCGTGGTCGACGCTTTCGCCAAGGGAGACATCCTGCAGGTCCTCTTCTTCGCGGTGATGTTCGGTATGGCCATGGCGGCCCTCGGCGAAAAGGGCAAGCGCGTGGTCGACATCATCGACGAGGTGACCCACGGCTTCTTCAAATGCATCCATTACGTCATGCAGCTCGCCCCGATCGGCGCCGGCGCAGCCATTGCCTTCGCGGTCGCCAAGTTCGGCACCGGCACCCTATCCGGCTTAGGACAGCTCCTGCTCGGCGTCTGGGGCACCGCGTTCCTCTTTGTGGTGGTCATCCTGGGGACGGTCTGCCGGCTGGCGGGCGTGAGCCTTTGGAAACTCTTCAAGTACATAAGCGAGGAGTTCTTCATCGTGCTGGGCACCTCCTCGTCCGAGACCGTGCTGCCGCGCCTGATGAGCAAGCTTGAGAACCTGGGGATCGAGTCGGGCGTCGTCGGCCTCGTCATCCCCACCGGCTACAGCTTCAACCTGGACGGCACCAGCATCTACCTGACCATGGCCGCCGTCTTCATCGCCCAAGCCTTCAACATCGACCTCTCCCTGGGCGAACAGCTCACCATCCTCCTCGTGCTGCTGCTCACCTCCAAGGGTGCGGCCGCGGTTGCCGGCGGCGGCTTCATCTGCCTCGCGGCAACGCTCGCCTCGCTGCACACCCTGCCGGTCTCGGGGCTCGTACTACTGTTGGGGGTCGACTGGTTCATGGCAACCTGCCGCGCGCTCACCAACATGATCGGCAACGCGGTCGCCTGCATCGTGGTCGCCCAGTGGGAGGATTCGGTCGACAAGGAGCGCATGTACGCCGTGCTCGACGGCACCTGCCTGGTCGCCGATCCGGACGAGCTGGATGCGCCGCTCATCGACGCTGCCGAGGACGAGGCCCTGGAGGGCGCAACGCCGGCCTAGACGCTTCCGGAGCCATCGCGCAAGGGGCAGATACCCCGCTGGCAGAAACACCCGACCACACCCCGATTTCGGCCTCTGGGAGGCTAAAATCGGGGTGTTTTATTTTGAACTTTCGGCAGGACCTTAAAAAAGCAGAACTCCCCGCCAGCCGTGCGATTGCGGAGTATTTATTGTTTTATTTGCGCTCAAAACACCACCTGAAAATCCTGCTAAAAAGCTAAAATCCAGTAAAATCGGGCATATTTCCCAAACCAGTTACCGTCAAAATAAAACAAACCACCGCTCTACAACTTTTTTTTCACGGTCGCGCGACAAAAGATGTTGATTTATCAGCTTGTTTCAAGTATACGTGATTTTAAAACAAGGGCGACCTAACCTGAAGCAGTTCGAACCGGCAGAGTGACCCGGCCCAAGGCTTCACCCTCTGCTCCGCAAATGACGGAAAAACGGAAGTTATTCGGCTCGGGGGCGCTGACTGAGGCTGCCGGCCGGAACCCGAAGAGCTCACCAGAAAGCAGTTTGACAGTCCTAGCGCTGGCAGAACGATTATTGACAGCAGACCAATCGGCTGTAGTGTTAGTAACTGGAAAACTCCAGACAGAGACAGCATCGGCCACAGAGAACGGACGTAGTTCGAAACAATGTATCCTCCGGTAAAGTCCACCAAGGGATCTGCACCGGGCAGCAAGAGTTGTCGATCGGCAGCAAGAGAACAAATCCAAGCTTTGGAAACAGGAGATCATGATGAACATCCATGAGTACCAGGCCAAGGAGATTCTGAATGCGTTCGGCATTCCCATCCCGCGCGGCCGTGTGGCACTGACGGCAGACCAGGTGGAGCGCGCCGCCAAGGAAATGGGGGGGCGCTGCGTGGTCAAGGCCCAGATCTACGCCGGCGGCCGCGGCAAGGCAGGCGGCGTCAAGCTGGTGCACCACCCGGAACAGGCCCAGACCCTTGCCAAGGAACTGTTCGGCAAGTCGCTCGTTACCCCGCAGACCGGTCCCGAGGGGCTCAGGGTGCGGCGCATCCTGGTTGAGGAGGCCGTCGACATCGCGCGCGAGTTCTACCTCTCCATCACCCTGGACCGCGGCACCTCGCGCTACATCCTGATCGCCTCAGCCGAAGGGGGCATGGACATCGAGGAAGTGGCAGCCAAGTCGCCTGAGAAGATCCACACCCTGGCCATCGACCCGTTCACCGGCCTCAGACCCTTCCAGGCACGCCACATCGCCCTGCAGCTTGGGCTCAACGGCAGTGTCTGCGAGGACTGCGTCACGCTCATCCTGAACCTCTACCGGGTCTGCCTGGAGAAGGACTGCGCCCTCGTCGAGATCAACCCCCTGGTGATCACCCAGGCCGGCTGGCTCATGGCCATGGACGCCAAGATCACCTTCGACGACAACGCGCTGTTCCGGCACCGGGAATATCCCGACATGATGGACTACTCCCAGCTCGATCCCCTGGAGATAAACGCAGGGAAATACGACCTGGCCTATATCAAACTTTCCGGCTCGATCGGCTGCCTGGTGAACGGCGCCGGTCTCGCCATGGCGACCCTGGACGTGCTTAAGGAGTTCGGCGGCGAGCCTGCCAACTTCCTGGACGTAGGGGGCGGGGCGACCCGCGAGAAGGTGGCAGAGGCCTTCAAGATCATCCTGCAGGACAAGGACGTGAAAGGTATTTTCGTCAACATCTTCGGCGGCATCATGCGCTGCGATGTTATCGCCCACGGCATCATCGAGGCGGCGAGCGAGGTAAACTGCACGCTTCCCATCGTGGTCCGCATGGACGGCAGCCAGGTCGAGGAAGGCAAAAGGCTCCTGAACGAGAGCGGGCTGAACGTGGCGTCCGGCGACAACCTGGGCGACGCGGCGAGCAAGATCGTCAGCATGCTGGGGTAACTCCCGGTGGCACTCGCGGCGTAAGCCGCTCCCGCATCGAGGACCGCGGGGAGTCGAAAATTTTGATTTAGCAAACGGGAGACTTTTCATGTCCATATTGATCAACAAGGATTCGAAAATTGTCGTACAGGGGATCACGGGCCGCAGTGGCCTGTTCCACACCCAGCAGTGCCGCGAGTACGGCAGCCACATCGTGGCTGGCGTCACCCCCGGCAAGGGCGGCATCCACATCGAAGGGATTCCGGTCTTCAACACGGTCGCCGAAGCGGTGAAGTACACCGAGGCGAACGTCTCGATGATCTTCGTGCCGCCCCCGGGCGCCGCCGACGCCATCCTCGAGGCGGCCGACGCGGGCCTGGAACTGGCCGTCTGCATCACCGAGGGGATACCGGTGCGCGACATGGTCCCGGTCAAGGGGATCATCAGCCGGTCCAAGATGCGCCTGGTCGGGCCCAACTGCCCCGGCGTCATCACACCCGGCGAGTGCAAGATCGGCATCATGCCGGGCCACATCCACAAGCCGGGCAAGATCGGCGTGGTATCGCGCTCCGGCACCCTCACCTACGAGGCGGTGAAGCAGCTGACCGACCACGGTCTGGGGCAGTCCACCTGCGTCGGCATCGGCGGCGACCCCATCATCGGGATGAACTTCATCGACGTCTTGAGGATGTTCAACGACGACCCGGACACCGAAGGGGTCTTCATGATTGGCGAGATCGGCGGCGCCGCCGAGGAAGACGCGGCGATGTGGATCAAGGAGCACATGAAGAAGCCGGTCGGGGCCTTCATCGCCGGGGTCACCGCACCTCCGGGCAAAAGGATGGGACACGCCGGCGCGATTATCACCGGCGGCAAGGGGAAGGCGGAGGACAAGATCCGCACCCTCACCGAGTGCGGCGTCGTCGTCGCATCGAGCCCCACCAAGATGGGGGACGCCATGCAGGAGGCGCTGGCCGCCAAGGTGTCCAAGAAAAA
>Ga0079306_1001737_pt1 | contig 13576 bp, 8 predicted proteins | sample Methanotroph_Enr_FD_79181 | JGI IMG/M metagenome (GOLD analysis project Ga0079306, IMG submission 79181) | Enriched soil microbial communities from Old Woman Creek wetland in Ohio, USA - Methanotroph_Enrichment_5 | ecosystem: Environmental > Terrestrial > Soil > Wetlands | place: USA: Ohio...
AACCTGTTACAACCAACTGGTCCCGGGTTCTGAAATCGGGACGGTCAGCCATAAGGAGGGGAACTGCAACTGCATTTACCAGGATGAAATCCTTGCTCTTGTATAATAATCCTACATCCACCCCACGGTAATCGGGCGATTCAAAGTGAGCTATGCTATAACCGAGCTTTTTCAAGGCATCAGTGCGGATAAGATCTTCGAGCACTCCCCTGTTTTCAATTTCTGAAAGCCCGATCATCGTAGGACCGCCTTTCATGAATTCATCCCCCAGATGTGAAATCACTGAGGACATATGATCCAGTTTGTGCTGGTACCTGTCACTGGTCCATAGATTTGCGCCACCCGGCAAAAATTCGGCATCATTTGTTTTAGGGTCATCAATCGTATCGAAAAGGTTTTCGAGATTATAGAAGGCAATGCAAACTGCCTTGGCCTGTTTTTGTCCAAATGACCGGGCTGAAAGGATGAGTAACGGCAAAATGAGAAAAACGGCAAATTTTGTGGATCTTGTCATAAAAAATGGGCTTACTTTTTTTTGGGGAAACAAATGTATGTTTTTATCTAAGCCGTTGGAATGAATTGAATATTTAAGAGTTAAATAATAATGACCAAAGAAGTGTTCAATAGATATTTTTCGTTCTTTTGCACTCCCTCAAAATCTGACTTAGATCAATCTCTTATAAATCAACAAAGAAAGGTTCAAAACCACCCCTATGAAGTTTATTTTCTCTTTACTCATCTCACTCCTGTTCCTATCCTTACCTGCCTGGTCGCAATACAGCATTTCAGGCCTGGTTACAGATGGATTGACAGGTTCAGTGGTGCCGCAGGCCAAGGTAGAAGCGGCATCCATTCAGACTCTTACTGGAGCCGACGGCCGTTTTGTGCTGAAAGTTACCGAACCTGGTGATTATACTGTTATGGTTACCATGGATGGCTACGAGAAAGTATCTATCCCGGTAAAAGTAACCCAGGGATCAGCCGACGCGGGCAAGATTACCCTCAGCCCAAGTATCGTCCAGGCAGAAGCTGGTCTCTCGGAAATCACCCTCAGCGGTGAAAGCGACGACAAGGACCAGGCTGTTTCAGGCTTGCTTCATTCCTCGGGTGATGTTTTCACAAACACTGCCTCCTATTCATTCAGTTCCATGTTTTTCCGCATGCGGGGATATGATTCAGAATATGAAAATATTTATATTGAAGGTATCCCGGTGAACGATGGTGAATCCGGACGTGCCATCTATGGTGAATGGGGCGGATTGAATGATGTTTTTCGTAACCGTGAGTACCTGAATGGTATTGAACCCGGTCGTTTCTCAATCGGCTCATTGGGAGGGGCAACCAATCTCACTACCCGGGCTTCAAAGCAACGCAAGCAGACCAAACTGTCATATGCCTTATCCAATAAATCCTATACCAACCGTTTAATGTTAACGTTTTCGACCGGCCTTATGGACAACAACTGGGCTTTTACAGTTAGCGGATCAAGGCGTTGGGGAAATGAAGGGTATGTTGATGGCACCTTTTACGATGGTTATGCGTATTTTGTCGGGGCTGAGAAGAAATTGAATTCCAGGCACAGCCTGGCGCTTACCGCTTACGCCTCCCCTACGAGGAGAGGAATGAGTTCTGCTTCCGTTCAGGAAGTGTATGACCTGCTCGACAACAACTACTATAATTCAAATTGGGGTTACCAGAATGGCGAAAAAAGGAACTCCCGCGTTAAAACGTTAAACGAGCCAATGATAATCCTTAGTGAATACTGGACCATAAATGAAAAAACTTCCGTAACTACATCCATGGCGTATTCCTTTGGCAAAACGGGTACAACATCCCTTAACTGGTTCAATGCCAGAGACCCGAGGCCTGATTATTACAGGTACCTCCCGAATTACAAGGCAATTTTCAAGGATACTCTTGACCCCAATGTGGTCGCAGCTTCGGCTTCAGCCTGGCGAAATGATGTGAATACAAGGCAGATAAACTGGGATAATCTATACCAATCGAATTATCTCGCCAATGCTGAAGGCAAGCAGGCAATGTACATTGTTGAAAACAATATTACCGAAACCAGCCAATGGAACCTGAATTCTAGGTTAAATAAGCAGACATCCGAACATACTGCTTTGAGCGGCGGCATCGAACTTACCCATTATAAAGGATCCCATTACAAATTGATGGATGATCTCCTGGGTGGTAAATTCTGGGTTGACATTGACCAGTTCTCACAGCGCGATTTCAAAGCTGATACAGTGAAACTGCAAAACGACCTCAACAATCCCAACAGGGTAATCAAGCAAGGCGACCGATTTGGGTATGATTATGAATTGTATTCCAATAATGCCAATCTCTGGGCCCTGGAACAATTCACCTTCCCTCATTATGACATATATGTCGGCGCTTCCATTTCCGGGAATCAATACTGGAGATATGGCAATATGAGGAATGGCCGCAGCCCTGATAACTCCTTCGGAAAATCAGAAGTGCAATCGAACCTGAATTATTCGATCAAAGCCGGCGGAACCTATAAGATAAGCGGAAGGCATTATGTTACAGCCCATATTGCTTCAATGACCCGCCCCCCGCTGCTCAGGGATGTTTACATTTCGAACCGCACCAGCGCTAACCTCGCGCCTGGTTTGACAGATACCAGGATCCTTTCCGGTGATCTTTCCTATGTTGTTCGTTACCCGAATTTCAATGCCAGGGTTACTTTATTTGAAACGGCATTTAAAGGGTACAGCGAGATCATGCGATTTTATGATGACGACCTCAAGACCTTCGTGAATATGGCATTGACGAATGAGAACCGGGTACACCAGGGAATTGAATTCGGGGCTGAAACCAAGGTTTCAAGCAACCTGAGTTTAGTGGCTGTCGTTTCTTACGGGAATTACAGGTATACGAACCGCGCAACAGGAACAAGGAATTATGACAATGGTTCTTTACCCGATACCACTGAGACCGTCTATACAAAGAATTTCTTTGTTGGCGGGAGTCCCCAACTGGCCAGTAATATCGGTCTTAAGTTCAATAAGAACTATTGGTTCGTAGACCTGAATGCCAATTATTATGACAAAATATGGCTCGATTTCAACCCGCAACGGCGCACTTCAACGGCAGTATCCATGCTTGGCAAAGGTGATCCAAAAATTGATGTTATCACTGAGCAACAACAACTTGATGGTGGATTTACACTGGATGCTTCTATCGGGAAGTCGATTCGAATTAAATCCTACTTTATCAACCTGAACTTCAGCGTCAGTAACCTCCTTGATAATCAAAAGCTTATAAGCGGCGGTTATGAACAGAACCGGATCGACTATACCTCCTCATTATTTATAACTCAGGTTGAAGATCCTAACAAGTTTCCTCCAAAATACTATTATGCTTACGGCAGAACCTATTTCTTCAATATAGGATTCCGGTTCTAACCCTCAAACAAACGCAAAACTCATAAAAACATAATCGAATAATCAAAATAACCATGAATAAAAGAAACATCTTAAGCATATTGTTCATTCTTGCAACACTTGCTTTCACTCTTTCAGCTTGCGTAAAAGGAGAATTGGACGAGCCACCTGTCAATATTCCGAAGGTGGATTTCGACACAGTTCCACGTTATCACAAATCTATATCTGATCTGCTGATACAATATCCGGGAGCATGTGATTCAATAAAAGATACCATCTATATCTCGGGAATTGTCACAGCCAATGACGAATCGGGTAACCTCTACAAATACATTGTTATACAGGATGAAACTGCCGGGCTTCAACTGTCAATTGACCAGGCCTCACTGTATGCTGATTTCAGGGTTGGGCAACGAGTTGTCATCAAATGCAGGGGAATGTATTTGGGAAGATATAATGAACTACCCCAGTTAGGATATATCTACAATGGTAAAATAGGTCGTTTGCCAGCTACCTTGATGAGGGATCATTTTTTCCTGGATAGTTTACCAAATAAAGCTAATCTTCCGGCTCCACTCCTTTTAACACCTACAACACAGTTGGATGCGACCATGGTCAACAGACTGGTTCGTTTCGAGAATGTAAGCTTTGCAGATGCCGGTTCTCTATGGGCAGATCCAGCTGCAGCAGGGGATCGTAAACTTGAAGGAGGTACAAATCCATTTGTAGTGAGAACAAGCAATTACGCCTCCTTTGCCACTATGCCCATTCCATCCGGAACCGGTACGATTCAGGGGATTTTGGGCAGGTTTGGTTCAACTTATCAACTTGCACTTCGCGATACAAATGATATAATTGGGTTCCAATATATACCTACTTATTTGAGAGAATCATTTGCATCAGGGCTTGGTGATTTCACAGTTATGAGTGTAACAGGCACTCAGCAGTGGGGGTATGATGCCTCTTATTTTTGTGCAAAAATGACAGGATATTCTGGAGGAGCTAACTTTGATAATGAAGACTGGCTTATCTCGCCAACAATGAACTTAAGTAACGCTACCAATGCTGTGTTGAGTTTTTTTCATGCTATAAAATATGGCGATATTCCAAATATGGCAGTCAATCAATCTGTTTGGATTTCGAAAAACTATATCTCTGGCAATCCAACTCTCGCTAACTGGGAACAACTTACTGTTCCAACATATCCAGCGCCTGACTTTAAATTTGTAAGTTCAGGTGAAATCGGAATTCCTGCATCTTATATTGGTCAAACCAATGTGCGGGTTGCTTTTAAATATCTAAGCAACACTTCTAATTCATCTACCTGGGAAATCCAGAATGTTAAAGTAACAGAATAGCTTCCTTTAGTTGAAACCTTTCGCCTGTAGGCAGGTTTCACAATATAGTTTTCGAAATAAAGGGCTGCCGGATATAAGGCAGCCCTTTATGCAAGGAACTGTTAAGCATCGAGAAATGAACCGTTTACAAATTTTTCCAAATAGGTAGATTTTTAGTTTTCTGCTTCCCTTTGGGAGGAGATTTGTGTGAGGCATTGGAATGATCCAGCAGAAAAAGCCCCCTCCAATCTCCCCCGAAAGGGGAGGCTTAAATAGCACCTCACTCCTGCCGAGATTTGCCAGGGGTTAGATTAGATAAAAATAACTGCACCTTTCATCAATAGAAAATTCACCTGAAACCCTGACAACCTTGCTGACCTTTGTAACTTTCGTAACCTTCGTAACCTTGCTATAACGGCTAACCCTGCAACTTTTCACATTATGAAAAAACATTTCCTCCTCGGGATACTTGTATCAATCACTTTTTCGCTTTCATCACAAACTGTCAGGAAACTGTTTGATGCCACGATTATCCGCGACATGGAAGGACGAAAGATCCTGGAAAAAGAGGTGATGAATGAAGAAAATTTATCAATCCCTGTAGCCTCATTAAGACCTGGCCTGTATTTTTTCCAGATCCTGGGTGGGGGAAGGATAATAAACTATGGAAAATTCATCAAACTCTAAGCAAATTCTATTTAAACAGCCCAATTTCCAAGCCTACTGACAACCTGGGCAATTCAGCATAGCCTGCTGAATCTTTGAATAAGTTACTTAAACGGTAGCGGGCTGATATCACGTATCGGTTCACCCCTATCCTGGCAAGCAATCCATAGGAAAGAGATTCCATATAGGATAACCTGGCAAGAGTGATACGCGCTATTTCATTATTATCGAGTTTATCAGACGTTTTGTAAGCTTTCTTCCAGTTCCAGCTACCATACCCTCCAAGGTCGAGGTAGTTTCCGATTTTATTTCCCCGCCTTCCCACGTTGATTCTAGCAAAAAACGCAGGTGTCAAGCTGTTGACCTGGAATTTTTCCTTATCATGCTTCGTAGAGTCAGGTATTGATTTATCACTGCCTTGCTTGATCTTGTAGGCTGCCCAGTTTACCGAAAAATCAAAGCCAAGTGCAAATGTATTATTCAGCCTTCTTTTGTATCTGAATCCATAATTAACGATCATGGAAGAACCAGGCTTGATGAAATTCAGGTCTTCATTGGTAAATATAGGAAATCCCAGTCCCACGTATAGATGAGTGTAATTCTTCAGGTTAGGCCCTTTTGTAGGCCTTACCGTATCGGATTTAACATCCTGGCTGAATACAATTTTCTGCGGATAAGCATAAGCACAGATGCAAATCATGAACAGGGTTCCGGTTGCTATTTTCTTCATCTTGTGTAATCTTTCTTGTTTGTGGCATTAGGTTAGTGAAAGTATCAGTTTGAATTTTATATTCCGGAATCAATATGAATACAGAATTCAGGATACAGAATTCAGAATGGCCTTATTATATGCTTCAATTAGTTTGCTTACTTCTTCCAGATTTTTTAGCAAAGCTATCGATTCCCCATAGCCTAAATCGTTTGCTAAAATTAAATAATACCTGCATTCTTCAAGGGATCCTTGCGCAATATTCATGAATCGCATTTTATCCGGTTTTCCTCTTTTCTTGAATCCTTCCGCAATATTAGATGGAACTGATATAATGGCTCTTCTTAATTGTGAAGTTAACCCAAATGCTTCTTTCTTAGGAAATGCCTCACTATATTTATACAACAAAAGAACTAATTGATGTGCCTTTTGCCATATAATTAAATCCTGAAAGCAGTTTGCAGACGCATTATTCATATTCTGAATTCTGGATTCTGGATTCTGGATTCAATTTTCCGTTATTTATAAATAGATTAAAAAAAAATTGATTGTTCACCTTAGTAATATTACTTCTCTGTCAACTTACAATTTTAATGAAAGAGTATATCCCTTGAAATAAACATTCAATGTTTCGCCGTTGGAATAATCGTTTCTTGGCAGCGCAATTACTTCAGGTTCCGATACTTCGACAAGATAATAATTATCAAGAACTCCCCTACTGTTCATGATGTTGTAATACAGATAATTATTTTTCAATGGAGCGCTTGAAGCCGTTTCAAAATCCTTACCGTCGGAGGCAGGAACAAATTCCTTTTTCACAATTACTTTCAGCGTATCAGCAGTTTCAACTATGCTGAAAGTCGGTTCAGCAACTTTCCGCTCCTTCGCCAGGAAATAACTGGCCTGCGGAACCCCGAAGCCATGGGCATAATCGAAATACGGGTAGAGGTTCCCTGATTTTTCAATTTCATGGAAAAGTTTCATGTTGCCTATTCCTTTATTGAGTTGCAAAGCACATGCAGCAAAACCTGCCACCAAAGGAGAAGCGAAAGAAGTTCCCTGGGAAGTGGAGAGCCCGCTTCCACCCGATACTACCACATGTCCATATGCACACACATTGGGTTTCATTCTTTTGTCGGTCGTGGGGCCAAAAGAGCTGAAATTGGTATGGTAGCCCGTCTCCGGGTTGATACCGCCAATTGAAAGAACACTGTCGGCATCAGCAGGAGTGCCAACCGTATGCCAGGCATCGTCACCGTCATTCCCGGCGGCATTCACTACCAGCATGCCTTTACGGGCGGCCATGTTCGCGGCCCTCGATATAAAGCTGGTCTTCCCATCCATCGACCAAGGGAAATAGCGGTCCTTGGTATAACCCAGGGAGCTGTTGATAATATCAGCCCCGTTTTTATCAGCCCATTCAGCTGCCGCCAGCCAATGAAGTTCTTCAGAGAATGGTTCCCTGTTTACCTCCGTTTTCGCCAGGAGAAATTCGGCCCCGGTTGCCAGACCTATCTGCAGGTCTCCTACCTTTCCCCCAATACATGACCAAACATTGGTGCCATGCGCTTTTCCCCAGAATACATCTTCTCCTTTTCGTTTGGTGAAATCGTGGGTGGCTATAAGGCGACCTTCCTTTATAATCTGCTCAAATGCTTCGCTTTCCTTTGCACCGGGAAAACCAATATCAAATATTGCAATCCGGACCCCTTTTCCATCTATGCCGGCTTCCTTGAATAAATTGCCCTGCATGCTCAACAATTGATTTTTCAGCATTACACGGTCTTCATCATCCAGGGTTGTATCATACTCCTGGTAAGATGCAACCTGCATGCTCAGGGCTTCAATTTTCTCCATACCGGCAACAAAAGGGAAAAGGCGAATAGCTGCAGCCTGTGTTTCTGAAGCATAAACAGCCACTGCATTGAACCAACGGCTTACGAGCAGGGTACTGTCTGATTTCCTCCCGACACTCGCTACATAGTTTGAATTTACAGGCCAATCCGTTATGTCATTGACAGCTATCCCGTTCTGGATACGGCGCTCAATGGCTTTGGGATCAAAATACCTGACAGGATCAAAGGAAACCTCCTTTTTATCGGTAAAATAAACCCACCAGGCATCCTGGGACAGTAGCCTGAATGGCATGATAACAATAAATAAAAAGAAAAGAAAAGGGCTGTATTTCATGGAGATTGGGAAAATGGTTACAACGATTTTAACAATTAACCTGGCTATTTGATTGTTCCAGATGCAAATCTAAGAATATTGTCTGCTTGAAACCAGTAATACAAATAAACCAATTTCAGGCAGCTAAAGATCTTCTTCCTCAAGCAATCCCATAATCTCTTCCTGTTTACGGATAGATTCCTTATGAACCAGTTGAAGCATTTTCAGCAGGAAGTCCTTGTGCAACCCTACCTTCTCGCCGAGGTTTAAACGATCGGAAATAATTTCACTCCATCGCCAGATTTGCAGGATGGTAATATTGTTCTCCTTTTTGTACTCCCCGATTTCCTCAACAATTTTCATTCTTCGCGAAAGGATGTCAATCAGTTCGGCATCCATTTTATCGATCTCCCTTCGCAATTGTTCGAGGTGCGTTTCAAATTCAATATCCCCTGTAAAACTCCTGACCAGTAAGTTGCTCAAAATACCTGCAAGGGCAGGGGGAGTGACCTGCTGGTCGGCATCAGTAAGGGCTTCCTCGGGATTGAAGTGCGACTCTATCATCAGCCCCGACATTCCAAGGTCCAGGGCTTTTTGTGAGATGCCCTGCAACAGGTCCCTGCGGCCACAGATATGGCTGGGATCGCAAAAAATAGGGAGCCCGGGCACATGACGCTGCAGGTCGATGGGTATCTCCCACATCGGCTGGTTCCGGTAGATGGAATGCTTGTAATAATAAAAACCGCGATGAATGGCAATAAGCTTCCGGATACCGGCAGAATTAAGCCTTTCAAGAGCTCCCATCCAAAGTTTCAGGTCAGGGTTCAAAGGATTCTTAACCATCACCGGGATATCAACTCCCTTCAATACTTCTGCAAGTTCCTGAACTGAGAAAGGATTTACAACTGTGCGTGCTCCAATCCACAGGATGTCCACTCCGTACCTGAGTGCCTGCTCAATATGAGCGGGCGTTGCAACTTCAACCGTGGTGAGAAGCCCCATCTCAGCTTTTACTTCCTGCAGCCAGGAAAGGCCTTTAGTTCCCACCCCTTCAAATTTAGAAGGACGGGTCCGGGGTTTCCAGATACCTGCACGGAATACCTTCACCTGTGGTATTTCAGCCAATTGGCGCGCAGTTGTCAGAACCTGCTCGCGGCTTTCAGCACTGCAAGGCCCACTGATCACCAGGGGAAGTGAGGAGGCTGGAAGCCAGCTATCAAGGGGAAGTATATCGAAAGGCATAATGTAAATCAGAGTTGGTAAAAATAGAACAAATCAGGCATCCTTCGGTCGCCTCGAGGACCAAAAATGTGATAATTACTTTTCCGTAAAAGTTCAATTAACTGATAAAGCAATATCAGCCGTAATTGGTGACAGCAGGTGAATAATCAGCAATAATCCCCGGAACATCCGTTTGGCAGGAAAAACAAGCAAATTAAACTGAAATCAGCCAACGACATCAATTTACCAGGTTAAGCCGGGTGGGAGTACATTCAACTTCCTTTAGGGGGAACAGTGAGCATTTTTTATTAACTTTGCCCTTCATGAAATTTTGTTTAAATTTAAATAGTTAATAATGAGGTAATTATGATTTTGGAGAAGAGGACAAAAATTGCAGAAGTACTCAAAAACCATGCTCTTATAGGTATCGGTAAATCACTGAATATTAAAGGATGGGTTCGTACAAAGAGAGGGAATAAGAATGTTGCTTTCATAGCCTTAAATGATGGTTCCATAATACATAGCATACAAGTAGTAGCTGACCTTGCCAATTTCGACGAAGAGACGATTAAATTGATCACGACCGGCGCCTGCCTCTCCGTAACCGGTACATTGGTGGAATCCCCGGGTTCCGGGCAGGCCGTTGAGATCCATGCTTCCGAAATCGAAGTGTATGGAACTGCAGATGCTGAGACCTATCCCTTGCAGAAAAAGGGTCATACCTTGGAATTCCTTCGCGAAATTGCCCATCTGCGTCCCCGTACCAATACTTTTGGTGCGATTTTCAGGATCCGCCACCATATGGCTTTTGCCATTCACAAGTATTACAACGACAAGGGGTTTTATTACCTTCATACCCCTATTGTAACAGGGTCAGATGCTGAAGGTGCAGGGGCCATGTTCAAGGTAACAACTCTTGACCTGAATAACCTGCCGCGGACTGAATCCGGTGAAATTAACTATGCTGAAGATTTCTTCGGCAAAAGCACAAATCTGACGGTCTCCGGGCAACTGGAAGGCGAATTGGGAGCCATGGCCCTGTCAGAGATATACACTTTCGGTCCGACATTCCGTGCCGAAAACAGCAATACTCCCAGGCATCTAGCCGAATTCTGGATGATTGAACCCGAAATGGCGTTCTACGATATCGTCGATAATATGGACCTGGCAGAGGATTTCCTGAAATACCTCATCCGCTATGCCCTTGAACATTGCTACGACGACCTGGAATTCCTGCAAAAAATGTACGACTCGGAACTCATTGAACGGCTACGGATGGTGGTTGATAATGATTTTCAGCGGCTTACTTATACCGAAGCTATAGAAATCCTGCTTGCATCGGGGCAAAAGTTTGAATTTCCTGTTGGTTGGGGCATCGATCTACAATCGGAGCATGAACGTTACCTGGTGGAAAAACAGTTTAAAAAACCAGTTATTCTCACTAATTACCCTATGAGCATCAAGGCTTTTTACATGAAGCAGAATGAGGACGGTAAGACGGTTCGGGCAATGGATGTTTTGTTCCCCAGAATCGGGGAAATTATCGGTGGTTCGCAGCGTGAAGAGAACTACGATGTACTGCGCCAACGCATAATTGAACTTGGCATCCCGGAAAAAGATATGTGGTGGTACCTGGAAACCAGGAAATTCGGGACAGCTCCCCATAGTGGATTCGGGCTCGGTTTTGAAAGGTTGATCCTTTTTGTGACAGGCATGGCGAATATCCGGGATGTAATTCCATTCCCAAGGACCCCGTTAAACGCTGAATTTTGATCAAAACACTCAAAAAACGATCATTTTAGCCTCGTTATTTGGGATAAGTTCAATGATTGATATACCTTTATAACTCGTGTACTTAAAAACTTCAAAATGTTAAACCAGCGGCTTCAGCAAAAAATGCTGCAAAAGCTTTCTCCTCAGCAGATCCTGCTGATGAAGCTTTTGCAAATTCCTTCATTGGCGCTTGAGCAAAGGATTAAACAAGAGATTGAAGAAAATCCCGTCCTTGAAATTTCTGACGATTACGATGAAGCTGAAAATACGGAAACAGGGGATGAGCCTATTGATACCGAACAAGACCTGAATAAGGAAGCAGATGATGATTATGATGTAGATATTCACGATTATCTCGACGACGACGATATTCCTGCCTACCGGCTCGAAGCTGGAAATCAGTCCTATGATGATGAACATAAGGAGATCCCTTTTGTTTCAGGCGCTACATTCCACGAAAACCTGATTTCCCAACTGGGGATGCGCAAACTTGACTCAACGGACCAGGCCATAGCAATGACGATCATTGGAAACCTGGATGATGCAGGGTATTTGCAGCGCGATCTGAGTGCCATGGTGGATGACCTTGCTTTTACTCAAAATATAAGCACTACAAAGGAAGAAATAGAAAAAGTATTAGCTGAGGTGCAGCAACTGGACCCCCCCGGCGTGGCAGCCCGGAACCTGCAGGAATGCCTGTTACTTCAACTGAAAAGGGAAATGCGGACGCCTACGGTTCAATTCGCTATCCAGATCATTGACCGCTTTTTTGATGAGTTCATCAAGAAGCACTATGACAAAATCCTTAAAAGGAGCCATGTCAAGGAATCAGAACTTCGCGATGCCATTCATGTAATTCTTCAGCTCAACCCGAAACCGGGCAATTCAATGAGCGATTCTTCCAGGATCAATCATTATGTAGTGCCTGATTTTCTCATCATGAATAAGGATGGCGAACTGGAACTCACGCTGAACCAGCGGAACATGCCGGAATTGAGGCTGAGCCGGACCTATGTGGACATGCTCGAAAGTTACGGCGAAAACCATGGCAAGAAAAACGGCAACATCCAGCAGCGGGATGCCGTAATGTTCATAAAGCAGAAAATCGATTCCGCCAGGTGGTTCATCGACGCCATCAAGCAGCGGCAGCATACCCTCTATGTTACCATGAAGACGATCATGGAGTACCAGTACGATTACTTCCTCGATGGGGACGAAACCATGCTGAGGCCTATGATCCTGAAGGATATCGCGGAAAAGGTTAATCTTGACATTTCTACTATTTCGAGGGTGGCAAACAGCAAATATGTTCAGACCCCATTCGGAACCTTCCTGTTGAAGAGTTTTTTCTCTGAATCCATACAGAATGAACAGGGAGAAGAAGTTTCAACCCGCGAGATAAAGAAAATCCTGTCTGATTGTATTGAAGCAGAAGAAAAGACCAAGCCGCTCACCGATGAGGAACTTACAGTAATCCTCAAACAGAAGGGATATCCCATCGCGAGGCGCACTATCGCCAAATATCGCGAGCAGCTCCTCATCCCCGTAGCCCGCTTGCGCAAGATTGTCTAGATCCAGGTTCCAGCCATTGAACGCTATGCGCCAAGCGCCTGGCGTTTTTCCGTGTCCATCCGTTCTTTCCGCGTCATCCGCGTTCCATTTATCAGAGATTAAGAAAGGCAACAATTTTACATATACACCAGAAATCCTGACCTTTGCTTTTTGATCACTATGACTCTGTAGTGATATTAATTCTCTAATCTATTTTTAATGGAAATCCGCCTGGCCAAGTTCCTTTCCTATCTGTTGCATCCTCTCCTGTTGCCCACCTATGCGACCTTCCTGTTGCTGAACCTTCCCTTGTTCCTGACCTATACCTTGAGCACGGAAGCAAAAATGTGGCTGATCCTGCTGGTCTTCGGGTTTACGTACCTTTTGCCTGTGGCAATGATTGTTTTGCTTTATTATTTCAGGCTAATCAACAGCCTGGAAATGGAAGAGCCAAGGGAACGAACCTTACCCCTGCTTCTTATAGCCATAGCAAATTATTCCTTGTTGTACATTCTCCGCGAAAGCGGGTTGCCAGCCTATTTTCTCTATTTCATCTATGGAGCGCTGCTTTCGTTAATTGCCGGGCTCCTTATCAACCTGGCCTATAAGATCAGTCTTCACACTCTGGGCTGGGGAGCGGCAGTGGCAATGTTTACAGGGCTGGCATTAAAGATGCAATTGGACATCCCTCTCATCATTATTTCCTCCATACTGATTGCCGGCCTGGTCGGCTATGC
>Ga0079306_1001738_pt1 | contig 13572 bp, 8 predicted proteins | sample Methanotroph_Enr_FD_79181 | JGI IMG/M metagenome (GOLD analysis project Ga0079306, IMG submission 79181) | Enriched soil microbial communities from Old Woman Creek wetland in Ohio, USA - Methanotroph_Enrichment_5 | ecosystem: Environmental > Terrestrial > Soil > Wetlands | place: USA: Ohio...
ACACACTATGCTGCACAGGTAAAACCATTTTATGGAGGGAATCAGTTCTACATGTTTATTACAGAAACCTTTACTGATGTAAGGCTTGTTGGTGCTCCTCCTTCGAATATCGGAAACTTTGGCGGTGATACCGATAACTGGATGTGGCCACGGCATACCGGTGATTTTTCGATGTTCCGCATTTATGCCGGTAAAGACAACCAGCCGGCTGAATACTCGAAGGACAATGTGCCATACCATCCTGCTAAACACCTTACCATCTCACTCAAAGGAATGAAAGAAGGCGATTTTACTTTCGTATATGGATTTCCCGGCACAACGCAGGAATATCTGCCTTCGTATGCGCTTGATATGATAGCTTTACAGCGGAATCCCATTGCTATCGGTTTGCGGCAGCAGCGTATTGACATCATTGACAAAGCGATGGAAAGCGATCCGCTGACCCGCATTCAATATACCGCCAAAGCAAAAGGCATTTCCAATTCCTGGAAGAAAATGATTGGCGAAAGTCGCGGAATTAAACGCATCGATGGTATCAGGGAAAAGCAGGATTTTGAAAAGGATTTTGAAACATGGGTACATTCTGATCCCGGAACAAATGCTGAATACGGGCAATTGCTGCTTGCATTCGATAAGTTGTACGGCGCATATGTTCCTGTAAACAATGCATATACCTACCTTACCGAAGGGTTAATGGGCATTGAACTGGTGCGTTTTGCATATGGTTATGATAACCTTGTGAAACAATGCAATGACAAATCTAAATCCGATGCTGAAATCCTGAAACTCATCGGCCAGTTGAAAACTTCAGCAACTGCATTTTATAAAAACTATAACACCCAGGTCGATAAACAGCTTTTTGAAGCCATGATGACAACCTACACCCGGTCGTGCAAAACGGATTTGCAGGCAACGGTTGTGAAAGAAACTGCATTAAAATTCAAAGGGAATAGCACTGCCTGGGCTTCCGAATTATTTAAAAAAACCTTGTTTGCAGACTCCATTAAACTCAAAGCATTCCTTACCGGGTTTAAACGTGGCGATGTAAAGAAAATCGAAAAAGACCCTGTCTATATCCTGGCATCCGGAATTTACAGCTATTGGCAAAACACATTTATTCCTGTGATAAGTGCTTTCTCCGCAACCAACGACAGCCTGCAACGCTTATACATGGCCGCCCAGATGGAGATGCAACCCGCTAAGCGATTTTATCCTGATGCAAATTCCACCTTGCGTGTTGCTTATGGGAATATTCAAAGCTATAAGCCGGCTGATGCGGTAAAATACAACTGGTTCTCCACACTTGATGGCATAATGCAGAAAGAAAATCCTGATATCTACGATTATGTGGTCGAGCCTAAACTTAAGGAATTATACAATCACCACGATTACGGAAGATATGCTGACGCTGATCAGACTATGCATGTTGGTTTTATTGCCAGTAATCATACCACGGGCGGCAATAGTGGCAGCCCGGTTCTGAATGCGGATGGGCAGCTGATTGGCATCAATTTCGACCGTTGCTGGGAAGGCACCATGAGCGACCTGATTTATGATCCGGATCAATGCCGCAATATCTCACTCGATATACGCTATTGCTTGTTTATTATCGATAAAATGGCCGGGGCTAAAAGACTGGTTGATGAAATGACGATTGTGCAGTAGTAAATATTGTTTCGGGTTTGCGCTACGCGCGTTTGAAGGGTTTCTTGTTTCAGGCTTCAGGCTCAAAGATTCGGTTTCCATTTTCCATATCAGGAATCGGCAACAATATCCCTCAAAGCTCCTTCAAGATCAGGAAAATTGAACCGGAAACCTTCATCAAGCAGATGTTTGGGCGGGGCAGATTGTCCGCCGGTCACCGCAATGGATCCTTCGCCAAACAGTATCTTTAATGCCACTGTTGGAACAGCGAAAAATACAGGCCTATGAAGCACTTTGCCTAACACTTTTGTGAATTTATGGTTATCAACCACTTCGGGAGCGGTAAAGTTAAATTCTCCTTTCAAATGTTCATTTTCAATAATAAACTGAACGGCTTTGATCAAATCAGTAATGTGAATCCATGAGAAGCCTTGTTTGCCTGATGCAATTTTACCTCCAAGTCCAAGCCTGAATAAAGGAAGCATCCGTGTTAAAGCTCCGCCCCCTTTGCCCAGTACAATTCCCAGCCTGATAATAGCAACCCTTGTAAATGGTATTGCCTTTTTTGCTTCCACTTCCCAGGCACTGCAGATTTGTCCAAGGTAATCGTCAGCGATACGAAAATTGTTTTCTGTCTGTTCCCCTTCCTGCGAATAAATCCCGACAGCGGAAGCCGAAATAAGTAATTGGGGTTTTGTATCGAGTAAATTTATCGCTTCCACAAGTCTGCGTGTGGTTATTACGCGGCTATCTAACAATGATTTTTTATAGGCTTCATTCCAACGGCCAATAATGGGTGAGCCGGCCAGATTAATTATCACGTCCGCACCGGTAATAAATCCGGCCACTTCAGCAGCCGCTGTTCCGGAACCGATACGTGGAACACGCCGCACTTCATTACTTTTTGCTTCAAAAAAAGAAGTCAGCTGCTTTCCTATAAAACCACCAGCCCCCGTTATAGCTATAATCATAGTATCAAACTGTATTAATCAAACAATAGAATCTGTTCAATGTTAATAATAACAAAGGTATGCTATTAATGATTTACGATGTCGGCAAACACCTTGTATCTCTGAAACCCTTCAACCCTGAACTGAACCGCCGCAGAACACTAATAAAAACCATCTGGCTCACCCGGCCTGGAAAACGCAAGGCAACCCATCTGATACCTCAGAAATAAAAGCAATAAACTATGAGAATCAATCAAAAGTATAATGCTGTAAATCGCAATGATAATTTTATATATCATATTTATCTTCTGAAAATAAAGTAAGGGCAGTGTTGATGTCACATATGCTTCTGTCGCGCGAAACATGGGCACATGGGACGTCACTTATGCTTCCGTCCCATGAAATATGGGCACATGGGACGTCACTTATGCTTCCGTCGCGCGAAACATGGGCACAAGGGACGTCACTTATGCTTCCGTCGCGCGAAACATGGGCACGTGGAACGTCACTCATGCTTCCGTCGCGCGAAACATGGGCACGTGGGACGTCACTTATGCTTCCGTCGCGCGAAATATGGGCACGTGGAACGTCACTCATGCTTCCGTCGCGCGAAACATGGGCACGTGGGACGTCACTTATGCTTCCGTCGCGCGAAATATGGGCACAAGGGACGTCACTTATGCTTCCGTCGAGCGAAACATGGGCACGTGGAACGTCACTTATGCTTCCGTCGCAAGAAACATGGGCACATGGGACGTCACTTATGCTTCCGTCGCAAGAAATATGGGCACATGGGAAATCCTACATGTCCAATTTAAAAAATATATGAGCACATGGGACATACTGCAAGCCCGTTTTGAAGAAAAACTAGTCTGGTTTTTTCAGGCACTACTGTTAATCCATTAACAAATGAATGTTGATGTTTGCAAATATTTATACCTTTGCAACGCAATTAACCCTCCCGGCATTCCCCGGGTAATATGCTGACCAATTAACAATCAACTATGGATCAGAATAATGATAAACTTTTCGGTACATTTCCACCGGTTACAACATCCGATTGGGAAGCGCGTATTATGGCAGACCTGAAAGGCGCTGACTATCAGAAAAAACTTGTTTGGAAAACATCTGAAGGCTTTGATGTAAGACCATATTACCGTGACGAAGATACCCGGGCAATCGGATCGGCCAACACCATCCCAGGTGAATACCCGTTTGTTCGTGGTAACCAAACGCTCTCGAACGACTGGGAAATCCGCCAGGATATTGAAACTGACGATGAATCAGAAGCAAATCTGCTGGCTATTAATGCCATAAAGCGCGGAGCAACCGGTATAGGCCTGGTTGCAGCTGATCTTGAAACTGAGAAAGATGTTGAAGAACTTCTGAAAAATATTAATCCCGCCGAGGTAGCAATCCATTTCGGAGCCGCTCCTTCGTACCCTGCGCTGATCAGAATCGTAGCCGCTCATGCCAAATCACAGAAACTTCCTGTGGATAAATTGAAAGGATCTTTTGATTTTGACCCGATCAGTTACCTGTTGCTCAACGGCGATTTCTGGAAATCGGAAAAAAGCGACATGGCCCAGGTTACATCAATGATAAAGCTTGGTAAAGAGCTGATGCCTGCGATGAAAGTGATCAATGTAAATGGTCACTATTTCAATAGCGCCGGTGCTACCATGGTCCAGGAGTTGGGTTTCAGCCTGGCTTCGGGAAACGAATACCTGGCGCTGGCAACCGCCGCCGGTGTTTCGGTTGATGATGTGGCCCGGCGGATGATGTTTTCATTTGGTGTAGGCTCAAATTATTTTATGGAAATTGCCCGCCTGAGGGCAGCCCGCTTGCTTTGGGCAAAAATCGTTGAGCAATACAAACCTGCCAGCGAAGCATCCATGCAGATGCAAATCCATTGCAATACTTCGGCCTGGAACAAAACCCTATTTGATCCCTATATAAATCTGTTACGCAGCACTACCGAAGCTATGTCGGCCATCATTGGCGGTACTCAATCGCTGAGTATTCTTCCGTTTGACACCTTCTATAAAGATCCTGATGAGTTTTCGAACCGGCTGGCACGGAATCAGCAAATCATTCTGAAAGAAGAAGTCTATCTTGATAAGGTTGTGGATCCTTCGGCCGGTTCTTACTATATTGAGAATCTTACCCGGCTTATTGCTGAATCTGCCTGGAAAGTTTTCCTCCAGGTTGAGGAAAAAGGAGGAATGATCGAAGCTGTTAAATCCGGATTTGTACAGGAAATGGTTGAGAAATCAGCCGGACAGCGTCTCGACGATATTGCTAACCGCCGCATTATCCAACTGGGAACCAACCAGCATCCGAATCCGGCTGAACAGATGCTCGGACAGATTCATTTTTCGGAAGAGGATGAAATGCTCGAAGAAGAGTTGTATGCCGACGAAGAGGAAGAGTTGGATAATGACGAGGATGACGATGATGATGCACCTACCACTTACAAAAAGCTTGTTCTTTTTGGCGGATCCGATGCTTTCGACCAACTCAGACTTGCAACAGAACAGTTTGTTGCCGAAGGAAATAAAAAGCCCGCGGTTTTCCTTTTCAATATCGGGAACCTGGCTATGCGTAAGGCAAGAGCGATGTTTACCACAAATTTCTTTGGCTGCGCCGGGTACGAAATTCTTGATAATTCAGGATTCGATACAATTGATGAAGGTGTGAAAGCGGCTAAAGCTTCGAAAGCTGAAATCGTGGTGATTTGCAGCTCCGATGACGAATATGCCACTATGGCTGCTGAAATTGCCAAAAAACTCAAGTCCGGTAACAAGGAGTTAAATCTTGTAATTGCCGGTTACCCTAAAGAAATACTCGATATACTAAAGCAAGCCGGCGTTGATGAATTTATTCACGTTCGCAGCAATTTGTTACAAACCCTGGAAACATTCCAGGAAAAACTTGGTATTTTCTAGTAACTGCTATCACGCACTACTCATTTAGAATTCACAAAATCACTCAGCATACGATGCGACCCGATTTTAAAAATATTGATATAAATGCCCGCCAGGCAAAACCGGCAGCCAGTCAGCCGTCAGTGCAAACTGAGTGGATGACAAACGAAAAGATAGCTGTAAAACCTGTGTATACCCGTGCCGACCTGGCCGGGATGGAACACCTGGATTATGCAGCCGGGTTGCCTCCGTTCCTGCGTGGGCCATATAGTACCATGTATGTAATGAAACCGTGGACTATCCGCCAATATGCCGGTTTTTCGACCGCTGAAGAATCCAATGCCTTCTACCGTCGTAACCTGGCTGCCGGGCAAATGGGACTATCAGTTGCATTCGACCTGGCCACTCACCGGGGCTACGACAGTGATCACGAACGCGTGGAAGGCGATGTTGGCAAAGCCGGTGTTGCCATCGACTCCATCCTGGATATGAAGATCCTGTTCGACCAGATTCCTCTGGACAAAATGTCGGTTTCGATGACTATGAACGGAGCTGTGCTCCCGGTACTGGCATTTTACATTGTCGCTGCCGAAGAACAGGGGGTGCCGATGGAAAAGCTCAGCGGGACTATTCAGAATGACATTCTGAAGGAATTCATGGTCCGTAATACCTATATCTATCCGCCAGGTCCGAGTATGCGTATCATTGCCGATATTTTTGAGTTTACTTCTAAAAACATGAAGAAGTTTAACTCAATCAGCATCAGCGGGTATCATATCCAGGAAGCCGGAGGTACAGCCGATATTGAACTTGCTTATACACTTGCCGATGGTTTGGAATATATCCGCAAAGGAATTGATGCCGGTATTGATATTGATGCATTTGCCCCAAGACTTTCCTTCTTCTGGGGTGTTGGAATGAATCATTTTATGGAGATAGCCAAGATGCGTGCCGGTCGTATGCTTTGGGCCAAAATCGTTCAGCAGTTCAATCCGAAAGATCCTAAATCACTGGCTTTGCGCACTCATTCGCAAACATCAGGATGGAGCCTCACCGAACAGGATCCGTACAATAATGTAACCCGCACCTGTGTTGAAGCACTTGCAGCAGCCTTAGGTCATACCCAATCCTTACATACCAACGCACTGGATGAAGCTATTGCACTGCCAACCGATTTCTCGGCTCGCATAGCGCGTAATACCCAGATATACCTGCAGGAAGAAACCAATATCTGCAAAGCCGTTGACCCGTGGGCCGGTTCATATTACGTAGAAACGCTGACTCATGAAATTGCGCATAGCGCCTGGAAACTGATCGAGGAAGTGGAAGAACTTGGAGGAATGTCGAAAGCCATTGAAACCGGTATTCCTAAAATGCGTATCGAAGAGGCCTCGGCACGTCGGCAGGCAAAGATTGATGCCGGCAGGGATACGATTGTAGGTATTAACAAATACCGTCTGGAGAAGGAAGATCCTATTGATATACTGGAAGTCGACAACAGCGCAGTACGTCTGTCGCAGATTGAACGGCTTAAAAAGCTTCGTGCTGAGCGGAATAATGCAGAAGCTCAGGTAGCATTGGATGCGCTTACTCATTGCGCCGCGACAGGCGAAGGCAACCTGCTTGCATTAGCGATTGACGCAGCACGAAAGCGTGCGTCATTAGGTGAAATTTCCACTGCATTAGAAAAAGTTTATGGGAGGTACAAAGCCGTGATCAGATCAATATCAGGAGTTTACTCATCAGAAAGCCAGGGCGACGAACAGTTTATGAAAGCCTGTAAAATGGCCGACGAATTTGCTGCACTTGATGGCCGTCGCCCTCGAATTATGATTGCCAAGATGGGCCAGGACGGTCATGACCGTGGAGCCAAAGTGGTAGCCACAGGATATGCCGATATAGGCTTCGACGTTGACATGGGTCCTTTGTTCCAGACCCCGGCTGAAGCGGCCCGCCAGGCTGTTGAAAACGACGTGCATGTGCTTGGCGTTTCAAGCCTTGCCGCAGGTCATAAAACACTGGTTCCCCAGGTTATAGAGGAATTAAAAAAACTCGGCCGCGAAGATATTATGGTTATTGTCGGCGGAGTAATTCCTTCACAGGATTACGATTTCCTGTATAAAGCCGGTGCAGTTGCCATCTTCGGACCAGGAACAAAAATCCCGGCAGCGGCTATTCAAATGCTCGAAATACTAATCAGTAGCAGAAAATAACCCGGTATTAAATAATCCTGACAAGGTTTTAGACGCTTTCAGGGATATAAGACCAGCCAACAAAAACCCCTTTCCGCTTTTAGCCGAAAGGGTTTTTGTTAAATGATAAGGAAATTAACCTGGACAAAATGGTCCGATTCTGTGACATTTAACCCATATTACGCGTTATCGTAATCGATAAATCAAATTTAATGTTTGTCAGAAATAAATCTTTGACAAAAAAAGATTTGCTATACCGGGGTTAACCCAAATAACGCAAGAAGTCCGACGATGTCTCCTATTGCGTAATTTGGGTTTAATAATGCTATCTCACCTTTGGACAGGGTGGTGGTATAATTTCTCCAACCTCATTGTATTTCCCAGGTGTGTCTTGTATTCGGCCTGGAAAATCAGATTCTTCATTACGAAATGCCTGGACGATACCGGTATTTCAAGGATCCCGGTATTCCCCGATAGCTGAAGCTTTTCACGTGACTCAGGGTCAGATTGTGGAGAGGCATAAAAGGTAACGTTTGCCTGGGGCTTCAAAAGGCTGACCTGAAAAAAATATTTTCCTTCGCTTGCCGAATGATCGATTTCTTTGATTACCAGGTCATTTTCTTGTTTAATCTCAGTACCGTCTTTTTTATATTCCCTCAGACCCGGCTGCACTTTATTTTTCTTATAGATAATAGTAGCCAGGAGCTTCCCATCGTCGTAATACTTCGACTCAATCCCATCCTTCTCCCCGTTTACAAAATTCGAAACGGAAAACGGAATACCGTTTTTATAAAAATGGGTACACTTACCATCCCTGTGGCCATCGGAATAAATGGCATCCATATAAATTTTACCATCCGGAGTGTATTCCCTGACTCTTCCATTGGCTTTGCCTTTTTTATATTCAACAATGTAGTGGAGGTTCCCGTTTTCGTAATAGACTGATTGTTCACCATCTTTCAGACTATCAGTTAAAGCTTGCTCAGGATTATTCACGAGCGGACTTTTATCCGGATTGTTTTTACAGCCTGGCAGTATGGCAATACTTAAAAGGAAAGCCAGGGGAAATATGATTAATCGCATGTATGAAATTTTGCTTAAATGTATAAAAAAATGAGTTTGAAACCGATTTAATGCAACGAAAATCGAAAGATCGATATTCCTTGTGTGTAAATCAAAACATGAGCACCCTTTAGCCAGGATTTATTTTCCCGCATTAACCGGGTACCTAACCAGAAATACAAAACCATTCTTTTTATATAACACTTTCATTGCCGGAATTATATGTTTCCATGTGTTGTAGTGCGGCTCCTTAAGCACCAGGTAAAACGGGCGATCGATGTTACCGGTAAGCAACCACATGGGCGGGGCGCAATCCCCAGGCATTTTGTTCGTATAAAAAAGAGGCGCATAACTGAAATACCCGGAATTCAACACGTAACATTTCTCGGTGGCTTTTGCCTTATAGAAATCAATTACAGCGCCTTGCGAATACTTTTCGATGCGAAAGGGGAAGACAAGAATGACCAAAATGATAAAAACAGTTGTCCCGGCAAAAAGAACCTTTAATGCGTTGCTGATGGACTGCCTGCTTGCCAGTATCACCGCAATGACGACTGAGGCGAGCAATACAATTCCAATCAGCCATTCAAAACCGGTCCAGGTGACATTGGCTTGTAAATTAGCAACGGCAAAATCGTCCTTAATAACGCCTGAGCTGACAATTTTATCCCGGAATCGTGCTACAAGAGGCATTGCAGATACAAGTACTGAGAAGATTGATGCTAACACGATCAGGCTAGCGCTGAGCCACTTACGCCAGCGAAGGGATCCGTTGAGCAAATCACGGATAGCAAGTGCAGCCATGAATGTAAGCGGGAAATAACACAAGGAACTGTAGTGTACAATTTTAGTTTTTACAATCGAGAAAAGAATGAGTACAACCCAGAAAAGGATAAGCATAAGCCCGTGAAACTGTCTTTGAGCTTCCGCCTGGTTATCCTGGCGCCTGAATCGCATGAGCGCAAACAACGAAGCCGGAAAAACTCCAACCAGCAATACGATAAAGTGATAACTCCAATGCCCGCCATGACCGGCATCGGGAATGGTGAATAACCTGATTTGGTAAAGAATAAATTTCCAGACCATATCACTATGACCACTCAGCATCTGCGCCAGGAACCATGATCCACCAATAAGAATTGTAAATAAAAGGAAAATGAAAATATCACTAAACCTGAGTTTAAAAGCAGGCGGTGTTTTCAAAAACCGGGTTTTCATATTTAGAAGTTGCATTAAATCTGGCAGGTAAGCAATTGCAACGACCAGCCCGATTATGAGAAGAGCGGTTGGGCCTTTGGTAAGGATTGCTAAACCGGTAAAAACTCCCCATAACGCGGAATATAGAAACCGGCGCTTCGCCGAAATAATTTCTCCGGCAGCATGCAGCCTGATAAAAAACCAGATTGCAACAAATATCAGAAGGTTAAACCAGGGATCGATAATGCCTGAACGGAAATAGAAATGGGGCAAAATACTGCCCACATACACTATCACCCACCACATTCCAAAGCGTTCGTCAAACAACTTTTTACCAATATTAAAGATCACCAGGAGTGAGACTATTCCACTGATTGCATTGGGGAAACGGGCGGCAAACTCATTGATACCAAATACTTTCATGCTCAGCACCTGCATCCAGATAAAAAGAGGCGGTTTCTCCCAGAAGGGGCTGAAATTAATTTGAACGTTCAGATAATTGTGGCTGACAATCATTTCGCGGGCACATTCGGCGAAATTGATCTCATCCCAGTCGAAAAGATGAACACCGCCGGCAAAAGGAATAAACAGCAAGGCAGCACTGATTGCTATCAGTAATTGCATCTGCAAACTGCGACTGGAAGATTTGATTTTCACTGGCGTGATTTTCATCAAAATTAAAAAAACATTTCCAACCACCAAAAAGCATTCATCAATGAGGGCAAATAGCTTTTGAAACTACCCGAATATCAGGATTATATATTTTTTGTTTTTTGTTAATTATTTTTTTTCATAGATTTACGCATTCAATCAGGTAAAACCCGGCAGGTGAAAATGCAATTCACTATCTTTTACCTTAATGAATATTCTCGGTTTTCATTCGGTCTTCGTACAACAAACGATGAAATGTAAGAATCTCGTTGCATAAAGCTTTTATGATCCGGGAAGCAGTCATATCATACAGGTAACAGAGTTAGTAAATAAATAAAATGAGGGAAAAAGTAAAATTCAGGGGGCCTGTCATTTATAAGATCCTTTTTGCATATATATCCGTGCTTCACCGGCTCTACTACAGGCGGTTAACTGTAATCGGCTATGAGAAAATTCCTGCCAAAACGCCTGTTATATTTGCGCCCAATCACCAGAATGCCCTTATGGATGCACTTGCAGTTCTTTTTACAACCCACAGGCATGCCGTATTCATGGCACGCGCTGACATATTTAAAAATCCATTTATAGCTAAAATCCTGAATACCTTCAGAATCCTGCCCATATACAGGATCAGGGACGGTTACGGAGAACTCGGCCGCAACCAGGAAGTATTCGACACCACGGTAAATGTTTTAAAATCAGATATCCCGATCTGTATTTTACCCGAAGGCAACCATGAAGGGGTGAAACGTTTGCGCCCTTTAAAAAAAGGAATCTTCCGCATTGCATTTCAGGCAGAAGAAAGCATGAACTTCAATCTGAATCTGCATATTGTTCCCGTTGGCATCGACTATTCCGATTATTTTAATGCCGGTTCTGATTTGATGGTTGTTTTCGGAACCCCAATCAAGATTGCGGACTATGCCGATCAATACCGTGAAAACGAGCAGAAAACCATTAACACGCTGATCAGTATTCTGGCAGAGAATATGCAAAGCGTAATGATCCATATCCCTGAAGAGAACTACCAGCTGACCTACCAGATCAGTGAAATGTACGAACCCAATGTGTGGAATACGCTTAATGTCAACCGGCATCCTTTTAATAAACTGACAGTCAGGCAATACATAATTCAAAAAGTCACCGACGCTTTTACACAATTTCCTGAAAAGGCAATTGAAATACGAGAAGCACTTGGGAAGTACACTGAGAAACTCAATGAATCAGGGTTGGCAGATTGTTCGCTTGTACAGAAACAACCACGGTTTGTACCACTTTTTTTGGAAACCATTCTAAGCATTTTATTCCTCCCATTGCATGTGTACGGAATGATACTCAACTACCTGCCTTACAAAATACCCGTTTGGCTGGCAGCCAAAACAAAAGACCCGCACTTTAAGAGTTCCATCCAGTTCGGAATCAGCCTGTTTTTGTTACCGCTCTATTACATAATAATGATAACGGCATTCTGCCTGCTAAGTGATGATTATCTGCTGAAAATAGTCTTCGGAATAACGCTCCCCGTTACTGGTTTTTTTGCCTTTTACAATTACAAGCATATGAAAAAGCTGTGGGGCAAACTTCAGCTTTTCAGCCTCAGACTTATAAAGACTGATCAGTACAATGCTCTTCGGAACGAAAGAAACCAGGTTATTGACCTTATAAAATCCACCATTAACAGCTAATTCTATGAAAAAACCTCTACCGCTGATATTTGTTTTGTCCGGTTTCATGCTGCTTCAGTCTGCGGCTTATGCACAAGAGACTAAAGAAAAAAAAACAGCTAAAACCCCCACCGGGTACTCATTCGGGGCATTGCCTACCATTTCCTTTGATGCCGATATGGGGTTTCAGTATGGAGGCCTGGTGAGCTTGTATGACTATGGCGACGGCACTGTTTATCCCTCATACAAGCAAATGATGAAAGTGGAAATCTCGCGCTACACCAAGGGCTCCGGTACCAACCAACTGTTTTATGATGCTAAAAACCTGTTACCTCATCATTTGCGGCTAACGGCCGATTTAAGTTATCTTACTGAAAAATCGCTTGATTTTTATGGGTTTAATGGCTATCAAAGCAGGTATGACGTTGATTTGACCGACAAAAATTCACCGGATTATATCACACGTGTTTTTTATCGCGATTTACGCAAAATGTTCCGTTTTACGGTGGACCTGCAAGGACAGTTATCAGGAGAACATCTTCACTGGCTCGGGGGCTTTGGCATCATGAACATGAAAACCGGCCGTGTTGACTTTGCAGCTATCAATAAAGGCAAAAGTGATGCGGATAAATTGACTGACACAACTACTCTTTTCGATAAATACGTTGGGTGGGGAATTATCAGCGAGGCAGAAAAAAACGGCGGAAATGCAAACTTCCTTAAAGCCGGAATTGTGTACGATACCCGCGACAACGAAGCCAACCCTATGAAGGGAATGTGGAGCGAGGCTTTGATAACGTATGCGCCTAAATTCCTGTTCAATCCTGATTTTTCGTATGCCAAACTGGTTTTGATACACAGGCAATACTTTACCCTGGTTAAAGACCGCCTCTCCTTTGTATACCGCCTTGGTTACCAGGGAACTATTGGCGGCACCGCGCCATTTTTCATGCAGCCTTATATGCTGAGTTCCTATTCGTCCATCACCAAAACAGATGGTCTTGGAGGAGCGAAAACATTGCGCGGCATTATGCGCGACAGGGTTGTCGGGGATGGAGTTGTGTATGGAAACCTCGAAATGCGCTGGAAATTCCTTAAAACCCATGTAGGGAAACAAAACCTGTATTTTGCATTGAATGGCTTCTCCGATTTCGGCATGGTGGTGCAACAAGTAAAGATTGATAAATCAAAAATCAGTGTGGCTGACCAAACGAAGTATTTTGATTTCTCATTTGAAAAGGACAAAATCCATCCCAGCCTCGGGGCAGGATTACGAATTGCTTTG
>Ga0079306_1001739_pt1 | contig 13570 bp, 8 predicted proteins | sample Methanotroph_Enr_FD_79181 | JGI IMG/M metagenome (GOLD analysis project Ga0079306, IMG submission 79181) | Enriched soil microbial communities from Old Woman Creek wetland in Ohio, USA - Methanotroph_Enrichment_5 | ecosystem: Environmental > Terrestrial > Soil > Wetlands | place: USA: Ohio...
ATCCGGGATTTCAATATCGATGGCATCAACTGTTGCATTGTTATGATTTTTGATAGTATTGATGGTTTCCTGTTTCAGGCTTGTTTGATCGAGCTTCACTGCAAAACCTGCACCTGTATTTACCCAGGTGCTCATTTTGCCAAGGCTGAAGAGTTTCCGGCCTATTCCAAGGTCGTAGGTAATATACTGGTGCTTCTCGGTCCCATCCAGTTTTGAAGAACCTTCAGCGGCCATGATGATAATGGAGTCATTCGTGCTGCCTGGATGTGGATTTGTAATAGGAATATGTTGTGTATAGTCCACGTCATACGACCTGTGTTCTGAATTGTAGGCCATTCCAATACTGGATTGCACGCGGGTCTTCTCATTCCCGAGGCTAGCCATCAGTCCGACGTTGTGGAACATGGAAGTCCCGTAGCCATTATCCAGCGTTTCGGGCAGGTAATTGGCCGCGAGTTCGAAAGAGTTACCTTTTTTCTTATTGGGGTCGTAAGGATCCGGGGAATAATACTTTGTTATTTCCTGCATAGCTAAGGCCGGAGCTGGAACTGGTTTTTTTACGGAAGCTTTGCGTTGCAGATTTACCAGCAAAGGTGCTGACTTCAGGTCCGTCTTTGCCTTGATATGCTTTATATCTTTGTTTGTTCCGGATGAGTTGTTGCTGGCCAGGGTGATTTTTGCCGGAAAAACGGAACTGTTCAAGGAAGAAATATCTTCATCTGCCGCCTTCAAGGAATGAAGAGGAATGGTTGCCTGTATGGAATTTACCCTTTGATCCGAATTTTCAGATACACCAGGAGACGATACTGAAGCCCGATCATTTGACGATGCTGCAATTGAAAGACTGCTTGATTCAGTGCTGTTCATCCGACCGTTATCCTCTTTGCCAATTGAAGACATATTCACCGGCTCTTTAACCCTTGTTTCAGGGTTGCGGATAATTGAGAAAAGTAACAGGATGGATGCTGCAACTGCCAGGAGAGAATATCTCCCGATCTTAACCAGGCGGACCCGGTTCATTCTGCCAGCTATCAGGCCCCAGACTGATTCATCAGGTTGATGGACAGGAAGGTCCTGCAGCCGTTGTTCATAATAATTCTGCGCTTCAATGTTGTTGAGACCGGAGGAAATACTACTCCAAAGCCTTTCATCGGGTGAATGCACCGGAAGGCGATCGGTAAGCTTTTGTCCTGGTATGTTCCTGTTCTCTTTCATTGTTTAATCAAGCGTGGAGGCAAGCCTGCGTTTCAACATATTTTTTGCGTGGTGAAGCTGCGATTTTGAGGTTCCTGTACTTATTCCAAGGATATTAGCCGTTTCTTCATGGGTATAGCCTTCTACTTCTGTAAGGAGAAATACGGTCCGGTAACCATCTGGCAGTGAAAGGATCACTTTTTCCAGGTATTCCCTACTGAGAGTATCGGGAATCAAAACAGCCCCTTCGCCTCTTACTTCTTCCATGTCAGCGAACTCCAGCCGTCGGTTTTTATATAATTGCCTGAGTGAAGTCCTGATGACTATGGTTTTAATCCATGAACCAAGCGAGGATTCAAACCTGTATTGCTTCATGTCACGAAACACCTGTATAAAAGCATCCTGAAGAACATCATGGGCATCGTCGCGATTGTTCATGATACGGTAAGCAGTCGAGAACATGGCGTCACAGTATTTGTGATACAGGTCCCGTTGGGCAATACGATCATTCCGGATGCATCGTTCAACGAGGTCCCGTTCCAATTCCGGCTTGTGCCCGGTGATCAACCTGACTACTTCTCTCAAGGGTAAGTTTCCTTAACTGGTTATCAGCTACAAAGATAACGTTAAGTATGGAGTTAGCGTATAATTGTTCCAGAGGATTAGTTTTGGTTTGTACTTGTATTGGGGTAATGGGTTTTCTTTTCGAATAAAGGTTGTATGCTGGCCTGGTATTTTTTTAAGACATTTTTATTTGTTATTGCCTTGCATGGCGGAATTTGCCTGAAAGGGCTTGCAACAATGCTGATCATTCTTCTGATAAGGGATTCATAATTGTCCCGATGAAAAGAATGGAACCCGTTGATTTCTCGTGGATGAAATAAACAAAGGGCCTGTCAATTGACAGGTTGTAAGGTTCGTTGGGCCCGACAGAGGTAGTTTCAAAGCCAATGGAGGTTACAGCAGCTGCTTCGGTGCCTTCTTCATTGGTTTCGATGAAGGTTTTATGCCTGACATCCGATATCACAAGTCCGCCACCGGAATTGATCCTGGTAAAATCAGCCAGGTCAGGGTTAAATGCAACTGACATTCCCATGTCGGCCAGGATGGGTATCATTTTCTTCTCATCATAGCGGTACTTGAATTTGGGCAGCTGGATCTGTATGTCCGTGCTTTCCATCTGCCGCGACCATGTATTCCAGTTTTCCTGGGATAAAAGGTCAATCACATCTGTTACTGATTTGTCAGCCGAAGGTAACAGTACCACCATATTATAGTTACCCTGGTTGTAAGGCAATTCCACTGCTTCAAAACCGCTTCCCTTGAAATAATTTAAAGAGGCATGCTGGATCATTCCGGGTGATTCTATGGTGCTTCCATCTGCAAGATGAAAGGGTCTTGGAGCAGTATTAGCCTTATCAAAGGAATATTTCCATTGTCCCTTGAAATATACGGCATTGATCAGGTACATCACCATGGCATCCGGGATGTCGCTGATAATGGATGGGATCAGTTGGTTGGTATTGTCCGATACCCATTTATTGATGATGTTCACTGATTCCAGGTCAGCGAAGTTCATAGCGTTGACTTCTGCATTGAAATACTCCTGGTTGGTGGAAATGAAGTCAGGTTCCACGCTAAAGTTGTTCCTGTACCAGATGGAATTGGCAATGGAGAGTTTTACTTTCGGATCCAGCGCTGAAAATGTTTCAAGGATATATTTATAGGATGCATTGATCTCTTCATCCGTCATCCCTCCCATACCCAGTGTGGATGTGATTGCCTCCAGGGTGGAGCCGGCCGCACCGTTGCGCACCATTCCAAAAGCCATACTTACGCTCAGGGGCGATACCATCAGGTTTTTCCCGCTTCCTGAAACCTCCTGCACTTTCCTGAAAAAATCAAAACCGAATGAATTGCTGCTGTTGATTACCTGCTTCTGCTTTTCAGTGAGTTGAACAGGCTTGATTTCTGCAGGAGTGCTTTCTTCCTTCTTACAGGAAGCCAGGATGCTTCCCAGGCACAAAAGGGTGATGATCAGATGCGTTTTCATATTTCTTAGCTTGTTAAACGATAGTAAAGGGCTCAGAAAAGGAAAAAAGGTTGTATGAAAACAGCCAGGCAAATGAAGTAAAAAATTTAGTCATTTTTATTTTCTGCGGTCATCCGTATTTTCTGCGTCATCAGTGTGCTATTCTATGGATTTGGCACACAGATGACACAGTTACACCGGATTTTCACAGATAAAAATTCCGTTATTTGATCGGGTGTTTTTTATGTTAATATTACTTTCTGAATAATCAGAACAGGCTATACGTCAGTTTAGCGTTTAAACTGCCCGACCAGTATCGAGTCCAGGATTCAGTGTTATCGGCAAGAGGATCAGGAGAGGTTCCGCTTTCATCCTTCATGTATTGAAAGTTGGTTCCCAAATGAAGTTCCAGTCGGAGCCGTTCAGAAAGATAATGATATGAACTGAAGGATGCAGAAACCAGGAAATTGAAATTCGTTTTGCCGGTATAGGGTGAGATGACATCTGATTCCCGGTCCCTGTCAGAATATTGAACAATTGAATTGATGCTGGCAACCATCCAGGTCCTTGTGGTCGGATAGTATCCGGCTGAGCAGCCTATCCTGGAGAAAAAGAATGGCTCGGTATCTTTGTAGTTCAGCACTTTATCAAGTTCATCCGGTAATAGCACCTGGGAAATGTTCTCCGAAATATCATATAAATAAGCGATATTAGCCCAGGCAGAATGTTGCCATTGCATGCAGACCGGTTTTTCATAGGTAATTCCAATCGTTCCTTGTGCCCCATAGGCGCTCTTGATAGTCCGGGACCTGGTTTTTATATCTGAAGGTTTTAAGGTATCAGCTTTGTGTAGGGAAGAAGAGTAATAAACTGAAGGTCTAACCATGGCATAGACGCTGTATCCGCTTAACCTGGCAGGATTGTTTGAATACAACCAGTTATCATTGATCGTGGTATAATAGGCGGCATCCGCGGTTCCTTTGAGCCCTCTTTTTTCCAGCAGGGAATCAATAGCAGTTATCTCCCTTATTTTGCGGATGCGGGAATCAAAAAAACGGGTGGTCTTTAATTCCGTAATCAGTCGGGCCAGTTCGAACACGTCATCATTTGAAAGGGTTGCCTTCATCCTATTGTGTTTTACAAGGTCATCCAGGATATAGAACGCAAGTTGCGCATCCTGCACCTGCTCAATTCTGCCTTTTCCGACAGATAAACCTAAGCCGGCTTCTGCACTTGCCAATCGGTTTCCAACTTTAGTTTCCACCGTAGTTTCATTCAGATCTTCCGGAAACCTCATTTTATTGAAATCAGTCTGAAGGCTGAGAGCGGCTGAAGGAGAAATTTCAAAATAATAGGGAGATCTGAAATAGAACCTGTTATTGCTTCTTCCCTGAAGACTTAAATTGTTTGTAGTATGCTGGTTTCTGTAATCATAGGTTGGGTTGAACGTTTGAAAGGAAAAATCGGTTGCAAGTCCAATGCTCAGCGCCTGATAACCCTGGTAAGTTGGCGAATTGCTATTACAGGTATAGTCAGCATTAAAATCTGAGCCAAACCTGGAAGATTGAGCCCTATTCCATTGGGTAGTATCAAAAAGCTTACTATTATTACTGCTATACGCTGAATTTAGATTGAATCCTGTTTCCAGCATCTGGTAGCGGTAGGTCGGATTCTTGTAATCCTTGAGATTAAACACGGGAACCTGGGCATTTACTGAATGGTTTGAACTGCTCAAAAAACCAATTGATAGAACAATAAGGCAGGTTTGCAGAAAATGATTTTTCATGATAGGTGAAAGTTAGATATTTGACTTGGCTGGAAACAGTAAAATACAAGTAACGACAGAACAGATAAATTAAGATATTTGTTAGTCTATGTACAATGGGAAATATTGCTTTTATTAGTTGTATAATCCCGGCAAATTAACGAATTTTAACGGAATTAATATAAGCTGTTATGAAAATCAATAGAAAATTTAAAGTTCATTTTGGTTTACTATCGCTGGTTTTAGCAATAGTTTTGCTTGCCGGGAATACTGTTTATGCCCAGAAAAGTAAACCTGTACCTATCATCAAGAGTGGAAAAATCAGTAAGGGACGAGGGACGGGGGATGAAGGAAAAGTGACGAAGGGACGAGGGACGGGGGACGAAGGAAAAGTGAAAAAAGAGGCGGAGCCGGTCAAAAAAGGTAAAGAGTCAAAGAAGACAGATGTTAAGTCTGACACCCTGAAAGCTGCTTCCTTCAGCGGTTTGAAATGGAGGAGCATAGGGCCTGCTTTTGCATCGGGGCGTATTGCTGATTTCGCGGTAAACCCCAAGAATCATAGCGAATGGTTCGTTGCCGTGGCATCCGGACATGTCTGGAAAACCCTTAACAACGGGACCACCTTCGATCCTGTATTTGATAACTATGGAGCCTATTCCACGAGTTGTGTAATTTACGATCCCAATAATACCAGCGTGATCTGGGTTGGAACGGGTGAAAACAACCACCAGCGTGCCCTGGGATATGGGAATGGCGTTTATAAAAGCACCGATGGCGGTGGTAGTTTCACAAATATGGGGCTCAAGGATTCCCGCCAGATCGGGAAAATTGTAATTGACCCAAGGAATTCCGATATAGTCTTTGTGGCTGCCGAAGGATCTGTATGGGGACCAGGTGGAGATCGCGGGCTTTATAAAACTACGGATGGGGGAAAAAACTGGAAAAAAGTACTGGAGATCAGTGAAAACACAGGTGTCAACAATATCCTCATGGATCCCAGGAACCCGGATGTGATGTACGCTTCTTCGGAACAGCGCCGCAGGCATGTTTTCACCAAAATCGGCGGGGGACCGGAAACGGCTGTTTATAAATCCACAAACGGAGGGGAAAGCTGGGATAAATTGACTAAAGGACTTCCTTCCGTTGATATGGGCGGGATTGGGATGGCAATATCCCCGGTCAACCCGGATGTAATCTATGCAATCATTGAAGCTGCGGAAGATGCCGGCGGGTTTTATAAAAGCTCCGACCGGGGCGCCTCCTGGCAAAAAATGAGCAGCCATTCGGCACAGGGACAATATTACAACGAGATTTACTGCGATCCAAAGAATGCAGATAAGGTCTATTCCATGGAAACAGTTTCCCAGGTTACCAATGACGGGGGCAAGACCTGGAGCCTGATAGGGAATAACAAGCGGCATGTGGATGACCACGCATTCTGGATCGATAATGAAGATACCAAACATTTCCTGATAGGGGGCGATGGGGGTATTTATGAATCATTTGACGGTGGAAGTAATTTCCTGTTCAAGCCTAACTTACCGGTAACACAGTTTTACAGGGTACAGGTAGATAATTCCCTGCCATTTTATTATGTGTATGGCGGAACCCAGGATAACAACAGTATGGGCGGACCTTCAAGAAGTATTGCCGGTAGTGGGGTTATCAGCGATGAATGGTTTGTGACCAACGGGGGCGACGGATTCTGGTCGCAGATCGACCCGGAAAACTCAAACATTGTTTATGCCGAATCTCAGTATGGAGGCATGGTGCGTTATGACCGGAAGAGCCAGGAAGCAATCGATATTCGTCCGGAACCCCGCAAGGGAGAAGACAGCTATAAATGGAACTGGAACACCCCCCTCGTGCTGAGCGCCCATTCTCCTTCCAGGCTTTATTGTACAGCCAATAAGGTATTCAGGAGCGACGATCGCGGAAATACCTGGCAGGTGATCAGCGATGACCTTACCGCCCAGATCGACAGGAATATCTGGCCGGTGATGGGAAAATTCTGGCCAAGGGATGCTGTTGCAAAGGATATTTCGACCTCTCTTTATGGTACCATCATATCCTTTGAAGAATCCCCTAAAAATGAAAACCTGCTTTTTGCCGGTACCGATGACGGGCTGATCCGGGTGACCGACGATGGAGGGAAAAACTGGTCGAAAGTGTCCTCCTTTCCGGGGGTGCCTGAAAATACCTATGTGAGCGACATCCTTGCTTCCAGATTCGATGAAAACATTGTATTTGCCTCATTTGACAATATCCTTCGCGACGATTTCAAACCTTACCTTTTCAAAAGTTCTGACAAAGGAAAGACCTGGGTATCCATTTCGGGGAACCTTCCTGCCAATGGAACAGTGCATAGCATACAGCAGGATTTTGTCAATCCCGACCTGCTTTTTGCCGGCACTGAATTCGGATGTTACTTCAGCATTGACAGCGGGAAGATCTGGGTTCAGCTCAAATCAGGTATCCCGGCTGTACCGGTCAGGGATATTGCTATCCAGAAAAGGGAGAATGACTTGGTAATTGCCACATTCGGGAGAGGATTCTATATTCTGGACGATTATACTCCACTCAGAACATTTAAGAAAGATATCCTGGAAAAGGATGGCTATCTGTTCCCGGTGAAAGATGCATTGATGTACATCCCGGGAGATGTCAAATACGGGCAGGGTTCAAGCTATTATGTTGCAAAGAACCCTGACTTCGGTGCCGTGTTTACATATTGTACCAAGGAAGCGCCCAAATCGCTAAAGGATCTTCGCAAGGAAAAGGAAGCTGAACTTTTCAAAAAAGGGGAACCCATTCTACAACCTAAAGAAGCGGAACTGGAAGCAGAGAAGAATGAAATTCCGCCCTATTTCACATTTACGGTTACTGATGAAGCCGGCAATATTGTCCGGATGATCAGGAAAGCCCCCTCTGCAGGCATCAACCGGGTGAACTGGGACTTGCGGTATATGAGCAATCAATGGGTTGAAGCAGGTGAAAAACCGGATCCAATCAGCAATGCCGGTAGCAGTGTCCTTGCTATGCCAGGGAAGTACAAAGTTACTTTATCAATGACATCAAACGGAGAGACGAAGGTTGTCGCCGGACCTGAGGAATTCAGCTGTGTTGTGCTGAACAATACTACCTTGCCGGCTGCTGACAGGGCTGCCATGACTGCCTTCCACAAAAAGGTGTCAGAACTCACAAGGGTGATGCAGGGGACCGAACAATATGCCGAAGGACTTTACAAGCGGTCAAAGGATATTATCCAGGCATTGAATGTTTCGCCGGCTGCAACCCCGGATCTGATGAAAAATGCCAAGGGTATATCCATGCAGATCGACAGCATTCTCAATAAAAAGCTTAACAGGCGTTCCGACAGGCCCAGTGATGAAGAAAATCCTCCCGCGCCTGTATCGTTGAATGCAAGGTTAGGAAAGGTCGCCTGGACTACCTGGGGATCCACAGCTGCTCCTACACAAGGCCAGATTGATGCTTACAATATCCTGCTTGAAGAGTTTCCGCCGGTTTACCAGTTGGTGAAGAAGCTTGGAGAAGTTGATATTCCTGCAATGGAAAAGGAACTTGAACAGATAGGGGCTCCTGTGACCCCTGGCAGGCTCCCGGATTGGAAATAAATTTGGTTAGATAAAGAAGCCCGGCAGTGTTACCTGCCGGGCCTCAGCCTAACTAAATCAAGTGATCATGAAAAAAAGCTTGGGGTTATTGGATAAAAAGTTTTTGATTTTTAGTTTTGGATCCTTCATTTACTTGCAAAATATACACTCCTGATTTTAGGGTCAGATCAAGTATATTTATGCCTTTGTCATTCACCTGGCCTTTATAAACTTCCTTGCCTGTTGCATCAAGCAACCTGAGAATGGCAGTTTCTTTATTTCCATTCAGTTCTACTGTGAAATGCCCGTTACTTGGGTTGGGATAGATGCTAATAGCAGGTTTGTTGCCAGTTTCCTGCAAACTGGTGGTATTGATAACATTTGTCTGCTTCACTGCTGACCAATTGCCTTCACCGCAATCGTTCACTGCTTTCACCCTGATCGTTGCATTTCCAAGGAAACTCCCATTCCAGTTAACAGTCGCCATCAGACCGGTTCCACTGATCGTACCGGCATTGGCTGGGCTCAGTTCCCATTGGTAGGTGGATGCCCCGGGAGTTCCCGTTGTAGAGTAGGAGCACATCATAGTATTCCTGAGGTCAATTACATCCGGCCCTGTAGGGGTTGATGCAACACCCGGAATTGATTTCACGGTGATCGAAGAGCTTACACTTGTTCCATTGCCGCAAGAATTGCTTGGCACAACATTTATACTGCCGCCAGTCGAACCAACCGTTACCGTGATTGCATTTGTCCCTTGTCCTGCTGTTATCGTAGTTCCTGCAGGTACTGCCCAGGTATAGACTACACCTGGCGTATTGACAACTGAATAGTTCTGGGTAGTGCCCTGGCAAGGTGCCGGAGTGCCGGTTATTGCTGTGGGCTGCGATGGAGCAGAATTTACAGTGATTGCAAGGCTGCTTGGAACACCGTTTCCGGCTGTATTTGAGCCATACACACTAATATTGCCGGATGCAGATGATGTGCCGTAATTAACTGAAATACTGGTGGTACCTTGTCCTGAGGCAATCGTGGCGCCGGTAGGTACAGTCCACGTATAATTTGTGGCTCCCGTTATGGTTCCTACAGTATAGGTTAAACTGTTGTTTTTTCATACTGATGCGGGACCTGAAATAGGGCCTGCTGCTGAGGGCAAAGAAACAGTCTGCTCATTTACTACTAATGAACTTACTTTTACTGGTCCAGGTTTGTTGCGGGCAAATGCACCGTAGAAAGTTACCGTACCTGTACCAGCTGCAGGAGCAGTCCAGTTGAAGGTCCAGGAATTGGTTGTTGAATTGGCATTGGAATGCGTTACATATTTTCCACTTCCTACCAATTTTGAGCCTGAACCTGCAGATAGCATGCCAAGCAGGTTACCGGCAGCATCCTGGGGGGAGACCTCAAATCCCAGTTTCCCTGATCCAGTGATGGAGTTGGTAGCTGTAATCTGGTAGGTTTGTCCTGCAACATAACCAGCAGCAGGGATATTGGAAGTGATCCAGCCGGTGACAGTAGCAGCAGTTCCGCCATGGCACTGAGTACAATCGCTACCATCACCGGGTGAACCAGTAACTGCTGCGGGAGCTCCATTTGGGTATAGTGCAACAAAACTGCTGAGTACAAGAACGAAGAGAGCTCCAATAATAAGTGGTAAATGTTTGAATTTCATAGAAATAAATTTAATTTAGGAGTGGAGTTTGGGTTTTTGCCTGATATTTACGCGACAAATTTATTTTCTAAAAGATGCCTGAACATATGATATATGATCAACAAGTATAATGGATGGATGAACGGGAATTTTCAAAGATGAACCGGAAAAGTACAAATGAACTGGTATCATCATTCATTTTAACAACTATGATGTCGCAGGTTATTAATGATAAAGGAAAGTGAAAGGATTCGGGATTGGCAGAATTGCTCATTGTATATAAAAAAAAACCGGCGAGGATTTCCAGCCGGGTTTTTGAGTTTGCTCAGGATGATTTTGTTACTTTATAATCTTTATAATAAGCTTGCTTTTGATGTTTCAATAAGCCCGGTACCGTTGATTACATATACCTCCTTGCTGTCGGACCATCCCCCATCGCCACATTCATTGAGCGCTTTTGCCCTGATATAAGCCAGGCCGAGGAAAGCTGGATTCCATGTAACAGTGCCGGTTAACCCGGTGCCACTTATAGCGCCTGCTTCCGGCGGAGTAATGTTCCAATAGTAAGATGAACCCCCGGTAGCTCCAGCAGTTGAATAATCACTGATTGAAACAGTCGAAAGATCTACCTGGCCTGCTCCTGTTATTAAGCTTGCATTCCCGTGGCATTGGGAACAGTTATGGCCATCGCTGGGTGAACCGGTATAGTAATAAGGCGAAGGAGCTCCGCCGGGGTAGGGCATGAAGCTGCATAATACTATGGTTAATGCACTTAGAGATAAGAGTAGCCATTTAATTTTCATAATTCTGTATTTTCGATTATCAGTACAATTTAACTTATTTCGATGTTAACATATTAAAAAAATAGATAATAGTTAATATAATATGGTTTCCTTAGTGTTCACAGTACCCTTTTTGTCGTTCTAATTCATTTTTTTGATTCATAACCCCTGGATCATATTTAATTTGGTCCCTTTTGAAGTATTGGTTAAGTGGTATTTACGACAAGCATAGTAATTCCGGTCATTTATTTGCCGGTTGTGATTTATAGAAATTCTAAATAATTAAAATCAAGATTAGCAGAAGCCAGGAATTCATTCGCCTATTGTTGAGGTGGGATGCATAAACTCCTTCTTTTTGCCTATTTTTGCTCCAAGCAGAAGATTTTAATCATACTATCAACAAGAGATCACTTTCTACCGAATTTTTTCAGATGCCAGTTCCTACCATTAGCCAGCAGGTTGCAAAAATCCCCGTTTTCTTCATACTCGGACGGCCGAGGTCCGGGACAACCTTACTCAGAACGTTATTTGATGCCCATCCAAACGTGGCAACACCAGTAGAATGCGCGTTCATTATCAATATGAACCAGAAATACGGGAAGGTGAAAAACTGGACAAAGGAATTGCTTCTTTCTTTCCATGAAGACGTTCAGAAACATATCAAATTTGATACCTGGAATATTAACCTGGAAAAGTTAAAGTCCGACCTTTTGGATTGTGCAGGAGAGAACACTTTTCAGAATATCTGCAAGGTCGTTTATTATGATTATGAATCCCTGTTTCCAAAAGAGGATATCCGTTGGATTGGTGACAAAAATCCTGTATACGCGACATACACTCCTGAACTCCTGAAATTGTTTCCGGAGGCAAAGTTCATTCACCTGGTCCGTGATCCGAGGGATAATATCATATCCTTAAAAAACGTGGATTTTGAAGGTCCATTTACAGCATTGCTGGCCTACCGCTGGGAGCATTCGGCCCGGAAACTCTATTATATCAAGAAGAAACACCCTGGCAGGTTCTACACGATCCGCTACGAAGACCTGGTTTCGGAACCTGAACGGTATTACCGGGAAATGTGCGATTTCCTTTCGATCTCTTATAACGACACTGTTTTTGATTTTTATAAAAAGCAGGGGGAAGCCTTGAAAAAGTTCAATGTCGAAAAAATTATGAAATACCATAAGAGCCTGTTGTCCCCCATTAATACAGGTAAGGTGAACCTATGGAAAACTCAGTTGCCTGAACTGGATATCCGCGTTGCGGAACTCGTCGCCGGGCGATGGACCAAAGTGTATGGTTATGAACGCAGGTATCGTTGGCCAGGTTTTAAAGCGATACTCTATTCTCTGCCATGGCTTATTTATGGAAGGGCGCTATATGTTCTACGCGATCTTATCGATTTATTTCCTTTCAACCTCAAGATTGCCTTAAAAAACAGGGGGCCGGTATTGGCCAGGACCTTTGTTAAATTCCGTAACCCTGATACCTGATCCTAAAGCAGTTCCCATGACCCAGCGTAGTTTCCTGAGGGATGTAAGCGGAGTTTTCGGGAGCAATCTTCTTGCCCTCGCAAGTGCTTTTCTTATTGACATTGTCATATCCAGGCAATTAGGGCCGGAGGGAAGGGGGCTGTATACTTCCATTCTGGTTATTCCGCTCATTGTTGTGAGTTTTGCACTCCTGGGGATCAGGCGGTCGGCGGTTTTTCACCTGGGGCAAAAGGTGTTTGATGAGAACCGGACCGTTTCCGGGGTATTGAGCCTGCTGATCATCAGCAGTATTCTGGCCATCCTGGTGAGTGGAATCGCATTGCTGATTATGATGCCAAAAGGATTGACCTGGAGTTTGGCGATGATATCATTGCTTTCTATTCCCGTTAAACTGGTGCTGGTATATTCCGGTGGAATTTATATAGGGAAGGAAGAATTCAGGCGGTCGAATCTCCAGATCTGGCTTCCCCAGTTCTACAATCTCCTGGCGATCATATTGTTTGTTGTTTTTATCAAATGGTCGGTATTCGGTGCCTTGCTGTCACTCTTCATTGCGAACCTGCTTGTTTCACTGGCTTCCGTCAATTACCTGAACAGGAATTACAAAATCAAACTCCGCTTGGATATGGAGGTGATCGGAAGCCTTGCCCGCCTCGGCATTGTTTATGCACTTGCGGTTGTGGTAATGCAACTAAATTACCGGGTGGACCTCCTTCTGCTCCAGAAACTATCAACCATGAAAGAAGTCGGGTATTATTCCCTCGGCGTATCCATTAGCGATAAACTTTGGCAGTTGCCTTCCGCAATTGGACTTGTTGTGATGAGCCGTAGCGCAAATACGACCAATGAATATAAGCTGAACAGGGATGTAGCCCGATTGCTGAGACTTTCCTTCTTGCTGGTCCTGCTTACGGCTGTGGTCCTTTGGTTGATCATTCCATTCATATTGCCTTTATTATTTGGCAACCGGTTTATCCCCAGTATTACTATTGTGAGATGGATGCTCCCGGGAATTCTTATGTTCGTGATCGTCAGGATA
>Ga0079306_1001740_pt1 | contig 13564 bp, 12 predicted proteins | sample Methanotroph_Enr_FD_79181 | JGI IMG/M metagenome (GOLD analysis project Ga0079306, IMG submission 79181) | Enriched soil microbial communities from Old Woman Creek wetland in Ohio, USA - Methanotroph_Enrichment_5 | ecosystem: Environmental > Terrestrial > Soil > Wetlands | place: USA: Ohio...
GAGCCGTGTGATGAAACTCTATATCCCCAGACAATGCGTCTGTAAGCGCCAGGTTAGGAGGCCAAAAATATTCTCCATACATTTTGGCAATAGATTGGCTATCAAATTCCTTTAGCTTATCACTCTCTTTATTTGCTGCCCGCAATACGTTAAAGCGGCTCTCAATGTCGATCTGGAAATGTTCGTGTAGCTTAACGTTATCCCAGGCATGAAGCTCGACGGTAGACGGCGCGTGGTCGAACAACGCACGATAAAGGGGATGAAATCCATTTAACGGAATGTAATGGCTCAAGCTCCATGGAACAGCGACACTCAAAGTTCTGGTGGAAGTCATTTATTACCTCGTAATACCCGCTTGATACTTCTAGCGATACGCCTCGCTCTGCTTGTTTGCAAAATGGATTTAGAATCGATGCCTGCCATGATTGTGCTCTGTACCTCGGTGAGAGAATGGCCGGAAAATGAATAGCTATATTTTTTCGACAACAGTTTTTCCTGCACAAACGCACCTTCGGTTTGCAAAATAGCATGAAATTCGTTACCCAAACGGATGATGTTGAAGTCATGAAAGCCTTCCAAAACCAACTCAGGCTGAACAGTGACAGCATGGCCTAACACTGGAGGGGCGTTCGTTGAAATTTTATGCTGCACCTCATAAATGGTGCTACCTGAAAAAATCGATGAATAACCGCCCGCCTTAACCTTGTCTGGGATAAATTCACCTTCGCTTTGGAGGATTGCATAGTATTCATCAACGTAACGGATAATATTGTATCCGGATACTTGATGTAGAATCAGTTCAATGTCTGCCGGGCCTGCATCCGATTTAACGAATTTAAAAACAAAAAAACGATAGAAACGGCGAAATTTCTTGAGCGTACTTGCTGCATGGCTGTGAACCACTGGAAAAGGCATCAGTACCCGCGAGATGAAATCAATCGACTTGCGAATTCGCATATTCGTGTTTTTACTCCCCGTAAAGGAAAGATACTTGCCTCCAAAGTCAATTAGAGTATTTGCAAAGGTAGTTTGCGGTGTGCCGGGACTGTAATACTGAGCGAGGACAGACCAGTCATGCAAGTCCATTCTGGGATTGTTATCCGCATGAATGAATGCGCCGCCTAATTCCCAAACGATACTCTGCCCGGTATATATTTTTCGGCAAGGTTGTGTCACACCTTCAAATACACGAGCCCATCCATCAGCTCTCAAAGTACAGTCCTGCAATGAACAAGCTAATTCATTTGGTATTGGACCATGGGTTAAAGTAGACTCCTTGCGATTCTTATATAACTCATACACAGTATTCCAGAAGTCCTGACTAAAAGCTTCGCCGGAAAACTGCTGCTGGGCATGGGCCATGGTGCGTTTTCGCATTTCCTGGTAGGCGTCCGGCGCATCCAACAAGGCAAGAATACGGCTAGTCATTTGGGACGCTAGGGAATCATCAAGGTCAGGTGTTCTATCGTAACGATCTATCAGAATTCCGGTGTTCGGGTCTGTTTGCCAAATAGCGGCGCGTACGCCTCGCAGGACAATACCGAGTTCATCGTTGGTAACGTAAACGGAGGTACCCACAGTATCAGTAACTACAGGAATCGCTCCCAAAGTCATTGCCTGCATAATGGATACCGAATGCAGAGACAAGCTAGGCAACAAGAAAAAATGGGCGCTTGCCACCAACGCATTCATTTCATAATTTGATAGATAATCTTCGGCCCAGATAATGCTTTGTCCGGCTTCAGCCTTCAAGAGAGAGACATCTACGCCATAAGCGAGCAAATCTTCATCGCTGGGTTTTGTACAGCGCAACATCAGGAGACCATCACGACCGCTAGCTCTAAATTCTTTCCAGAAACGCAACACGATGTGTCCGCCACGACGGAAGAAATTAGCCGGGTTTTGGTGGGCCGAATTTACGAACAGGAATGTCGGCCGCGAAAGTGAAGCTTTTTCCAGTATATCTCGATCGGCAATAGCTTTTAAACTCAAGCCGATTTTTGAACTAAATAATTTATGATCAATGACCGGATCGGAGAAAAATCGGCTTAGACTATCAAGTGTTTCCGGCATATGCGAGAAAATTCCCAAACACAATGGGTTTGCGAAAATTCGATGATAGTGCTCCCGAAGTTTTTGGTGATCCTTGAATTCTCCGCTTCCCTGCTGGGTAAAAGGCAAAAAAATCGGAGCAAACGATTCACAATGAAAAACAAACGGCCGTTTAAGCGATGGATAAGGAGCCGTGTGATGAAATTCTATATCCCCAGCCAATGCGTCTGTAAGAGCCAGGTTAGGAGGCCAAAAATGCTCTCCATACATTTTGGCAATAGATTGGCTACCAGATTCCTTTAATTTATCACTCTCTTTATTTGCAGCCCGCAATACGATATCGCGGATATCAATGTTACGTTGGAACCGGTTGGATAATTTGACGTTGTCCCAAGCATGAAGTTCGACGTTAGGTGGTACGTGGTCAAACAGAGCACGATAAAGCGGGTGAAATCCATTTAATGGAATGTAATGGCTCAAGCTCCATGGAACAGCAACAGATAAATTCTTATGCGCGGTCATTTTTTGCGTTACCTAAATTTTTCTTGCACCTAAATGCGTATGAACTTGTTATAGATTAATTCTGATTACTGCCTAGCGATACCGCCTACTCTGGCCGCTGCAATTTGTTAATCAGTTGTTGCTGTTTCTCGATTTGAGTTTGACACTGCTTCAATTGCGCCTCCAGCGCATTAACAATCGATATTGTGCGTTCATGCGCTACGATAGCTTCCTGACGAATTGCGTCAATTTCCATTTTGTTTGCCTGCTGCTCAGCAAATGCGGCTTCGGCGAGTTTGCTCAGTTGCGCCTCAAGAATACCAATAGTCTTTAGCGTTCGCTCATTCTCAGCATCGATGCGTTGTTGTAGATTTTCAGGTACTTGATGAACAGCCTGCCGGTCAGAAGCAAAGTCCGCCTGGACAGCGTCAAAACGCTCAAGAAGTTCGTTAAGAAGACGACCTGTTTCATCAGCAAGTTTGTTCCTAGCGCTGATCTGTTGTTGGAGATACCGCAGTTGTTCTTGCACGGCAACGGACAGTCCTTGTTCTTGGCGCAACAACAAATCTATAGCGATTTTATCAAAATCTATAGCGATTTTATCCACGTAAGAAACGAGGTCTTCAAAACCAATGCTATATAGCACGGTATTTATGTCACTGAACATGAAAAAATCCGTTTTATCGTACAGCTTCTTCAGCGTAGGATATGAAAGAGACCAATCTATTGGCCCTAACGATTGGCGTATCTTATAGAAATGATCAAGGTGTTTAACGAAATTAAACCCGGCATACGAGCCGAGTAGTTTAGGTTCATTTGGGTCATATTCGCATAAATCCAAGCTGGCGATTTGTTTGGCAATCTCACTCATCGCAGTGATTGCCATCAATTCATTGATCGGTTCGTTCGTAAACGGTTCCGACTCCGCTATATGTTCTGGTATTACGATCTTACAATTTGAAAGATCCACTTTGACCCATCCCGTTGCCGTTTTACGCATCGCCCAGAATCCTTCCCACATTGATACTTCTTCGAAGGTTTCTCCAACCGCACAGGTAACACCAGGATGATAATTAACGCCGCACAGCTTGCTTTTTATAAAATCCTGGTCAGAGGTGGCATCCTCTGCCGCCTCTACTGAACCGGCTTCGGATATTTGCAGTTCCAGGTCATCGCCACACAAAATCCCACCTTCTTTGATAAGATCTAAAGAATGCAAAATATCGTTTTTGACGTCTTCGAACCTGTGGGATCCGTCTAGGAACACGATGGAAAAATCACCCTTGTCAAGGGTAGGCAGCACATCATGCGAATTACCGATCATGGGCAAGATGAGATTGGCAACACCGCTTGTTCGGATATTGTGCAAAAAAAGGTCATATATCGATCCGTTCTGCGCTGCTTCATTCATTTGTATATAAACCGAATCGGAATCAATATTTGTATCAAAATACGGCTGCCAAGCATCAACACATACAACCTGACCATCACCGAAATATTCCTGAATAGCTTTGGCCCATGTAATCGCAGATCCCCCAGCCCAAGATCCCACTTCAAGTACCTTGAATGCTCCGGTACGGTTTTCTTTAGAGAGCAATTCCACTACAGCCTGCATGTAGGCATGACGAATTGGAAGACCCTGTAATGCACGCATGGTCGGGCCGAAATATGGGCGTCCTGAAAGTAGAGCTTCTTTTAAGCTGCGTAAAGTCATAAAACGTCTTCCCTTTCAAGTAAGATTTCATTGATAGGCTGATGTCCGGCGACAGAGAAATCTGTAAACGTCGGCGAAAGATTAGCCACGCCATTGAATGTTGGCTTTTCATCAACTAATACTATATGCACAACGGAGAGACGCACATTTGGCGAACAACCACCGGGTGTACCGTCAATTTCTGCAATACCAAGATTTAGGAAATAGTCTCCGGAACTCAGTCGTGGATGGAAATCAAACTGGAACACACGCACTTCACCTGCCATTGCTTCCTTTACACCAGCCCCTAACATATAGGTGTTGGTACCATAAACCAAAATGCCATCCACCGTTTTCACTTCAAATCCTACCAAGGGATGCCTGACGGGATTATGAAATTTAATCTTAATAAACAATCTAATTGTGTCTGTAAGTCGTATTGTATTGCGGTCGATGTCGCTATAAGTTCCAATGAGGTAGTCAATGACCTCCGCGGTACGGTCACCCGTTTCCCTTTCGCTTGGATTGTATCCGCTTCTAGATTTACAACTATCGACGCTATTGTCTAGTGACATAAACTGTTTCAGCAGATCATTGCTGTGTTCTTCAGAAGATTTTGCATCGTCATTTGCTTCGGAGTTATTAGCACTATTATCCGAATTACTTGCGCGGTGACCAAAAAGCAAACTCATGTATTCATCTACAACATCGATTGGTTCACCGTCGGAAACCGACTCACCTTTTTCTAGCAAAATAGCTCGATCACAGTGACTGGTAATCAAATTTGTGCTGTGACTAACAAAAATGATTGTTTTCCCCTGTTTTTTGAATGCCGCAAAGCGATCAAAGCATTTATGCTGGAATTTTGCATCACCTACAGCGAGCGCCTCGTCGACAATTAATATATCTGGATCAACATTGATTGCAGCGGCAAACGCCACACGCACAAACATGCCGGAAGAATAGGTTTTTACAGGTTGATCAAAGAAAACACCGATATCGGCAAATGCTTCTATATCGGGAAGTCTCCGTAGCATCTCTTGACGAGGAACTCCCATGATGGAGCCGTTCAAAAGGACATTTTCTCTGCCAGTGAATTCCGGATTAAAGCCTGCTCCCAATTCCAATAATGCGGATATCCGTCCATTGACTTTAACCTCCCCTTGTGTCGGCTGCATAACAGCACAGATAATCTGTAGAAGAGTGGATTTACCAGACCCATTCTTGCCAAGGATTCCGACAACATCGCCACGGTAAATATCGAAAGAAACGTCTTTCAGCGCCCAGAATTCACGATGGTATTTCTTTCTGAATGGATGCAAAGCTTCGGCAATACGTTCTTTAGGCGAACTGAAAAGCCTGAACTTCTTTGAGACTTGGCGAACGGAAATGGCAATGTCTTGATTCATAGATTCTTGGTTATATAACATCAGCGAATTCGGGCTTTAGTCGGCGAAATACATAGCTACCTATAAAAAGAACGATTAGGGCAATACTCCAAAAATAAGCCGTGTCTTGTAGACTTGGCCATACCGTTGTGTTGTAAATCAACAAACCACGGTAGCCTTCAACAATATAGAAGATAGGATTGAAAGACAACAGACTGTGGTATTCTGGCGGGATAATCTCTTGCGACCATACGATAGGCGTCATCCAGAACCATAGGTTGAGAAATATAGTAAGTGCCTGGGCAATATCTCTGTAAAAAACTTGTAATGCAGATAGCAGCCAGCCCAAACCAAGTATGAGTGTAATCGTACAGAGCAAATAATAGACAACAAGCAGGCGCTCCGCTAAAAATGGGACATCGAAGAAAGCCAGCATCCCAGCCAAAATAAGCATGAAAACCAGGTGAGGGAAGAGGCTGGAAATAACATGCACCAACGGCAGGACTTCGGTTGGAAAAATAGTTTTCTTAACCAAGTGCGCATTTCCGGTAATAGAGTTTGTGATGGCCAGCAGTGTGTCATTGAAGAGAAACCAAGGGATCAAACCACACACGAACCAGAGTATAAATGGGGTGCTACTTGGTCCCTGAGCGCGGAAGCCAACTGCAAAAACAAAATAGAAAACGGTAACGATCGCGAGAGGATGAGCAAATGCCCAAAAAATACCGCCTAACGTACCCACATATCTGCTTTGTAAGTCTCTAACAGCTAACGCAAAAATCATGTCACGGTGATGGAGCACCTGACGAAAAAACTGAATAATAGTTAATGTTGTTTGTGTTGACGTATTCATGGCTTTATCGAAGTTGTTTGTCTTATCCGTTTCTTTAATAAAATGGCCAAAGTGCTGGCATCCCCAATCTGATTATTTTTTATGAGATTATCAATCTCGTCAGGACTGAAAAAAACCATTTCGCCGTGTCCAAGCTCCCTTTCTACTTCATGACGAACCTCTCCGCTCACCATTACGCTAAACAGATGTATGCGTGCTTTGATTACTCCAGGCTCAGGCGCAATAACGCCAAAATCAACAAGATTTTCGAGGGCTACAGAGTAACCCGCCTCTTCAAATAATTCACGTGCAGCCGCCGCCCTTACATCTTCACCTGAATCTACATGTCCCTTAATAGCTTCCCAGGACCATCGATTAAGTGGATGTCTGAACACCCGGATCAATCCAACCTTGTTTTCGTCGACAGGAAGTACTACAACCCCACCGATAGAGTCATCCACGAGAAACTTAGGCACTACACTCAAATACTGCTCTACTTGATGTCCATTTTTGTCAACAATGTGGTCTGCGAATACGAAGAAAACCGTATTCTCGAAAACAAGACTTCGTGAGAGAGTGGTGATTTCTGGATCGGTATCTGAGTTCATGTCGAACCAATTAGGTGGTGAGTCTGTCGATTAACTGGTAAGCATGGACGAATAATTGGATGATAGTGCATAGACCGCTCAGATTTTGGAAGGGATAATATCAAAAACGGGCCAATTTCATCAATGATCACGTGCAAACGAACGAGTGGATGCTGGATTAAAAAGGCATACAGGTTGTTGAGGCCTTCTCTAATGTATGCTTATGAGCCACGTTGAGAACGTTAGTGCCTGCCACAACGTGGACGAAGTCAAAGGCGAGTAGTCGCCTTTGACTTCCGCACAATCAAACGTTGCCGTATTGAGTGTTTTTGATCATGGTGTAGCCTTTGATCAATTCTGCTATACCTGCATCAAGCGACATCGAAGTTTTGTAACCGGTTGCTTCAATTTTTGCGTTCGACACAATGTAGTTGCGTTGATCGGGATCTTTACCAACGGGTGCATCAAGGAAGACAAAATCAGGAATTTGCTTCTGGATGGTTTCGCAAAGTTCTTTCTTCGAAACGTTTGCTTCGGAAAGACCGACGTTATAAATCTCACCTTTCATTTTGTCAAAATTGATGATGGCGTGTTGGAAAGCGCGTGAGACATCACGTACATGCACGTAGTTGCGTTTGAAGTAGCCTTCAAACAGAACAACGAACCGATCATTAACGGCACGGTAGGTGAAGTCATTCACGAGCAGATCAATCCGCATCCGTGGCGACATGCCAAATACGGTGGCAAGACGGAAGCTGATCGCGTTTTCGCGTTGCATCAGTTCTTTTTCGATGCCTACCTTTTCTATCGCATATTGGGAAATAGGACGCAGGGGCGACTCTTCTGTGCAGAAGTTGTTTTCATCGCCGGTACCGTAAGCACTATTGGTGGTCGGCATGAGGACGATTTGCTCCTTGGACAGCAGCCTAATCATTAGCGTGATTGCATCATGGTTAATCGTTGTTGCACCAACTGGGTCGAGGTTACACAAGGGGGCTCCAACTAATGCCGCCAACGGAATAACGATGTCAGCTTTTTTGAGTAGCGGCGCCATTACTTTTTCTAGGCGAATGTCACCCTTGACGACAGAAAAATTGGGATTGTTACAAACGTGATTGAGGCTGGTCTGCTTGAACATGAAGTTGTCCAGCACCGTCACTTTGTGACCGGCATTAAGCAGATCCGGAACCATAGTAGAACCGAGGTAGCCGGCGCCGCCGGTGACGAGAATATTGTAGCTCATTGTGTTCCTTTCTTAATTGTCAAAAAATTATTCGCCGAACATCGCTACTTCGACACATTCACAGAGTGTGTGCGCCAATACGATGTGCAGTTCTTGAATGGTGCTTGTTGCTTTTCCTGGAGCAATGATGAAATGATCGGCTATCGCTTTTGCTTGGCCGCCATCGCCGCCGCAAAAAACGATACTGGGTACACCCATCGTACGGCATTGCTCCAATGCTTTAAGAATATTCTGGGATCGCCCGGAAGTGGTTATGCCAAGGAAGACATCCTTTGCCGTTGCCTTGCCGGCGAGTTGTCTGGAAAACACTTGCTCATATCCGTAGTCGTTGCCGATGGCGGAGATTATAGAACTATCTACTGTAAGGGCTTCTGCAGGTAATGGGGCTCTATCGCGCGCCAATTTACTGACAAATTCAGCAGCCAAATGCTGTGCATCGGCTGCTGAACCTCCATTGCCTGCAATGTAGATACGCCCGCCCTGTTTGTACCGGCCGACGACAGCTTCTACAGCAGCGGCAAACATTTCAAGACACTCAGCATCGGCCAGCATCTTCTGTTTAGCCTGTATGGAAGCTTCCAGGTTTTTCTTGAGTCGTTCAATTGTATTCAACAGATGTCCCCTTTTATGACGAAAGCAGGTCTGGTGCGCGATGATAGTCATCGGGTACGCCAATGTCAATGAAGGTGCCCGAGAACTCAACCCCTAATAGGCGCTGGCCTGAAACCATGGCGGACATGAAGATGTCGTCCTCCAGAGAGCACTTGTCGCCTGGTGAAAATCGTTCGCTTAGTAAGGCGCGCGGGTTAACCCAATACACGCCTCCGTTTGCCAATTGGCCGGGTCGGCCAGTACCCGATTTGAGTGAGACAATTTGCCCTTGCGGCGAAATATCCATCCCCATATAGCGTCCCTCTTCATGGGTGCGAAACAAAGAGAAGCACCAGTCTGCGGCAGTTGCCAAGGAGAATTCGATCAGTGTGTGTAAGTCCACAGCAAAATAAGTGTCGCCGTTCAGCAGCAAAAACGGTTCGTCTTTGCTGACCTTTTCAGCGGCCAACAAAAGCCCCCCGCCTGTACCAAGCGGGGTTTCCTCAATCACATAATCAAGCTCGGCATCTTTATATTTATTACCAAAGTGATCAACGATCACCTCATGTCGATAGCCAACGGATAACACAAAATGACCGACACCCTGTTTAATCCAGTAGTCGAGTTGGTGCTCAAGAAACGGACGTCCGCTGATCGGCGCCATCGGTTTGGGTAAGTCCGGTACGGCACTGCGAAGACGTGTCCCCAAACCACCAGCAAGAATTACAGCCGAGGTCACAGCGCTCTACCTCAGATCGAATTCAGAATTGCGCAGAGTTGATCTATTTCCTCATTTTTCAAATCAGGGAAGTTGCCGATGTAAAAGCCGTAGAAATGTACATGCTCCGTTTCAGGGAACTCAAGATGATGCCCATTAGGCACAATATCCTTCAGATAAGGTTGGCGAATCTGATTGCCGCCGCCCGCACTGCCTCTCCGGAATTCGACGCCAGATTCCCGCATTTTTTGCATGAGGCGTTCGACCAGGGCATCATCCGGTTTTTTCAGAATGAGGTTGAAAGCGTAGTTGCTGGATCCTTCCAACTTGAAGTCGGTGCGATATTTTGACGAATCGATTTGTTCCAAAAACCGAACCAAGTTTTCAGTACGTCGTTTGACGATTTGATCCAGACGTTTAAGCTGACTACGCCCCATAATGCCGCCAATCTCGGTATTGCGCATATTATAGGCGGCAAAAGCGAAGATGAAGTCCGGATTTAGCTCGGGATATTCTGCCTGGTAAGCAGCTCGTACATTTTCATCATTAGACTCTCTAACCATGCCATGGGAGCGTAACATGCGGATTTGCTGATAGACATCGGGGTCATTAGTACAGACCATGCCGCCTTCGATGGTGCTCATGTGATGGGCGTAGTAATACGAGAAATTCGATATCCAGCCAATGCTGCCGACGCGTTTTCCGTTGTGGGTAGCACCATGAGATTCACAGACATCTTCGATCAGCGGGATATTGCGACGTTGCAGCTCATCAATCAGTTCGTCAGTCAACCCGTCGAAACCTTGTACATGGGTCAGGAATACCGCCCGCGTTTTATCAGTGATTTTGCTCAGAATCTGGGTTGTGTCCATTGCCAGAGTGCTTGGATCAATGTCGGCAAATACCGGAGTGAATCCGTTTTGCAGTACAGATGAAACATCGGAAATCCATGTCAGCGGTGGAACAATGATCTCACCGCCCTCAGGATGGCGAATTTTGAGTATTGCCATGGTCAACAGGTTTGCAGACGCACCTGAGTTAACAAACACGCTGTATTTCACGCCTAGCCATTCAGACCATTCAGCTTCGAACGCTCTTACATTGGCGCCATGAGTCAGGATCGGATCGTCCTGCTTTAAATGTTCGATTACTGCGTCAAGATCTTCGCGCAGGATGTTGTTACGCATCAAAGGAAATTTCATCTTATTTTCACCAAAATTAATCAGAAAGTGATTGCACAAACGTTGTAACACTATGTAGCACGGATTGAGGACCGATTCCTACCTGCTCGTGCAGCTCTTTACGCGAACCGAGTTCAAAGCGGTAGCCACCCTCGACGCCAATATTGAGCATACGTGTAGATAAGCCTCGTCGAGCAATGAATTCAAAGAACATGGCATCGACGCCACCCCGGCCACGAAAGCCTTCTTCGAGAGTGACGATGCCTACGTAAGACGAGAGCACAGTCTCAAGCTGGTCTGCGGCAAAGTTGGAAATATCAAAAAGGTCTATGACTCCGACCGAATGTCCGGCAGCGGCGAGGTTTTCGGCCACGTTGAGGGCGGTATGCAGCATATAGCCCGTTGCTATCAGACAGACATCCTTACCGGTGCTGTGGACATGAAAGCCGACATCCAAGTCTGGAGCGCCGCTGTCATAGACTACAGGTAACACTTGGGCATCAAAGCGCAGGTATTTTGGACCTTTAGTGTTCGCACAACGATCAAAGAGGGCGTCGGCGCTGACATGGTCAGATGGTGAAAGCACTCTGAAATTGGGCAGAGCGCGCATCAGGGTAAGGTCTTCGTAGCATTGGTGAGTCGGTCCGGATACGACATAGCTGTAACCAGCACCCACGCCAATTAAATTGACGTTCATAGGTCTCACTTCAGAGAGTAGCGCTAAACTGACCCGAATTTGTTCGTAGCAACGCATGGTAATGAAGGGGGCAATGGCGTAGGCGAAGACGGTATAGCCTTCCAGCGCCAAGCCGGCAGAAATGTTGATCAGATTTTGTTCGGCGATACCGACATTGACGAAACGGTCAGGAAAATCGGCGCGAATTTTGTCCAAGATCGGGGAACCGAAATCGGCGCTGACGAAGTAAATCTTCTGGTCTTCCGCCATTGCTCTCCAGATACGGTCGAGCAATACGTCGCGCATCGCAAGAGGTTTAATGCTCATGGGTTTTGCTCCAGCAGGCTGTCGATCAGCTCCGGTTTGGGATTCATGATATGCGAAAGTGGGGCGTTTTCCAGGCCGGGTACGCCATGTCCTTTCAAGGTCCGGGCTATCAGCGCTTTAGGTTTTCCTGCGCGGTTTTCTTTCATTTTCAGCAAGGCTGCCTGCACGGCTGAGACATCATGTCCGTCGACTTCAAGGCAATCCCAGCCGAAAGCTGATAAGCGGGCAGAGAGTGAGCCGTGGCTAACGATGTCATCTGTGTAACCGAGCATACTGATCCGATTATCATCAATAATGAGGTGCAGATTATCGAGTTTATGTTGCGAAGCAAACATGATTGCCTCCCAGTTTGCACCCTCGTGCAATTCCCCGTCACCGGACACAACAAACACGCTTCGATCGCTGTTTTTGCATTTCAATCCCAAAGCCATGCCGGTCGCAACACCGAGGCCATGGCCCAGTGAACCGTTAACGGTTTCGTAGCCTGGAATTACCGGGTCTGGTATTCCGCCAAGAAAGCTGCCGGTTTGGCAGACCCGTTGCAATTCGTCAAGTGGGAAATAGCCCAGGTCAGCCAGAATCGGGTACATGCAAATCGAACCATGTCCTTTGCTGATAACACAACGATCCCTATGTTCGGCTAACGGCTGAGCAGGGTCGAAACGCAGTACGCCCCCGTAGTAGAGTGCTACAAAAATTTCGATGGACGAGAGCGATGAGGCCAAACGGGTTTCCGGAGCCCGGCGATGTATTGCCAGCGTTTCTCTCCATACCCAATGTGCTTTTTCGCGTAGATCGATTGGACTCATATTCACGAACTGCTCTCCGTACGCAATGCATTGTTGAGATACCACTGATAGGTGTCTTTGACGCCTTCTTCAAAATTCACAGTAGGCTGCCAGCCAAAGGCGCGGAGCCGACTACTGTCGAGTAGTTTTCTCGGGGCGCCGTCAGGTTTGCTTGTATCCCATTCGATGGTTCCGGAGTAACCAATTACGTCGGCAATGGTTTCAGCCAACTCACGGATGGAAAAATCTCTGCCGGTTCCCAAATTTAGGGGGAGTTCAAGCGTGTTTGTGTTTCCGGCGAGCAACGCAATGCAAGCATCGGCAATGTCGTTGGTATGAATGAACTCACGACGCGGTGTGCCACTCCCCCAAAGCGTCAAGCTTTCTGCGCCGGTTTGGTGTGCCTCATGGAAGCGCCGGATCAAGGACGAGAGGACGTGTCCTGACTTTGGATCAAAGTTATCGTTGGGGCCAAAAGCACTATTAGGGATCACAGGAATAAAACGTTGCTCGCCATATTGCTTGTTATAGGCAAGACACATTTGCATGCCGGCTAGTTTTGAAATTGCGTAGGCAAGACTGGTTGGTTCGGGGTGCCCTGATAATAGCGCTGTCTCTGCCATAGGTTGCGGGCATTCACGCGGATACATGCAGGAAGAAGCAAACAAAATCAGTTTTTGCACACCGGAACGGTGCGCGGCCTTGAGTACATTTAATTGAATCGCCAAGTTGGCGTTCATAAAATCAGCCGGGTAGGTTTGGTTTTCGATAATGCCGCCGACTCTACCGGCAGCCAGAACCACATATTCGGGCGAGTGTTCGTTAAAAAAACGATCCACTGCTACGGCATCAGTCAGTTCTAGCTCAGCATGACTGGCCAATAGCAAATTGTCATAGCCTTCGTCTTGCAAGCGCCGGACAACTGCCGAGCCAATTAAACCGGTATGCCCGGCAACAAAGATTTTATCTGTTTTATTCATCAATCAC
>Ga0079306_1001743_pt1 | contig 13551 bp, 14 predicted proteins | sample Methanotroph_Enr_FD_79181 | JGI IMG/M metagenome (GOLD analysis project Ga0079306, IMG submission 79181) | Enriched soil microbial communities from Old Woman Creek wetland in Ohio, USA - Methanotroph_Enrichment_5 | ecosystem: Environmental > Terrestrial > Soil > Wetlands | place: USA: Ohio...
CAGCGAAAGTTCAAGCCCATCAAGAAGCAGCGGTTCATCAGGTTCGGGTTCATCGAATTCGGGTTCAGGACGGAGAAAGTAATTTACTTGGCAAACTGATTTTTACTCACACAACTGGAACCTGCACGCCCATACTGGTTAACTGGAGTTGACACAAGGGTGTGCAGGTTTTTTTTAATAATATAATCAAGTAAAACGATGAAAAGATTAGTTTTAGTTACAGTAATCATAGCAGGATTCACATTCCCGGGTTTCTCCCAGGGTATTTACGATGTGATGCGTTATTCGGCGGCTTCATATGACGGGACCGCCCGTTTCATGGGTCTTTCAGGAGCCTATGGCGCCGTGGGTGCAGATTTTTCAAGCCTGAGCCAAAACCCAGCAGGCTTAGCCCTTTACAGGAAATCAGAATTTACTATCACTCCCGGCTTTTATTCAACCACCTCAAAATCTGACTACTACGATGGAAGTAATACTGATTTCAGGAATAACCTGATGCTTGGCAATCTTGGCATGGTATTTAGCCTTAACATGAATGATAAAAGTGATGGAGTTTTGAAAGGATTACAAATGGGTTTTGGGATGAACCGCATCAACAATTTCAGCAAAAGAATCCTGGTGGAGGGCTTCAATACCTCCAGTTCATTGCTCGGAACTTTCGCTGATGATGTCAATAATGGGGGAAATCCACTTAATCTTGAGAATCTTGATGATTTCACAACTTTACTTGCCTATAATACAAACCTCCTTGTTTTTGATTCAGGTAACCTCCAGAATCCTGCACATTGGTGGGTAGATATGCCCAATGGCAATGTGCTTCAACGGAAGTCCATCGAAATGTCCGGTTCTTCCCGTGAAATGCTCCTCAGCGGTGGCGCTAATTTTAGCAATAAACTATACCTGGGACTTAGTCTCTGCTTTCCAAGTATAAAATACGAAGAAACAACCAATTATTCGGAAAAGGACAGCCAGGGCCTCAGCTCAAATGCTGACCCTGATTACAATTTCAAGGAAGCAAAAAGGCATGAAAATATTACAACCAAAGGGAATGGCTTTAACCTCAAGTTCGGGTTTATCTACAAACCTGTCGAATTCCTCAGGCTAGGGGGTGCTTTCCACACACGTACTACCTATAATTTAACTGATGACTATAGTGCGAATATGACAGCTTACTTTGAGAACGGGAGTTCCTATTCTGCATCTTCGTCCGATTGGTCCTATGATTACCAGGTGTTCACTCCCATGAAAGCTATCGGCAGCGTGGCAGTGTTAATTGGCAAATTCGGGTTGCTGAGCGCTGACTATGAATATGTTGATTATTCCACTTCAAGGATCAGATCATCAGATGATGACTTTACAGATGTGAACGACGATATTCAATCTAAACTGGGAATGGCTTCCAACATCCGGATTGGTGCGGAAGTAAAGGCTGATATATTTGCATTCAGGGCTGGAGTAAACAGTTATGGTTCTCCTTACAAGGATGAAACAACCTATGGCGCACGCAAAGGCTTTTCCCTGGGACTAGGAGTTCGCGAAAAAGATTATTTCCTGGACTTCTCCTTTAACCGCACTATGTCAAAGGATTATGTCAGCCTATACAATGCCGCATCGGCTATCGCAAAGACTACTTACACCGGCAACCAGTTCCAGGCAACACTTGGGCTGCGTTTTTAATAAATCATTCAATTTAGCAAACAGCCCCATTCAAATCGGGGCTTTTTTTATTACCTTTGGGTAACATTAAGTGGTATTGACTGTTTGATTATTAGTAACATTTTTATTTATAAAAAATTCATGTGGTGCACTATACCGGAATCCGGTAAGAAAAGGGTTGTAATTGCCGGTGCCGGCTTTGCAGGCCTGAAATTAGCAAGCAAATTGAATGGCGGAGAATTCCAGGTTGTACTCCTGGATAAAAACAATTATCACCAGTTTCAACCCCTGTTTTACCAGGTGGCCACCGCAGGGCTCGAACCGAGCGCTATCTCATTCCCCCTGCGAAAGGTCTTCCAGCACTCGGACAATACCATTATCAGGATAGCAGATATTCTGCATGTCGATACATTGGAGCAGGTAGTGGATACCTCGCTGGGAAAAATTCATTTTGATTACCTGGTGATAGCAACAGGCACCGGAACCAATTTCTTCGGCATGCAACGCATCATGGATCATGCCATTCCCATGAAATCAGTAAGCGAAGCCCTCGGACTCAGGAACCAGATCCTTCAAAATTTTGAAGATGCTTTAACCTGCAACGATGCAGAACAATTGGTTAAACTTATGACCATAGTGGTGGTAGGAGGGGGCCCTACGGGAGTTGAAATATCCGGGACGCTTGCCGAAATGAAAAGCTACATTCTACCCAAAGACTATCCTGAACTGGATTTCAGTAAAATGAATATCTATCTCATAGAAGCCGGCACTAAACTCCTGAGTGGCATGACGAATAAATCCTCTGAAAAAGCTACCGCTTACCTTCAAAAATTAGGTGTCAGGGTACGCCGGAATGCTCAAGTGAGTGATTATGACGGGGAACAGGTTACTATACAGGATGGGACTATCATAAAAGCGGGTACCCTTGTATGGGCGGCCGGGATAATCGGGGGACAAATCCCTGGACTTCCGGAGGAAATTTATACTAAGGGCAACCGGATCAAAGTTGACAGGTCGAACAGGGTATTAGGTTTCGACAAGCTGTTTGCCTTGGGTGACATAGCCTGGATGCAGGAGCCCGGGTATGAATATGGCCATCCGCAGGTAGCTCAGCCTGCCATACAGCAGGCCAGGCTGCTGGCTAAAAACCTTAGAAAAATCGAAAAAAAGCAGCCTTTGGATAATTTTACCTATTTCGATAAGGGATCCATGGCCACCATAGGCCGGAACCTTGCCGTGGTCGACCTGCCGTTCATCAGTTTCCATGGATTTATCGCCTGGCTCACCTGGATGTTTGTCCACCTTATGGCCATTGTTGGCGTAAAAAACCGGATGCTGATATTTATTAACTGGTTCTGGAACTATGTAACCTATGACCAATCCTTACGCCTGATCATCAAACCCCTACAAAAAAACCCGGAAAAAAACACCTGAACGGTATGAGCCTTTTCGCTAAAAGGCTCTACAAATAATTATAAATTGATTGTTTCACGAAACGGATATGCAAACATTTAATAATTGATCCGTTTCATGAAACGGATCTACAATAATAATAACCACAAACAGATCTTAATCGAAATATTCAGGCAATTGCATTCTCAACTCCAGCAACTTCAGAACCTGTCGCTTTTCATCGTCAGTATACACACTCCAGTTGGCAATTTCATCCAGTTTACGGAAACACCCAATGCATTTACCTTTTTCATCCAGTGTACAGATATTGCGGCATGGCGATTTGACTTCCTTGTGATTGCTGCTGTTATGAGCCCGGCTGTTGAGCATGTTGAGTAAATATTATACTAGTATAACCCCAATGATCTAAAATTGTTCGGATTACAAATTAACATCCTTTTTTTTATATCTCACATCATTCAATATTAATTCTATTAAATATGTTGGTAAAAACATTCGGTTGCGCTATCCAGGGCATCAGCGCCACACCTGTAACCATTGAAGTGAATGTGGATCAGGGCATTCAGTTTGCCATGGTTGGACTCCCCGACAACGCGGTAAAAGAGAGCCATCAGCGTATTGAGGCGGCACTGATCAATATCGGGTACAAAATACCGCATAAGAAGATCACAATCAACATGGCCCCGGCGGATATCCGGAAAGAGGGTTCGGCATATGACCTGCCAATAGCCATTGGAATCCTGTCTGCTTCCGAACAATTGGCCTGCAATGAGCTGGAGAAATATATCATCATGGGAGAACTGTCCCTTGATGGCGGGCTCCAACCCATCAGGGGAGCCCTCCCTATTGCTATTGAGGCCAAGGCAAAAGGGTTCAAAGGTTTTATCCTGCCGAAAGAAAATGCCCGGGAAGCTGCCGTTGTTGGCGAACTTTTAGTATATGGGGTAGACAACATCTGCGAAGTGATCGGATTCCTGGAAGGCAGCAGCACCCTTGATCCCCAGATCATAGATACGTCGATTGAATTCTATTCGCACCTTGGTGAATATGAATTTGATTTTTCGGAAGTGAAGGGACAGGAAAATATTAAGAGGGCATTGGAAATTGCCGCTGCCGGCGGACATAACGTGATCCTGATCGGTCCTCCAGGCTCAGGAAAAACCATGCTAGCCAAGCGAATCCCATCTATATTGCCTCCTTTAAACCTGCAGGAAGCACTAGAGACCACCAAAATCCATTCGGTTGCCGGGAAGGTTGGAAAAGAAACCTCCCTGGTCTCTATCCGCCCTTTTCGAAGTCCCCATCATACCATTTCGGATGTGGCTTTGGTCGGAGGGGGTGGCAGTCCCCAACCGGGAGAAATATCCCTGGCAAACAATGGAGTTTTGTTCCTGGATGAATTACCGGAATTCAAGCGGACGGTGCTGGAAGTATTGCGACAGCCCCTGGAGGACAGGATAGTCACAATTTCCCGGGCCCGGTTCTCCGTTACTTACCCGGCAAGTTTCATGCTTATTGCCGCCATGAATCCCTGCCCTTGTGGCTATTACAACCACCCGGAGAAAGAATGTGTATGCGGACCCGGTATCGTTCAGAAATATCTTAACAAGATCAGTGGTCCCCTCCTCGACCGCATTGATATCCACGTGGAAGTGGTCCCGGTTCCTTTTCGGGAATTAAGCAACCTCCGCTTATCCGAAAAAAGCGAAACTATACGGGCAAGGGTGGTACAGGCCCGGCAAATCCAGGAAGAGCGTTTCAGGGAACAGAAAGGCATCTATTGCAATGCGCAGATTACCAGTAAGTACCTGCGAAATACCTGCCCTATTACTGAAGAAGGGCAAACTATGTTGAAAACCGCAATGGAAAAGCTGAGTCTTTCTGCCCGTGCTTACGACCGCATCCTGAAAGTAGCCCGAACCATTGCCGACCTGGAGGCAAGCGCCAATATCCAGACGGAACACCTGGCAGAAGCTATTCACTATCGTAGTTTGGATAGGGAGACGTGGGGCGGGTAGAAAAACGTTGAAAATATATTTGTGTAGTAGTTTACTATTGTGTGTTATAATACTTCGAAATTCATCATTCGCTTACCGGTGTTCGACATTATTATTTGTCGGTTAACGAATTAGGAATGATGATTAACGAATTTAGAATAATGAATTACAACGTTTAGTCGTTTGGCATTCAAAAGCCTCCTATAGACTAAATTCCAGGGCTAGTTGTGGTGGGTTTATTTGTTGGCCAAGTTCGGCTTGAAAACCCACCATGCTCAGTTGTTATATTGCGCCTAATTATTTTCTTTTTGTTCTAAGTATTGTTTGAAGTCGAAAAAGTCTATCATTTCTCGTACACAATTTAAATCAACATAAATATTCCATTCTTTGCATTGTTTTTCAATTTCAAGGAAAGAACACAAAACAGCCTTTCTTATATCAATGTTGTTAAATTCCTTTAAAGTGCTACCATAGTAATGGCATATAGGATTAAAGATAGCGTTTTTATTATTTCTGTTTTTTACATTTCTGTTATAAATTTTTCTTTTATCTCCGTTTAAATAATAATAGATAAGAATATCTTTTGAGTCAAAAACTAACTCAGCGTATCCAAGTCTATTGTTATATTCATGATTATCAGGAAATCTTGACTTCATGTGAAGATAAATTTGTCTTCTCAACACTAGTAATTATTTTTTGGTTGTTGTTGTTTTTTGTAATTGAAATTTGATTCACAATTGGCAATACAATTCTGTTTCGATCATGAATCCAATTATCCAAAATATTGCCTGGCAGAAAAATCTGATAACCAAATAGTCCATAAAAGACTAACAAAGAGTGAGTTGGGCAAGGTGCAGAAGAGAATTCTTTCCTTTTCTTGTATAAAACTGCCCAAGGATGGGGAAAAAGTCGTCCACCAATTCTTCGATATAGATAATATAGCGGATTATTTGATGGAAGTTTTAATTCACTTTGTTCTATTAGCCATTTTCTTGTATAATCATATGGTTGCAAAGAGGTTTGATCAAGCATGCAAAATCCAATTTTGACAAGAGATTTGAGCGCATGTATTGGTGTATATGAGTATTTGTTAGTGTTTATCGTTATCAGATTGGTTTTTTCATCGAATTCAAAAGCGAGATTTTCATTACTACTCGGTTCATTTATAATTATTCTTACCTGATTATTCTCAACGAATGTCTCTGATTGCTCATTGACACCCTTATGTTTTGCATAACCTTTTTTTCCTTTAATTCTTGAGAATGTATTCAGTATTCCTCCATAATTTGATAATGAGGTTTCATAGAGACTAAAATGTTCATTGCATGAATCACATTCACAATTTGAAAAGTATTTTTTGTTACCCATAAATTCGGGTAATACATGAGCCTGCTTAGAGAATGAAGTTAATGTAGAATCTTAAAGGCAAAACCTACATATTTTATTTTCTTTCTCTCCTAAAAATATTTTTCTTTCTGAATCGGGAATTAGACTGCTTTCCTTTTCATAAATGATATGAAATGGATCATAATCATCATATCCCGTCTGGATTTCTACAATAATGCTATTATTATTATGATTCATTTCAAGCTTTGATTCATTTGTTGCCGACTGATAGCTAACAACGCCTTTCAACCCTAAAGCCTTTATTTATTATAGCTTTCAGCCGTTTTAATCAATGCATCTGAAAACTTATAGATGTCATCGAGAGAAGTTATTTCATTCTTAATTTCCTTCTTTTGATCATCAAAAAAGCTTAAATACTTTTTCTGTGCATTTAGATATAATCTGCAGATAGCTTTTCTGTTATTATCATCAAGCAAAATTGCAAAATAAGATTGTGCATCCCTATAGAATATCCTGGAAGCTGGTACTACTTGCCTAAGGATTGATTTAACAATCATATATCCTTCTATTTCTTCATTTGTAGTCACAACTTTGCTTTCTTCATTAGCAGATGTTTCAACTGAATTAACAGGATTAGCTTCTTTATCAGCTTCATTTTCTTTCGTTAAAGCTGATTTTAGCCTATCTGTAATTAGATCGCTGATATACTGTTGAACTGACTTTTTTGTTAAATTGGTAAATTGCTCTAACACTTTGGCAGTTACTACACTAGGATAAACTTGTCTTGCAAAATGTTTTACAAACTCAGGAGTAGGATTATTAAATTCTTGCTGGATTATAGCTTTTAGTTCAATAGTATATTTCAATTCAGCAGCAGTATTAATAATGCTATCAACATCATAATAGGACTTATGAAACTTCTTAAGTTCTTCTATCTGGTTATCCTTTATTTCAGTTATGTTAAATTCAAGAAATGGCTTTTCATCCATTTTGTTTGGTGCAACCAAATCTGAATAAAACTTATACACAATACCATTGGTAAGTAAACCAAACCGGGCTTTGGAAACGTGAAAGTACCTTAATAATTGACCATCATGAATACTTAGGTTTTGTGCCCAATGTTTACATTCAATTAAAATTGTTGGTTTACCATCTCTAAAAATAGCATAATCTATTTTTTCGCCTTTTTTCAATCCAATATCAGAAACAAATTCTGGCAACACTTCCATAGGATTAAAAACATCATAACCAAGACTCTGAAGAAATGGCATAATTAATGCATTCTTAGTAGCTTCTTCGGTCTGAATTTGATCCTTGAGTTTTATTACTCTATCACTAATCTGCTTAATTTGGTCTTTGAAGTCCATAAATAAAATGTATTAATAGTAGATACTTAATTTATTTCCAGTACTCTTACAAATCTACAAAAGCTTGGATAACAATTGGTTTTTTCTACTATTTATTTTCAACTAAACTATTTAGAATGAATAAAATTTCAGGATGGCTGTTGTATTCGATAAATCTTTAGCTATATTTGCAACAATTATACAATTATAAGCTAAGTCTTAAAGGACATAAAGCAGTATAACCTAAAAATCGGATAAAGAGCCAAAGTGCTTTTTATCTAAAGAATCGAAAGATGTTAGGTATTATTGCTATGTCCAAAAACAGCCACAAGTTTTCTTCTTTCTTTTCTGCCCTTGATTTAAGGGTTGTTTTTGTAATATTCTTCCTGCTTTTCACCTATATTCCTGATTTGGATAGGTCTTTAAGCGTCATTGCTAATTTAATTGTGATTTCTACACACTTCGCTCAGAAGAAGAAGAAGAAGAAGAAATCTAAGTAATATGTAAAGGGGGTGCTTTTGCACCCCTATTTTTTCACCGTTAACCAGTGATTCCAAATAATAAAAGGTAGAACGCTTAGCTAATAGATCTAAATAATTTTTTAAAACATCAATATAGATAAAGATTTTTAACCTTCAATTATAGCTCCTTCGTCAGTGAGCTTCTGTTACCTGTTGTAATTGAAATCACTTCCTCGCATTTTTCTTCTTTGGATCCGGCTTACTTGAATTATCATATGTAATAATTACCCAATTACCGGAAGAATCCTTATATATCCTGTCCTTAAAATAGGGGAAAATCAATAATGCAGAATCCATTTTCGACAAAACAGGGGTATCCGCTTCAACAGTCTTTTTAGTAACATTTGAGGATTCAACATGCAGCCCGATACCGTAGCTGGATTTTAAGTGTTTAATATTCTGTACCGATCGTTCCAGCGAATCGGCAAGCCTGGCAATTCGTTTATGAAGGGATTTGTTTTCCCGGCTGTCTGCAAGCTGTTCTTTTTCAATGCAGGCTTTCGTTTGGTTCAGATTCTCAACTACTTTTTTTAATGAATTATACCGGGTATGTAAGCTGTCATTCTTCTGTTGTTCAGCAGACAAGCCGTTAACCAGTTCTTCGGCAGTAAAATTTTTTCCTTCTTTTGTAATGATTTCCTTGCTCAAATATGTATTGATAACCTGGGAATATTTCCTTGTTGCCGCCAGGTACGAGGAATCGCTTTCCCTCATGGAGCGCATGAGATACCCTTGACGCACATACGCATTTTTATAGTTGCTTATGGAATGTTCAGTAAGCAGAGCCTGGATCGCAATGGTACCTATTGCCAGGAAAAGAAGAATTAAAAGCCAATTCCGGTTCATCTTTTGGAAACCATTTTTGAAAGTGTACTCTCTAATTTCTCGGTCACTTTTTTGTATTCCGTAATTTTTTCGGACCTGCATTCATCTACAATCTGTTGAATTTTAGCTTCATACTCAGCACGTATCTTAATTTCATCCAATGTCCTTTCATTTTTCGAATAGGCCATACCCGTTGAAAACCCCATGCCAAAGATCGTGGTCAGGCCAAAAATAGCGCCTGAAATCTTAGTCAGTGACGTGGAATACCATTTATCGGGAGGTTTGGGCTTGGCAGGCATTGAATAATGAATATGAAATGGGTTTGAATGATTATAAAGGAAAGCTTGAAACAGATAACAGGATACTAAAAAAACGAAAGCAAGAACGAATAAAAATCCTTAAAGCAAATATAGGGAAAAATGAGAAAATATTTTCAGCTCCCTGTGTAAATTTTTGAAATTTATTTGTATATTAGTTGTGATTTTCCATATCAATATAAGACTATCAAGATACTGTAAACTTCTAGCTAAAAAGTTTTCCTTATCCAGGCCTTTAGGCAAAGTTCATATATTATTAATTTAAAAAGAGTATTATGTCACTCAAATTCAAAGTAATCGAACGCGGACAACCCGGTATTGTCGGCGGAGGAACAAAACTGTTTTATGCTACAACTGTATCTGATGGCGAACTAACGCTTGACGGTATGACTACCGCCATTGAAAAAAGATGTACGGTAAACGGAGCAGATATTCGCGCCGTATTGTATTCAATGGTTGAAGTAGCATCTGAAGCCCTGCAAAATGGGACAATTGTTAGGCTTGGAGAATTGGGAAGCTTACGGATGAGCCTGAGTTCCGAAGGCAAGGAAAAAGCTGAAGATGTTAATGCAACTGCTATTCGGGGCAGCAGCATCATTTTTACTCCCGGCCCGAAATTAAAAAACAGCCTTCTGAGCATGCAATACCATAAACAATAGTTCAGGTATTCCTTCTTAGGCATTTTTAAATCCGCTGTGCAAACAACTTAAAACAGGTGCGCAGCGGATTTTTTTGTAAGAATTCGCTTGGAATCTGATGCGGAACAGATTTTATTTGTTCCGCATCGGATAGGAATCTGATGCGGAATAGATTTTTTTTGTTGCGCATCGGTTTGGAATCTGATAAGGAGTGGATTTTTTTTGTTCCGCATCATTTTTGAGAATCATGTGCATCATTCTAGAGAATCATGCGCATCTTTTTAGAAAATCATGCGCTTCTTTTGAAATTTCACAGGCGTCATTCTGACTTCTTGCACCTGAGTAGGATGAATTCTCCCGGGATACTATTTACTAAAGTTTCACCCCGAACTTGAATTCATGTATGAATCCATTTTTACAATAACTTTACATCTAAAGCAAAATTTAGAACTCACTTATTGGGAAACACACATGAACGGAATAAAGGAAAAGTCCATTACCTGCCCGGTATGCCAGCAGAAGAGGCCGATGCATGAAGCCATTTCCGGTGAATTGATCCAGCCGGTAATTGTGGAAATGATCCGCAGAAATGCTCCCAAATGGGACGGCCTGTCACCCATTTGTTTCAGTTGCCTGAATGTCCTGCGGGCGGATCATATCCAGGAACTCATTCACAGCCAGAAAGGCGGGGTGTCGAACCTGGAGATTGAAGTAACTGAAACCTTGCGAAAACAGGAACTGCTGTCGAGCGACCTGAATGATGCCTTTGATAAAAACCTCTCCTTTGGATCCCGGCTTGCAGATAAAGTGGCCGAATTCGGCGGGAGTTGGAAATTCATCATTCTTTTCGGTCTTATTATTATCATCTGGATAATCATAAATTCCATCATCTATTTTACCGGGCATTTCGACCCTTATCCATTCATACTTCTAAACCTGATCTTATCCTGTATTGCAGCCATGCAGGCCCCCATAATCATGATGAGCCAGAACCGGCAGGAGGACAAAGACCGGATGCGTGCCGAGAATGATTTCAAAACCGACCTCAAAGCCGAACTCGAAGTCAGGATACTGCACTCCAAGATGGATGAACTCCTGACCCATCATTGGCAAAGCCTGATGAACATCCAGAAAATGCAGATTGAAATGATGGAGAAGATGATCAAAGGTAACGGGTAGAGTCGGCATGTATGCCGGCTCCATTGTATAGCCTGCATGCTTGCAGGTTATATACCGGCAAGAGAAAGAGCCGGCATGCATGCCGGCTCAACCGGACAGCCTGCATGCATGCAGGCTATACACAGGGTGCCCAAAATCCATCACCTTGAGCTGCCAGTGTTCTCCTATCTCGAATTTCCGCTTCAGCAGCAGGAATGAAATCCCGCTGATGGCCAGCATAGGGCCGTTAACGTATAAAATATCATCGTTTACCAGGGGGCGCTCATGCTGAAATGCCCTGTTCAGGATGCTGATGGGAACATACACTCCCAACACTACAATTCCTGCACCGGCAGCCTGGGCAAAAAAATGCCGCGTCCTGTAAACGGTGGAAATATTTGAAAGACTTATCCTTGGAGCATGAGCAAGTTCAATTGTAGTGTCGGTCATAATAAGTATCGCACCTGAAATTTTCCTGCCGGTAGTCTTGTCCTTGTATGTAATCCTATCCCCTACCTGGTAAAAGAAATGATGGCGCTTGCCCGGTTTCATCAGAACCAGGTTGGATTGTGCATTGCAAAAATGAGAAGCGCCCAGGAAAATGAGAAGACTAAAAAGAAGTAATAATTTTTTCATAAATATCTATTCATCATAGCAACAAAACAAAGTTAATCAAGAATCCTGCTTAACTCTGTTAAAAACTCTTAAAGGATTTCAGGATTATCTTTTAATAATCGGAAAACCTGAACACTATTATTTCGAAATTTGCCCACAGAAAAAAAGTAAATAAATCATGCACAGAACCGGACGAGTAACAATGATGCCCCTGTTTATTATCCTGCTTGTATGGATGGGATGTCATAACCGTTCAAAGGATGATACTGTTGTGCAGGGAAGGTTTTCCGAAACTGCTCATTCCAGGCTGTTTCTTTTTCAATTACTGCCTGATAGCATACCCCTGGTTGATTCTGCTGTTACAGACGAGGAAGGCAATTTTTCATTCTCACTCTCCCCGGTGGAAACCAGTTTCTATATGCTGAGAAATGAGCAGGGGGACTTCATAACCCTGGCTGCCGGGAAAGGAGAAACCATACAGATAGATGGAAGCGGAAAGGACCGGTTGAGGACCTACTCGGTCTCAGGTTCTCCTGAATCGCAGGTTCTCAGGGAATATCATCTGATAGTCACTCAAAACCAGCAAAAGATTGATTCGCTTAGTGGAATTCTGAAGAAGAGCCAGCCGCTCAGGGAGTTCCCCGCCATACGGAAAGAACTTGATTCAGTGTACAGGGACATTTATGAGTCAAACCGGGAACAAGTAATTTCATTGCTTTTTGATAATATCACCTCGTTGGCTTCTATAATAATTTCCAACGGAGCCTTGGGGGGAACTCCCATACTGACAATGGACAACGATTTTCAGTTGTTTTCGGCCATAGATTCTGCCCTGGGAAAAGCCTATATGAACAACAGGAATTACCTGGCCTTTCATAAAAATATAAGCAGGTACAGATCAGGAGAAGAAACCCGTAGAGAAAACATAGGTTCCCTTTCCCCTGGGATGAAGGTACCAGAAATCAACCTTCCCGATGCAAATGACAAAAACCGGAAACTTTCTTTGCTGCAAGGGAAAATAACACTTGTCTGTTTCTGGTCTTCATGGAATTCAGAAAGCAGGGAGATGAACGTGGGTCTTGCCCGCTTGTATGAGCAGTTTCATACCCGGGGATTTGAAATTGTTGGAATTTCGCTCGATACTGAACGGGATAGCTGGTTGAATGCCGTGCGGCAGGATCGTAGCACTTGGATGCAGCTGAATGACAGTAAGGGCCTAAAATCGGAAGTGGCCCTGGAATTCAGTATAAAAAAGCTCCCGGCAACCCTCCTCCTCGACCGGGAAGGAATTGTAATTTCAGAAGGGCTCAGCATTCCCGAAATAAAAGCCTTACTTTTAGAGAAGCTTTAAATTGAAAGATTTTCCTACTATTGCAAAACCAAATAAGACCAATTATAGCCAATGATCTATTTTGCAAGCGATTTTCACTTTGGAATTCCCGACCGGCAAGGCAGCCAGGAAAGAGAAAGATTATTTATTGAATGGCTCAAACAAGTGAAAAAGGATGCAACTGCAATTTACCTGATGGGAGATCTTTTTGATTTCTGGTTTGAATACAAAACCGTTATCCCGAAGGGGTATGCACGCTTGTTTGGTATGCTTGCCGAACTGGTAGATTCGGGCATTGAACTACATTTATTTAAAGGGAACCATGACCTCTGGGCTTTCAGTTACCTGCAGGATGAAATTGGCATACAATTGCACCGCAAGGGAGAAA
>Ga0079306_1001744_pt1 | contig 13547 bp, 11 predicted proteins | sample Methanotroph_Enr_FD_79181 | JGI IMG/M metagenome (GOLD analysis project Ga0079306, IMG submission 79181) | Enriched soil microbial communities from Old Woman Creek wetland in Ohio, USA - Methanotroph_Enrichment_5 | ecosystem: Environmental > Terrestrial > Soil > Wetlands | place: USA: Ohio...
CAACTACGGAAGTGACACGCCATCGAAGATCTCCACGCATGGTGGGGGCGCGGCAGGAAATGTCGCTTCGTGGTCGCAAGTCTCTGGTGCTCCTACGAAGATCGTCGCCCGAGTCGGGAACGATCCCGCAGGAAGGGCAATAGTCTCCGAGTTTGATGCATTGGGCGTCGATCACGGTGAGTGCATTATTCCTGGCACTCAAACTGGGGTTGTTGTTGTTCTCGTAGATCTTGCTGGCGAAAGGTCAATGTTCCCTGAGACGGGAGCAAATTCAGGCCTCTCCGTCAAAGATCTTCCTCCACTTGAGGGGATTGAAGTCGTCTATCTTTCCGGATACTCGTTACTTGATGAAGTCTCCAGATCCGGAGTTCTTGAGATTATCGCCAAGACACGCGAAGCGAATATTCCAATCTTCTATGATCCGGCAACCGTAGGAGGGATGAAACAAGTCGATACAAAAGAAATCAAGAGTTGGTTGCCGTTGATGTCGGCACTATTCATGAACGAGGAGGAAGCAACTTTCCTCACAGGTCACGAGGAACTTGAAAATGCGCTGGATGCTCTTTTGGAAACCGCCCCTACTGTCATAATCAAATGCGGCGCCGAAGGAGCAATAGGCAAAACTCGTGGTGGAAAACTGATAAAAATATCGGCAATGCCCACCCACGTTATCGACACAACTGGCGCAGGAGACTCTTTTGCAGGTGGCTTCATTGCGAAATGGCTTCTAAATCCTGATCTCAAAATATGCATGGAGGCAGGCGCCGCGGCGGCGGCGCAGTGTGTCTCAATAGTTGGCGCTCGACCGCACGTCACTCCCGCACATTAAAGCCATGTCTTGGCATAATCACCGCCATGGCAACAGCAAAAACCCCCGCAAAGGCCGGCTCCAAAGGTAAGAAGCCTGTTGGCCCAAAACCTGGTGAATATCCGGGCAAGATCGTGGACATTGACGTTTCTGACGAGATGTCCAGTTCATTCCTCGAGTACGCGTATTCGGTTATCTATTCGCGAGCCTTGCCGGATGCACGTGATGGTCTCAAGCCGGTCCACCGAAGAATTCTTCATGCGATGTCCGAGATGGGACTACGTCCCGAACGAGGACACGTAAAGAGTTCGCGGGTCGTCGGTGAGGTCATGGGTAAGTTTCACCCGCACGGCGACGTTGCTATCTACGATGCCTTGGTCCGCATGGCGCAGTCATTCTCAATGGGGCTTCCTCTTGTCGATGGCCATGGAAATTTCGGATCCCTTGATTCAGGACCGGCCGCCATGCGTTACACCGAAGCCCGCCTTGCCCTTCCCGCCATGGCCATGGTTGCCGAGGCCGACGAAGACACGGTCGATTTCGGTCCCAACTATGACGGACAGATCCTCGAACCACTAGTACTGCCCGCCGCCTATCCCAACTTGCTGGTCAATGGCGGTTCTGGGATCGCCGTAGGTATGGCGACAAATATGGCCCCACACAACCTTGGCGAAATCATCGCTGCGACGAAGTACCTGATCGAAAATCCGAATGCCACCTTGAAGCAACTAATGAAATACGTGCCAGGACCTGACTTCCCCACTGGTGGTCAACTCGTCGGCTCCGAAGGCGTGCGCGAGGCATACGCCACCGGTAAAGGCAGTTTCAAAGTGCGGGCGACGGTGGAGATCAGCAAAGTTTCATCAAGAAAAATGGGCATCACGATCAAGGAACTGCCTTTCAATATCGGGCCAGAGAAGATCGTTGAAAGAATTGCAGATCTTGCAAAGGCCAAGAAGATCCAAGGAATCTCCGACATCATCGATCTCACCGATGGCAAGACAGGGACGAATGTCGTTATCGAACTCAAAAACGGATTCGAACCAGAACAAGTTCTTGAGCAACTCTACAAACTCACACCCATGGAAGATGGCTTTGCCATAAATGCTGTTGCACTGGTGAACGGCAGGCCGCAAACCCTGGGGCTCAAGGAATTACTCCAAGTCTTCATTGCTCACCGAGTCCAGGTTGTCCGTCGCCGATCTGAATTTAGAAAGGCCAAAGCCACCGCGCGATTGACTCTTGTTGAAGGTCTATTGAAGGCCATCATTGACATAGACAAGGTCATCAAGATCATCCGAGGCAGTGACGATGCCTCGGCTGCAAAAGAAGCGCTGATCAAGGGTTTCAAACTCAACGACGAGCAAGCGATATATATCTTGGACATGCCGCTACGTAGGCTTACAAAAATGTCGAAATTGGAACTGGAGACCGAGCAGAAGGAACTCAAAACTACAATCGCCGCACTAGTCGAATTGCTCAAGAGCGAAGAGAACATTAAGAAGCAAGTAAGCGACGAACTCACGGTTGTTGCGAAATCCTTTACCTCCCCACGCAGAACGAAAATTATCTCCGCCTAATCCCGGTTTCCTTGCCTGGTGAATTGCTTTCTGGTATCATCTTGATAGATCAAGATAAAACTGGAGGCAACATGAAAGTAGCTCGCGAGAAGTTCTCCTCTCAAGCCGACCCCAAGTTGCTCGACAAGATGCGCCTTCTCGCCGAAAAGGAAGGGAGGCAGTTTCAGTCCTTGCTTGAGGAGGCACTTTCGGAATATCTCGAACGCCACCAGAGTGAACGTCCACGTGCCCATGTTCTTGAAGCGTTTGGGTTGAGTATGCAGGAATTTGATGAACTCTATAAGAATCTTGCCAAGTGAGCGAAAACGAGTATCTAACAGTTGCTGATGCCCTCGCTCTTCATGCGGTTCTCATCCGGCGCTATGGAGGTGCAGATGGTGTTCGAGACATGGGCGCTCTCGAGTCTGCGCTTTTCAGACCGCAAACGGGCTACTACAAGGATTTAATCGAAGAAGCTGCCGCTCTCCTTGAGAGTCTTGCGATTAATCACCCGTTTATTGACAGCAACAAGCGAGTGGCATTTGCAATTACCGACACTTTTCTACGTATAAATGGATCTCGTTTCACCATCGATAGCGGTGCAATTTACAGGAAATTTATGGAGCTATTCGATACCGGGAAGTTCAGATTCGACGTTCTTGAAGAATGGATGCGCGAAGTAATCAGCGCCACCTAATCAATGAAAGGACCATTCCGTCTCGAGGCAAGTGCTTCGAACACGGGCATGTCTGCAGGGAACTTCGAACCTCCTATCTCATCGATGTCAAAGAAATCAACAGTTTCGGACTCATTGCTCGGCTCCCCGACCCTCTCGACAACCTCTGCCTCAAAAACAACACTCATAAACTGTTCTCGATTTCCGTTCGGATAAATGTGCAACTGCGATTTTGGATTGCTGTACACGCCGAAAATACCGACGATTCGAACGAACCAGCCTGTTTCCTCCCGACATTCCCTAATCGCGGCTTGGCTCCACGTTTCACCGGGCTCCACATGTCCCCCTGGCAGTCCCCACGTGAGGTCGTCCGCTCTTTGTATCAAGAGAATGCGACCAAGTTCATCGCGTACGACAACTCCCGCAGTACAACTGAGTGAATACTCCCCCTTCAAGCCATTCACCATGTTGCCTTCTTTCGTCGATTAGGCGTCGATCCGATCACGGTCGATTTCGGCCGTTGAGATGAATTCTTTACGAGGAGCGACTTCGTTGCCCATGAGTAGTTCGAACATGGCATCGGCCGCTGCAGCATCGGTGACAGTGACTCGACGCAAGGTACGGTGATCAGGATCCATGGTTGTCTCCCGCAACTGATCAGCGTCCATCTCGCCTAGACCTTTGTAACGCTGGATAGGCTCTTTCCACTTCTTGCCCGCTTTGGTGAGATCGCCCGTAACCTTCTTCATTTCTTCGTCCGAATAGGTGTAGGTGAACTCGCCTTTCTTGCCGCCAGATCCCATGGACTCAATTCGATGTAGCGGTGGGATGGCAGCAAATACACGTCCCGCATCGATGAGGGGGCGCATGTATCTATAGAGCAGAGTTAGAAGCAACGTACGAATGTGTGCACCGTCCACATCGGCGTCGGACATCAGGATAATCCGACCGTAACGTGCTTCATCAATCTCAAATGATCTTCCCGACCCTGCGCCGATCACCTGGATAATCGATGCGCATTCGGTGTTGTCCAGCATTTGTGAAAGTGATGCCTTCTGAACGTTGAGAATCTTTCCGCGAATGGGCAAGATCGCTTGAAACTCCGAGTTCCGAGCAGCCTTTGTGGTACCGAGGGCAGACTCGCCTTCTACGATAAATAACTCCGTTCGGGCAACATCCTCCGAACGACAGTCCGAGAGCTTGGTGGGAAGGGATGAGCTCTCCAGGGCATTCTTTCGGCGTTGCAGGTCTTTGTGGGCTCGTGCCGAGATCCGTGTTCGCGAGGCCGCGGCGATCTTCTCTAATATGAGGCGGCCGCTTGCCTTATCAACACGCTTAGTCGTATTGAAGAATGCCTTCATCTCCTCCGCGACAACGGCTGCAACAATTCTCGTCGCAGCCGAGGTGCCAAGCACCTCTTTTGTCTGGCCTTCAAACTGCGGCTCTGACATTCGCACCGTGATAACGCCGGTCAAGCCCTCCATCACGTCGTCTTTGATGACGTCAGCTTCGTTGTTCTTCAAAGTCTTGGTCGAGCGCAACGCTTCGTTGATTGCCTTTGTAATGGCCCGCTCAAAACCTTGAACGTGAGTTCCACCCTTAGGAGTGGCAATAATGTTTACGAAAGACCGCATCGTGGTCTCGAACCCATTGCCCCACTTCAATGCGATGTCGACGGCCATGTCTCGTTCGACTTCAGTAGAGACCATGTGCCCTTGTTCATCCAGCACCGGAACAGTCTCTTCGTAATGACCGCCCCCGGTAAGTCGGATCACATCCCCAACCGGATCATCAGGCTGCAGGAAGGAGCAATATTCGGAAATTCCGCCCTTGTGAATAAAAGTTTCCGTTGTTTTGACCTTGGTACGGTTGTCATTGACGGTGAGAGTCAGACCAGGAACCAAATAGGAAGTCTGACGTGCACGCGCGTAGATCTCTTCGAGTTCGAGTTCGGCATCCTTGAGGAAGATTTCCTTATCGCTCCACCATTTAATGCGAGTACCCGTTACTTTGTGAGGCACCTTTCCAACTACACGTAGTCCAGATGCCGGCGCGAACGGCGCTCTTGGACCATCACCATCAAAAATGCCGGCAACACCGCGTTTGAAGGACATCCAATAGATTTTTCCATCGCGGTCAACCTCGACGTCCAAACGGGATGCCAAGGCGTTGACAACCGATGCTCCAACTCCGTGCAAACCGCCCGATGCGGCATAGGATCCGCCGCCGAATTTTCCACCCGCATGCAATTTCGTCAGAACCACTTCGACACCAGTAAGGCCGGTTTTGGGTTCCTTGTCTACGGGTATTCCACGTCCGTCGTCATGGACTTCCACTGAGCCATCGGACTCAAGATTGATCTCGATTTTCTTGCAATATCCCGCAAGTGCCTCGTCGACAGAATTGTCGATAATCTCCCAGAGACAGTGCATCAGACCTCGTGAATCAGTGGATCCGATGTACATGCCGGGGCGTTTTCGGACAGCATCCAGTCCTTCGAGGACCGCTAAATCCTTTGCGGTGTAACTCGGCTCCAGGTTTTTATCTTTGATGCTCACGGGCGCAAAGGCTAGCGAGGAGAACAGAGGGTTGACAGTAAGCGCGCCGCATTTGCTCTTCTTTCGTGTATATACATTGAATATACGCTGTGAAAAGGGGGTGAAAGGACTATTGCGTCACCGTGTAACAAAAGATTTACAAGATATGCCCTATATTTATAAGCGGGGAATAACCAACCCATGGTTTGATGTTCTATAGATGACCACCCCAGGTCAGACGTTAGGAGAGCGAAATGACTGAGCAAATGATTTTAGAAGCCACACCGCTCAATGCTGTTGACCGCTGTGATCGCTGCGGAGCACAGGCCTACGTACGTGCCGTCCTTCTCTCGGGTGGCGAACTTCTCTTCTGCGGTCATCATGCCAAGGAATACGCCGCTGGGCTTAAGCCAGTTGTCGCACATATCCAGGATGAGACACAGAAACTAGAGCAGGCACCTGCTCGTTAACTAGAGACTCGGGGCTTGAAATCCCGCTGCTCTGTGCGATCCATCACAAAAAGGCTTGTCCTGTGAATGGCCGCATCTGCACAGTGAGAAATTCGTATCTGTACGAATCACTTTCCCTTCCGCATCCACAAAATCCACAGTCCCGGTGACTCGAAGCGAGCCGTTGGGGCGGACTTGAATCGTCACCTTCTTGCCATCCAGTTCGTCGCTCATGTGTTTAATCGAGGTAGTCGCGAAGGACCTGTGAGCGCGAGGGGTGGCGCAACTTCGACATGGTCTTGGACTCGATCTGGCGGATACGCTCGCGGGTGACTCCGTAAACCTTCCCAATTTCGTCTAGCGTCTTTGGCTGCCCATCGGTGAGACCGAAACGCATGGCTACCACTCCTGCTTCACGCTCGGACAGCGTATCCAGAACCGCGTGCAGTTGTTCCTGCAACAGGGTGAAGGAGACAGCATCGGCCGGGACTACGGCCTCAGAGTCCTCAATCAGGTCACCAAACTCCGAATCGCCCTCTTCTCCGAGTGGGGTGTGGAGGGAGATCGGCTCGCGGCCGTACTTCTGCACCTCGACAACCTTCTCAGGTGTCATATCAAGTTCTTTCGCCAGCTCTTCTGGAGTCGGTTCGCGACCCAGATCCTGCAACATCTGACGTTGCACGCGAGCTAGTTTGTTGATGACTTCAACCATATGAACCGGGATACGGATTGTGCGTGCTTGGTCAGCCATGGCGCGAGTGATCGCCTGGCGAATCCACCACGTCGCATATGTCGAGAATTTGTAACCCTTTGTGTAATCGAACTTCTCTACTGCACGAATAAGTCCGAGATTTCCTTCTTGAATGAGATCCAAAAACAACATGCCACGACCGGTGTAGCGCTTGGCCAGTGAAACTACAAGGCGCAAGTTAGCCTCTAGTAGGTGGTTCTTTGCACGGCGGCCATCTTCGGCAATCCATTCGAGTTCGCGCTTGAGTTTTTTATCCAACTTCTTGTCAGTGGAGAGCTTCTCCTCCGCAAAAAGACCAGCTTCAATACGTGTTGCAAGTTCTACTTCGAGTTCGGCGTTGAGAAGTGCAACGCGGCCGATCTGCTTGAGGTAATCCTTGACAGGGTCGGCAGTCGCACCAGCGGTCATAACTGTTTGCGCAGGTGCATCATCTTCTTCGGAAGCTTTGAGTGTGAAGGCGTTTTCTTCGTTGCCCGTACTCTCTTCTGCAAGGTTTACGACGCGTGGAGCGTTCGCTTTGTCCTCAGCAACTTCCTCTGGTGCAACCTCGGCAACCAGCGCATCAAGGTCCTCTAATTCAACCTCTTCTAACTCGACTTCTTCGCCATCGATCTTTGCAACAGCAGGCGCAGCGCTCTTGTCAGCTTTCGCTGCAGACGGTTCCACCAACTTCGGAGCGACAAGTGCGTACTCTGCCTTCTTCAATATTCGGTTCGGTGAACCAAGGCCGTGCTTGCGCAACTTCTCTGTTAATGCTGGAATGCTCGCTGCAAGCTCACGCGCTTCTTCAACCAAATGCTTATCTTCTTTTTTCGGAATTCTGTTCAAACTTGTGACACCGCGCGCTGCGAGTTCTTCTTCAACTTCCTTCTGACGGTGAATTGCCTCTTTGGCGCTGATGATGAGTCGAACATCGTTTACGGTGAGATCTTTCTTCAAAGGAATTTTTGCTACCTTCTTAGCCGGGGCTTTCTTCACGGCCACTTTCTTCGCGGCGGCTTTCTTCACAGGTGCTGCCGCTTTTTTTGACGGGGCAGCTTTTGTCTTGTTTTTGAGCGCACTAAGAGAAGCCACATCAGTCCTTTGTTTTGACTTCGCGGCAATTGATCTGCGATCAACCGCGAAGAAGTGATGGCTATATTATAAATTATCCACAGGCATAAATGCACATCCACAGGGTCTTTCCCTGCACCAAAGTCTCTACCCGAGCGTGAGAGCCCGTCGAATGACCTCCCCGACCGCCTCAACCTCCACAAGGAAGCCGTCGTGGCCAAAGGGAGAGGAGATCGTGACCAGGGCATGGGCATTGGGCACTAGATCAGCGATCTCGGCCTGCAGACGCGGGGGAAAGAGCCGATCTGTGTCGATCGAGACCACGATGACTGGGACCGTGATGCTGGCTAGAGCTGCCTGAACTCCTCCGCGATCGCGACCTATGTCATGGGAATTCATTGCCTCCGTCAGGGCTATATAGGTATTTGCATCAAAACGGTGAGCCAACTTCTGGGCCTGATGATCCAAGTAGGACTCAACGGCGTAGCGGCCAGTGTCGTCTCCTTGAAGTTCACGGCCAAAGCGCACATCCATCTCCGCCTCCGTCCGGTAGGTCAGGTGCGCAATCCGACGGGCTATGCCCATCCCTTCATGGGGACCTTCTTTCTTGTCGTAATAGTCACCGCCATGAAAATGCGGGTCGGCCTTGATGGCGCGTATCTGAATAGAAGCTGTGCCGATCTGATCCCCGGTCGCTACCGCCGATGATCCGATGGTGCAAATCGCCCCGACCCGATCGGGATATTGGATAGCCCACTCAAGAGACCTCATCCCGCCTAAGGATGGGCCAACTGATAGCCGATACTTCTTTATTCCTAATTGATCAGTGAATGCCACCTCGGCCTCGACCATGTCTCGAATCGTCAACGTGGGAAAGCGCGATCCATACCGTTTTCCATCTGGTGCAAGGCTGGATGGCCCTGTGCTCCCCTGGCACCCGCCGATGACATTGGGGCAGACGACGAAATATCTATCAGTGTCGAAGGGCAAGCCAGGTCCGACCATGGACGGCCACCATCCTGGCACATCCGACCAGCCAGTGAGAGCATGGTTGACCAGGATTGCGTTATCGCGTTCGGCATTGAGTTCGCCCCACGTTTGATAGGCGATCGTCACGTCGGGAAGTACTTCGCCGTTTTCAAGCGTGAGAGAACCGATGGAGAGAAACTTTCGCTCTCCTGGCTCGTGAAATTCGAGCCACGCCCCAGTGGTGCCCAAAGTCGTCATGAAAAACCTTCCGCGCTTGTCAGTAATGAAACTACCAACCTGGTCTTCACCCGGAGCACCCCGCCGCGATGGAGGGTTGCCGTCCAGTTAGCCGGGGCTCGTACCTGGAACTCGTGACCTATGTTCTGTGAATTCTAGACTAAGGGCCGACAAAGGGAAAAACGATTAATTTGGCTCAAAGATTCCCGCGCATACCTTGGGATGGAGATCTCTGCGCATCGCGCCAAAGGACTCCGGAGGCCAACCAGCGCTAAATACTCTCCGAAGAAGTGCAGCCAGGGAGTACGAAGGATCATCGGCGAGAGCGCGATCAAGACAGCGTTGCGCTAAGGCGCCCTCCCCTTTCTCGTACGACAGTGCCGCAAGCAGCGAGGCTACGGGGGCAACAAAACCCGCTGGTGCGATCCGAACGAGATAGCGCCACATCGTCCAATAGATCTCAATGCTGGTCTCGTCATGAGAGCCGAGGGCGAAATCACGGACTTGAATATCGCGAAGGCTGCCAAGGACCTGACCCGACAACCTCTGATCATCTGCAATGTCGCGTCCCAACGAACCTGCGATAAATCGAGATGCCAAATCCAAAACTGCCAACGCACCCGTGCGTTGAGCAATCTGGAGTTGATCAATTTCAGGATCAAAGAGGAATTGCTCTACCTGGGCAATGAAGTCCGAATCGCCGGCAAGGGCAAGGGGAGCAATTGACTCTGCCATGCCTTCACGATTTCCAAACGGCATCGGGCGTCCGTCCGCCACTTGCTCGACCGCGACACGAGAAGAGGAGATTTCGGGGAGTTCGTTGCCTTCAGCAGGACAGCATTCTTGATCGCCGCATATCACCGACCGCCAGCGACCATGGGCGATCAGCAGTGACTCTCTGATCGGTATCTCCGCTCGAGTCAAAGCTACGGAGATGATTTCAAGGATCTGCGCCCCGTCGCTTCTGTCCTCCGGCACGTATGCAACTACGAGTGCGCCTTCGGCGCCTTCACGAACTAAGTGATAGACCAATGCATCGAAGGCATCAATCGAGTCGACGGCTTCGATGCTTGGGTAATCGACCCGCATTGCCATCCCTATGCAATCTTCTTTCAACGAAACAATGACTAGGGAATCGGTTGGGTGATATCCAATGAGAAATGGAATTGCGGCTAAGAGATCATGCGGTGATGTAAGTGTTGTCATAAGAACAAAGAGTTCAGGTCGATGCCCACATTCTTGAGGGGGCGCCCAACATCTTGTGGAAAATCTCCGCCTGTTTGTCCAACTACCGTGTCAATCGAGTGGGGGCGTTGGCAACCGTGATCGTTGTTGCCGATACTTTGCGAATTTGGCCCGTGATCGCACGGGCCACGCCATTGTTCGTCCACATGCCTCCCCACGTCGCCACCATCACCACTGCGTATGTACCCGCACGGTTGTACGTGTGAGTGATGACCTGGTTTGGATAAGCAGCACCCGGAGACGTCGTCGCGTAGATGGAACCGTCACCGAAACTCCATAGAAACGAGGCTCTCATCGCAACGTCTACGACCTCACCGATCACCGCGACCCGCGTGCTGAACACAGCCGGCAGATCGCACCAATAGATGACCGGAATATTCACTATGACATTTGCCGAGGGCTCGTGCGCGATATTTCCCGTAGGTATCAACTTGACCAGCCTCTCGCTCAGAGAAAGCCTCGGTGCAATCTTGCGCACCACCTTCGGTATCACTTTCTTTGGCACGGTCACCGACGTGGGTTTCACATAGGGTGCAGAAACACGCGGTTTCGGTGCAGGCTTGGATGGCAACGGCTTCGGTTTAGCTTTGGGGATGGGTTTGCGAGAAATTTTCGATTTAGGTCCGCTTCCCTTATGAGCTTCAATCACGATCTGCCCGTTTTCAACGTACACATCAACACATGCTTTCGTTGCGCACTGCACCGCTACTGCTCTGTCGGAGTGCACCATTGCGGGAAGTAGAACAATCGGACAGGTCAACGCCAAGGCAATGAAAATTCTCTGCAATCTCACATTCATCATTTACATAACAGTAAAAGTCCTCAATCTCACATGAGAGCGTAGATTCGCGCTTTGTGGAAAGAGGAAGGCCCTAGGAATAAAGTGGCCTCATGGCACATCGCGATGGAGACGGCTGGGTCCAATGTCGATGCGGTGGCAAGCACTGGGGTCTCCACGGCGCGGCAGGAATTCTCCTTATTCGCGATCGCACGATCCTCTTGCAGCATCGCGCACCGTGGGTACACAACGGAGATACGTGGGGAATTCCCGGCGGTGCCCGCGACTCTCACGAGACCGTGATTGAAGCAGCCCTTCGCGAGGCCGTTGAGGAGACAGGAATCGATCCAGACCTTGTCACGATACATCGCACCCATCATGATGATCACGGCGACTGGCGCTATGACACAGTTGTCGCCAGCGCGAGCCCGCTATTGGTGCCGCACGAGATGAACGACGAATCCCAAGAGCTGCGATGGGTTGCATGGGATGAGATCGACTCGATGCAACTGCATCCAAGTTTTGCAAAGACCTGGCCGGCTGTGCACGCCATACTGGAGAGGGATTTCTAAGCAGTTTCTGCTTCAGCAAATGATGCGTGCAGTCTTCTCAACGATTCCTTGACTGTCTTGTCATCGGATGTGCGCCACAACGGCGGCATCGAGTTCAACAGCACTGATCCGTATCGCTTGGTGACTATCCGTGAATCCAAGATCGCCACTACTCCCCTGTCGTCCATCGATCGAATGAGTCGTCCGGTTCCCTGGGCAAGCATCAAGGCAGCCCGCGGCATAGACACCTTCATAAAGCCGCTTCCGCCTGCGGCATCAACTTCAGCAGCCCGCGCAGACATCACGGGATCGTCAGGACGCGGAAAGGGAATTCGATCTATAGCGACCAGGATGCAAGACGAACCCGGGACATCCACGCCCTGCCAGAGGCTGATCGTTCCGAGGAGAATCGATGTTTCGTCTTTTGCGAAGCGCTCGACCAGCGGACCCACGGCATCTCCGCGCTTTTGCGTGATGATCTTTATCGGCAACTCTGCCAGCACTTTTCTAAGGTGCGCGTCGGCCGCCTCTACCCCGCGCCAAGAAGAAAAGAGCGCGAGTGTGCGCCCTCCGGCTGCGTCAATGAGCTCGCCGAGTTCAGTCAGTGCCTCAATACTGGGGCCATCGCGACCAGGCTCTGGAAGGTCTTTTGGAAGATAGAGCATGCCCTGGTTTGCGAAATCGAAGGGAGAACCAACGTCCAGCATCTGCACGTTGCTTGGATCCACATCGCCTTCTTCAATTTCAACGTCCACGTCGTCATCAACAACGAAGCCGATGTTCCGCGCCATCGCGTCAAAACCCTTGCCAACAGTGAGCGTCGCCGAAGTAGCGATCACTGGGGTCTTGGTCAGCAAGTTATTGCGCAAGACCGACGAGACGGTCAAAGGCGCAAGGTGCAATGTAGAAAATGTCGGCTCGTACCAGAGAACCTGCCCCTTGCCCATCTTCAATATCTTCGCCGCCGTATTCGAGATCTCAGTCACCGCACCCTTCACGCGAGCACGTTCGGCGACCACATCGGAATCAATGATTTCTTCATCGGCGCTGATCGATTGAATTACTTTTTGCGCACTCTCCCGCACCTTGCGAATCGGCGCCTCGAGCTCGGTCGGAACTTCGGTCAGACGGCCCTGCAAACCTGTTTCATATTTGACGCGTTGGCCGTAAACATCCATCGCATCGTTGAACGCATCGGCCGCTTTAGTGAACGCGTCAGAAAGCTTGCCCGGCATGTGTTTCCGGGACATCGCAGCAGCTCGAGAGACGCGCGGACCTGTGAGTTCTTCCGTGACTGCTTGGGTGGTGCGATCCATGAACTCGTGCGCTTCATCCAGAATCACTGCGTCGCGCTCGGGCAGGATCGGATGCGAATCCACGATCTCTATCGCTAGCAAGGTGTGGTTGGTGACGACGACATCTACGCTCTGGGCCCTCGATTTTGCGATCGCTGCAAAGCATTGATGCCCGTAGGCGCACACCTCGGCCCCGACGCACTCGCGCCCTGAAAGCGAATTTGCCGCCCATACACGTCGATCGACATCCGGTGCATCATCGCGATCACCTGATACACCCGGCTTTCGCGCCCACTCATGCAATCGCTTGGCATCCTTCTCCAAGCTGCTGACTTCTAGGACGGCCTGCCCATCTGGATCGTCGCCTTCGCTGTTCATTTTCTGCAAGCAGACGTAGTTTCCGACGCCCTTGTATATGCCGTATGTGATCTCGCGACCCAGCACTTTTGACAGCGCAGGCACGATTCTCGGCAGATCGCGTTCTACCAACTGGCGCTGCAGCGCCAAGGTTGCAGTGGCGACCAATACTTTCTTGCCGTGCACTAACGCCGGAACCAGGTAAGCGAGCGATTTTCCGGTACCTGTCCCTGCCTGCACCATAAGATGATGCCGATCGGATAAGGCGTTTGCGACGGCCTC
>Ga0079306_1001745_pt1 | contig 13543 bp, 10 predicted proteins | sample Methanotroph_Enr_FD_79181 | JGI IMG/M metagenome (GOLD analysis project Ga0079306, IMG submission 79181) | Enriched soil microbial communities from Old Woman Creek wetland in Ohio, USA - Methanotroph_Enrichment_5 | ecosystem: Environmental > Terrestrial > Soil > Wetlands | place: USA: Ohio...
CCAACGCATATTGTATCAGACCTTCCGATGATGGATAGTGCTGCCTCAAAGACTTCAGGCGGCGGCGAGAAATTTATTTCATTTATTGAAAAGGAATTAATACCTCACATTGATTCCTTGTTTCCGACTGCACCTTATCGAATGTTCATCGGCCATTCTCTGGGTGGCTTAGCAGTTATGAATACTTTCGTGCATCATACTAATTTATTTAATGCCTATGTGGCGATTGACCCAAGCATGTGGTGGGACAATCAAAAACTTTTAAATGAAACAAAAACTGCTTTAACAAACAACAACTACAAGGGAGTATCATTGTTTTTGGGAATAGCCAATACAATGTCTGCCGGCATGGATACAATCAGAGTTAAAAAAGATACCACCCTTGATACAAGACATATACGTTCAATATTAGAGTTAAGTTCGTATTTAAACAGCAATAAACAAAATGCGTTAAAAGTCAAAACAAAATATTACAGCAGCGATGATCATGGCTCAGTACCACTTATTGCCGAATACGATGCCCTCCATTTTATATTTGATTATTACCCCTTAAAATTGACCAGGGATGACTTTATGAAAATGGATAAAGAAGTAATATCAAAATTTGAAAAGCATTATGAAGATGTTTCCAGACAACTGGGGTATGAAGTAAAAATACCCGAAAGCCTGGTTAATTATATGGGATATCATAAATTAACAGGCAAGGACTTTGATATGGCGGAATACTTATTCAAACTGAATATTACAAATTATCCTTCAAGTGCAAACACCTATGATTCACTTGGCGATTTGTACGATGCGAAAGGCGATAAAGAAAATGCCATAGCAAACTTCAAAAAAGCATTGTCCATAAAAGAGATGCCCGAAACTAAAAAGAAATTAGAAAAACTTGAAGCAAAGTGAGAAAAACACTTCATAAAAGCATCTTCATTACAAGGGAAAAGAATCCTGCAAATACAATTCTTTAGTTAAAGAGGTTCTTTTCTTATCATCAGGTTTTGTTTAGAAAAGTTGAGACCTTGCAAATCTATAAAACGAGATAGAAAAAATGGCTAATAACGATTTCCTTCCTATCAATGGGACAGATTACATTGAATTTTACGTTGGAAATGCCAAGCAAGCGGCGCATTATTATCAGACAGCATTTGGATTTCAACCCTTGGCATACGCAGGACTTGAAACCGGCCTTACCGATCGGACTTCATATGTATTGCAACAAGGTAAAATACGATTTATCCTTACAACTGCACTTAAGCCGGATTCGGATATCGGCGAACATGTAAAACAACATGGAGATGGTGTAAAAGTAGTTGCCCTGTGGGTGGATGATGCCCGCAAATCGTTTGCGGAAACCATGAAACGTGGTGCCAAGCCGTATCTGCAACCTACGGTTAACAAAGACGAAAATGGGGAAGTGGTCTTGTCCGGAATACACACCTACGGCGAAACGGTGCACATTTTTGTTGAACGTAAAAATTACAAAGGCATATTCTTGCCTGGATTTGTAATATGGGAGCCGGAATACCGACCGGCTGATGTCGGATTAAAATATGTGGATCATATGGTTGGCAATGTGGACTGGGGCCAGATGAACTCCTGGACTGAATTTTATGCCAAAGTAATGGGATTCAACCAATTGATATCGTTTGATGATAATGATATCTCCACCGATTATACTGCGCTGATGAGTAAAGTGATGTCGAATAACAACGGCTATATTAAGTTTCCTATTAATGAGCCGGCCAAAGGAAAAAAGAAATCACAGATCGAAGAATATATCGATTACTATCGAGGTTCAGGTGTTCAGCATGTGGCCATGGCTACCGATAATATCATGAAAACCGTTGACGAACTGCGCAAAAGAGGAGTTGAATTTCTTACCGTACCCGACACCTATTATGAAACCGTATCTGAGCGTGTCGGCATTATTGATGAGGATTTAAAAACATTACAGAAACTGGGTGTATTGATCGATCGTGATGAGGAAGGATACCTGTTGCAATTATTTACAAAACCGGTTGAGGATCGTCCGACCGTGTTTTATGAAATCATACAGCGCAAAGGTGCCAAATCTTTCGGGAAAGGTAATTTTAAGGCTTTATTCGAAAGTATTGAACGAGAACAGGCAAAGCGGGGGACTTTGTAGTTTACGAGAAGTTTGGGTGCAGCAGAGAAGGAAGAGTTGATATGGAGAGAGGGAGAGACGAAGAGACGAAGAGACAGAGAGATGGAGAGATGGAGATCTGGAGAGATGGAGATCTGGAGAGATGGAGAGATGATTAGACAGAGAGATTGTGAGGCGCATGCAGATACTGAACCTTCAGCCTTGAACCTGGCACTCTGACCTTTGAAGCCTGGCACAAAAACCCTCATTCGGAAATTTGAATCAATAATTACCCTGACATAATGAAATCGTGGATCGAGATTAAAGCAGACAGTGACTTTTCGCTGAATAACATCCCTTTCGGTATAGGTAACATTCCGGGAAGCGGGAAATGTATTTGCACGCGTATTGGCGATATGGTGGTTGACCTGGCCGCAATGGCAAGGCTTGGGTATTTTGATCATCTGGGTTTTAAAGTACCAGATTTTGAAAAAAATGTGTTAAATGACTTCATTGCAAAAGGTAAAAGAACAGCTAGCAAAGTCCGCACTATTATCCAGGAATGTTTCATGGAAGGCAATCGCAGTGAAACACAGAAATCACTTACCAAACCGGGTATTTTGTACAATGCTTCTGAAATTCAGATGCTGATGCCCTTGCAGGTTGGTGATTATACCGACTTTTATTCAAGTATGGAGCATGCCACCAATGTCGGCATGATGTTCCGTGATCCGGCTAATGCATTGCTGCCCAACTGGAAACATATTCCTGTGGGATATCATGGGAGATCCTCGAGTATCCTTGTATCGGGCGCCGAAGTTTACCGACCCAAAGGACAAATAAAACCTGCCGGTTCAGACAAACCGGTTTTCAGTCCGACCATGCAACTTGATTTCGAGTTGGAAACAGCCTTCGTTATTGGCAAGGAAAATCCTCTTGGTGAAAGCATTCCGACCGGAAAAGCCGAGGATCATATTTTCGGGATGGTACTTTTCAACGACCTTTCGGCACGTGACATCCAGAGTTGGGAATATGTCCCGCTGGGGCCCTTCCTTTCAAAAAATTTCGCCTCGGTAATTTCACCCTGGGTGATTACCATGGATGCGCTGGAACCATTCAGATGCAGCGGTCCTGTGCAGCAGCCGAAAGTTTTGCCGTATCTGAATTTCGATGGTGACCACAATTTCGATCTCAGTCTTGAGGTGCTCATCAAACCTGAAAACTTCCGGGAAGTAAGCATTTGTAAATCAAATTTTAAATACATGTACTGGAATATGTGTCAGCAACTGGCACACCATACAGTTAACGGCTGCAACATGCGCATTGGCGATCTCTGCGGAAGCGGAACGATCAGCGGGCCCGAAGCAGGAAGCTATGGCAGTATGCTCGAACTTACCTGGAAAGGCACAAAACCAATTAACCTGCCCGATGGCAGCGAACGAAAATTTGTCAATGACTACGATACCGTCATCATGAGAGGTTTCTGTGAGAAAGATGGCATCAGGATTGGGTTTGGTGAAGCAATTGTTACTATTCTGCCAGCAAAGTAAAAACAGCCATCACTATTTACTCTGAACTTTTGCTTCGTACACATAACTTATAACTTTTAACTTATAAATCACATCGTTTTCATGTCAATTATAGATCCCATTACCATACTCCCTCATCATCTGCACCGGACCTTATTGAGTGCAATAGCTCCACGTCCGATTGCTTTTGCCAGCACAATCGACAGTTTAGGGAAAGCAAACCTGTCACCCTTCAGCTGCTTTAATGTTTTCGGAGTAAATCCGAGTACACTGATCTTTTCTCCCTCCCGCAGCGGCCGCTCGAATGAATTAAAGGATACGTACCTGAATGTGAAAGAGGTTCCAGAGGTGGTGATAAATGTAGTCACCTATTCCATGGTTGAGCAGATGAATCTTGCCAGCACGGAATTCCCGCGGGGAGTAAATGAATTCTTCAAATCAGGCTTCACTCCTATTCCTTCTGACAAAATCAAACCTTTCAGGGTAAAAGAATCACCGGTTCAGATTGAATGTAAAGTCCGGCAGGTTATCGAAACAGGTTCCGGTGCCGGTTCCGCAAACCTGATCATCTGTGAGGTCGTACTGATCCATATAAATGATAAAATGCTCGACAAAACAGGTATGATTGATACCCGCAAACTCGACCTGGTTGGCAGGATGGGAGGTGATTATTATGTAAGGGCTTCAGGACGGGCCATATTTACGCTCGAAAAACCAGCTAGCAAACTTGCCATTGGCGTGGATTCCCTTCCCGAAGATATACGGATGAGCACGACCCTTACCGGCAATGACCTGGGGAAACTCGGAAGCCTGCAATTAATGCCTACGGCTCCGGAAATCGAAAAATATATTGTTTCGCCTGTTTTCAGGACAATTTCAACTAAAAATAGCGGCAACACTTTTAAAATACTGGAGGAAGCCCATAAAAAAGCGCATAGCCTCATCGCAGGTAACGAAACTTACGAAGCTCTTCTGTTGCTGATGGCTGCCGGCAGTCTGGCTAATATTGATCAGTAATCAGCATTAAACCATCTGAGATAAGACTTTGCATTTGTTCATTTTCGCCCGACCTGGTTTTCAGAAATCCGAATATTTCTTTCAGCGTATTTGAATCTACATTCTGTTTTGAGAGTAACTCTGCAATTTCGAGAGGAAGCAGCCATTCACCCGGATAAAGAATCTTCAATTTATGCCATACCTCTTTTAAGATAGCTGCATCTAAGCCTTTTTCCCTAACTAACTGAACATCACGGTAAAAGCCATGCAACTTTATCGTATCATCCGAGTGCTGAAAATGATGTGTTTTTTCTTCCGGAGCGGGATATTTCAGCCCGAAAGCATCCGGATCAGCGGGACCGGCAAATGCAGAAGCAATACTTTCCCCGATGGCCATATCATAATCACCCCATTCGGGTTTAAACAGCTCCTTATCCTTATACCTGACTGTGCAGTTATGGAATGAAAACACAAGGTTATATCCATGTTGCCGGGTTATTTTTTCAAGTTTTCCTATTACCTTCACCCCGCTATTGAAATCCAGTATTAGCTCCTTGCCAATTGTAATGCCACTTGAAGAAAGTTCGCCATCACTCATGGTTTCGATGTTTCCGTTGATCCCTTTTACAGAGCCTACCGGTGACCCAAACCCATCTTTATGATACTTTATACCTTGCCCGTTGAGTTGATGATTTTCAAATGAAAGCATCGATGGTCCTTCGAATAGCAGGTAAACAGGTTCGTTTTGGCTTTCATATACTTTAGTCAGTTTTCCCGAAACCTGCAATCCTGAACTATACACCACCGTGCAGGTTGAATCGGATTGAAGAGCTTTATCCAGACTTTCCATTCCTCCTTTTCTCACAGCCATGGTATCAAGATATTGCTTAAGTACAATGCTAAGGTTCTTAAAATCAGGAGTTACAAAAAGCTGTGGCTGCTGTGTAGTAATATCAAATGAAAAATTTTGTGCTTCAATTGTATATGGAAGTTTCTTTACCTGCGGTTTAAGGCAGTTATGGCTTTCGGCAATGGATGAAAGCAGTCCCGCACCGTATATTTTAGGACTCTCCGGATTTCCGATAAGGCCATATTCCACTGTCCACCAATGCAGGTTTCGTAACAAGGCCATTTCGGAAGGTTTCTTCTGCAGTATCGACAAATTATCAAGTTCCGCTTCTGCCTTTTCAATTGCATCAAAAGAAGTGTATGGATCGGCTTTTAAGATGGAGAGATGACGGATAGCCTCATACATTCTGTTATCATAAACTGACGAAAAAGCTTTTGAGCCTGCCCGTCCGAAATCGCGTAAATATGCTGAATACTCATCATCAGCAATGATTGGCGCATGGCCAGCAGCCTCGTGAATAATATCAGGAGCCGGCGTGTACAATACCTGGTCAACGGGCCGGATATCGGCCGCAATTACAAGAACATTGTAAGCCTGGAACTCCATAAATGCCGCAGGAGGGATAAATCCATCCACGGCTACGGCAGCCCAGCCGATTTCTTTTAAAATACGGTTCATGCCGTACATTTCTGGTATCCGGTCGATACTTATACCGGTGCGTTTCAATCCATCCAGGTACGAAGCATGTGCCACACCAGGAAGATATCTTACATTCTGCCTCATAATATAACGCCATACAGCATGATCCTGGGCCGTGTAGGTGTTATACGGTTGATCAATGATCAGGTTTTGCAGATGGCGCGGAAGTTTGTCGAGTACTTCGTTACTTTCCATAGCAAGATTTTTATCTCAGACAAAACTACTACTTTTGAAAATCTTTTGCGAAACGGCTTTCCAAAGATATATATATCCTTTCATATAATACAAAGTGATTTTGACACCTTCCCTTATTTATATTGCTCTGCCGGTCATGAATGAAATGGAACGCCTGCCATTGCTCATGAAAGCCATTATGGAGCAGACAGAGCAGCATTTCAGGCTGGTTGTATGTGTTAATCAACCGGATAGCTGGTGGAATGATGCACAGCGCAGTATTGTTTGTATCGAAAACCAGTTGACAATCCGGTACCTAGAATCATTGGAGGATAAAAGAATTGAAATCATCGACAGATCTTCACCCGGTAAGGGATGGCCGCCTAAAGGACATGGCATCGGCTTTGCCCGGAAATACCTTATGGATCATATTTCGAAGATTGCCAGTGCTATTGACATAATCATCAGCATGGATGCCGACACGGTTTTCAGCAAAGAATATTTTAGCTCGGTTGCTGAAAACCTGCGCATAAATCCTGCTGCCTCAGCTATAGCTATTCCTTACTACCACAGGCTGACCTACAATAATTTAGTCCTGGACAGAGCCATGCTTCGGTACGAGATTTATATGCGCTCCTTTGCCATCAATATGTGGCGTATCCGGAGCCCATATTGCTTCACAGCACTTGGTTCTGCTATTGCATTGCCCGTTTGGGCATACAGGGCATCAGGAGGAATGACACCCAAGCTCAGTGGCGAAGATTTCTATTTCCTCCAGAAAATTGTAAAAACAGGTCGCCTGCTGCATTGGAACTCAGAGATTGTGTTTCCTGCTACACGATTATCCGACAGGGTTTTCTTTGGTACCGGCCCTGCTCTAATTAAAGGAATCGAAGGCGACTGGAGTAGCTACCCGGTTTATAATTTCCGGCTTTTTGATAAAATTGCCGAACTCTACAAATTATTTGGTCCGTTGTATACTAAAGATATTGAAACACCTCTCGATGATTTCCTCTTGAGAAAATTTGGCGAATTGCCATGGAAAGCATTACGACGGAATTTCAAGTCTCAGGATCATTTTATTCGTGCCTGTTATGAGAAAATTGATGGACTGCGTATCCTGCAGTTCCTGAAGGAAAGCCAGCTTCCGGATGAGAAAGTAAGTGAAGCAGCACTTTCAGAGATTTTGCTTCTTTATAAACATCAATTTCCTGAGCTTATCAGTAATATGAATACAGACATTGACTTTTTGCTTTCATCCATCGTTGAACTTGATCATATCAGGGATGTGCTTTTCGAAATAGAAATGTATTACCGTAAAATGCATTGGAATGATTTTACCGGACTTACAATTCTCTACAATTAATCCTTTGCCAGAATTGTTTACCAAATGACTTCGGGCTTCCGGGTGAATAAAAATGACAGCTTCATTTTAGATTCCCAACTCTTCTCCTACCTTTGCGCTGATAAAAATATTCAAATGAGCACACCCATTAACCCTACCGACACTTTTGTTAACGAAATGAACACCTGGCATGGCCGGACACTCGGAAATAAAACGGTTGAGGCATTACATAAAAACCGTTTCGACGCCACCTATTTCGAAACCCGTGAAGAAGCAGCAGATGCCGTAATGCGACTGATAAAACCTGGGATGGAAGTAGCTTTCGGCGGATCACAAACTGCAAAGCAACTAAACCTGCAACAGTTGGTTATGGATGCCGGAGCTACCATTCTCGATCACAATGCGACCAGGCTCAGTGAGGAAGACAAACTGGAAGTCATGCGCCGCCAGCAGATATGTGATGTTTTCATCTGCAGCAGCAACGCCATTTCGCTACAGGGTGAATTATTCAACATTGACGGACATGGGAACAGGGTTGCAGCCATGGCTTTTGGCCCGCGAAGGGTAATCGTAATTGCCGGGGTGAATAAACTGGTCGCTGATGAAGAAGCAGCCTGGCAACGCATCCGCACCATTGCGGCACCCATAAACTTTAAACGCCTTAACAGGCCTAATCCATGTGCCAAACATGGAGTCTGCATGAATTGTAATCTCCCGACACGGGGATGCAATATTTATGTGACTACACGCCGTAAACCGCCTTTAATGGAATTCTCGGTATTTTTAGTCAATGAATCACTGGGTTTCTGAGAAACTCAATGGGATTTGTAATCCCGATGCAACGGGGTGCCGGATTCGTAATCCGGTGAATTGCTCATAAAAAATTCACTTTCAGACTGATATCATGTAAATCTGATAAGATAGTACCACACATCATCCGGCAATTTAGGTGATAAACGTAAAAAAAATTAAATTTTACTAAAAACTTGCAATTCATTCAGAGGCTTTCATACTTTTGACCAATTAATCTTTATTCTTTATGCTATGGATCTGACAATGATTAATGCCATCTCACCTGTCGACGGACGCTACCGCAAACAGGTTGAACGTCTATCTTATTATTTCAGCGAAGCTGCCCTCATTAATTACCGTGTATTTGTCGAGGTAGAGTATTTTATTTCATTATGTGAGCTGCCACTTCCCCAGTTACAGGGAATTGAACAAAAGAATATTGCCGAACTCCGCGCTCTCTGCCGTGATTTCACATTCACGGATGCCCAGGAGGTTAAAGAAATCGAAGCTGAAACCAATCACGATGTGAAGGCTGTTGAATATTATTTGAAAAAGAGGTTTGATAAATTAGGGCTGGGCAAGTATAAAGAATTTGTCCACTTTGGACTTACATCACAGGATATCAATAATACAGCCGGGCCATATGCATTGAAATTAGCAATCGATGAAGTAATGTTACCATTGTATGACGACCTGCTTCAAAAACTTACCAGGCGGGCAAAAGAATGGAAAAAAGTCCCGATGCTGGCCCGCACGCATGGGCAGCCTGCAACTCCAACCCTGTTGGGAAAAGAAGTATATGTTTTTGCGGAAAGACTAAAACAGCAGCTGAAATTGCTTAAAACTATCCCTTTTTCAGCCAAGTTCGGTGGCGCTACCGGTAATTTTAATGCACATTATGTGGCTTACCCTGATGTGGATTGGGTTGAATTCGGTGATAATTTTGTAAAAAACAGCCTTTCGCTCGAACGGCTGCGTCATACCACCCAGATTGAACATTACGATAACCAGGCTGCGCTTTTCGATAACATGAAGCGCATCAATACCATTCTGATTGATTTATGCCGTGATATGTGGAGTTATATATCCATGGAATATTTCAAGCAAAAAATAAAGGCCGGTGAGATTGGGTCCTCTGCTATGCCTCATAAAGTGAACCCGATTGATTTCGAAAATGCCGAAGGCAACCTGGGCCTTGCCAATGCCCTTTTTGAGCATCTTTCGGCTAAACTTCCTTTATCAAGGCTGCAACGCGATTTAACAGATTCAACTGTAAGCCGCAATATAGGGGTTCCGATTTCGCATACTTTAGTTGCTATTAAATCTTTGATCAAGGGCCTTGACAAACTGATTCTCAACGAGGAAAAAATCCAGGCTGACCTGGAAAACAACTGGGCTGTTGTTGCTGAAGCGATACAAACCATATTACGCCGCGAAGGCTTTCCAAAACCTTATGAAACACTGAAACAGCTTACGCGCACCAACGTGCATATCGATCATAAAGCAATCACTGCTTTTATTGAAACATTAAGCGTGCCGACAAAAGTGAAAGCTGAATTGCATAAAATCACTCCTTCAAATTATACAGGCCGCTTCGAGATATAAATAAGAAGTGTTAAAAATGATGCAAAATCAAAACATTGTAGCATAAACAGATTGTTTTAAGTAATTTTGCATAAAAATTAAGGACATTTATGGATTTAAAAGAAATTTTATCCGTTTCGGGCAAACCCGGGCTGTTTAAAACAATTGCACAGACAAAGACGGGTGTTATAATTGAATCGCTCACCGATGGCAAACGTATTCAGGCATTTGCAAGCGATAAAATAAGTTCATTGGGTGAAATAAGTATTTTTACTACAGAAGAAGATATGCCCCTTCGCGAAGTTTTCAGGCTGTTGCGGGAGAAAAACGGGGATCAGCCCGCTCCTGATGTTAAATCTGACGACCGTACATTAAAAGCATTTTTCGAAACCATCGTGCCCGAATACGATCACGAGCGCGTTTACACATCACATATCCGGAAACTTGTTCAGTGGTATAACCTGTTACTTGCTAACGGGATTACTGACTTTTCAGCTCCTGCTGATGAAACGGAGGATGAGACCGCATCGCCCGGCGACACCGGCGAAGGCAGCGAGGCCGCTGAAGAAAAATAAACAATGAGTCCGTCGTATATCATGGCGGACTTTTTTTACGTATTTTCGCCTGTACATTTTCAACCTGATGAAGAAATTTATCCACGATTTTGAAGTTACCCGCAACCATCCTATCACTGCTGATTATTTTGCCATTTACCTGAAATGCCCGGTTAGTCTTCCGTCCATTCTTCCCGGACAATTTGCCGAAGTACTTGTCGGAAATTCAACAACAACATACTTACGCAGACCTTTCTCAATTTACGATACTGACTACGGGAAGAATGAGTTATCATTACTCATTAAAACGATTGGCGATGGAACAAAGGCTCTTTCAAAACTCAAAGAAGGGGATATCCTGAATCTCATTTACCCGCTGGGCAATTCATTTAGTTTGCCTGAAGGAGAAAAAGCACTGCTTATCGGTGGCGGAGTTGGTATTGCACCCATGTTGCTCCTGGCAAAACTTCTTCACAGCAAGGGATATAAACCTGATATTCTGATTGGTGGCCGCACTTCGGATGATATCGTTGAACCTGAAAAATATAAACCTTTCGGTGAAGTTTTCATCACTACCGATGATGGATCAGCAGGTGAAGAAGGAATGGTAACCCAACATTCCCTGTTTTCAGGAAGAGTAAAAGAATATTCGGTGATTTATGCTTGCGGGCCCGATCCGATGATGAAAGCAGTTGCCCGGGTAGCTGCTTCACATAATATTCCATGTGAGATATCACTCGAAAATACTATGGCTTGTGGAATCGGGGCGTGTTTATGTTGTGTAGTTGAAACTGTTGAAGGAAACAAAACAACATGCATTGAAGGACCGGTTTTTGACACGCGAAAACTTAAGTTGTAATGAGTTGACTAGATTTATAAATTTGACAAGATGAGGTATGACAGGGAGTAGGGAGACAGGGAGAAATTTTATTCAAATAAAAAACCACATCCAACATTTAACATCCGACATCTAACATAATTACCAATGCCTGATTTATCAGTGAACATACATAAGCTGCTGCTCAAAAACCCGGTTATGTCAGCTTCGGGTACTTTTGGCTATGGGCTTGAATTTGATGATTTTATTGATGTAAACAGGCTTGGAGGTATACTTACCAAAGCTTGTACTTCGAAAAACCGCGATGGCAACCGATATCCCCGCATGGCCGAAACACCTTCCGGAATGCTAAATTCTGTAGGTCTTCAGAACAAAGGTGTAGATTATTTTATCAACACCATTTACCCGAAAATCAAACATTACGATACACATATCATCGTAAATGTATCGGATTCAACTGTGGATGGATATATGGAAGTGGCCGAAAAGCTGAATTCACTTGAGAAGATAACCGGTATTGAGTTAAATATATCCTGTCCGAATGTAAAAGAAGGGGGAATGGCCTTCGGCACTACCTGCCCTATGGCTGGAGCCGTTACAAAAGCAGTCCGGAGCGTATACGACAAAACGATGATCGTAAAACTTTCGCCTAACGTCACCAATATTGCTGAAATTGCCAAAGCTGTTGAGGATGAAGGCGCTGACTCTGTTTCAGTTATCAATACACTGCTGGGCATGGCCATCGATGCCGAAAAACGCAGACCCATATTATCTACTGTCACCGGTGGACTTTCAGGTCCGGCAATAAAACCTATTGCACTTCGCATGGTCTGGCAGGTCTCGAAAGCAGTCAAAATACCTGTTATTGGACTTGGTGGCATCAGCAACGCTACCGATGCCATTGAGTTCCTGCTTGCAGGCGCCACTGCCATCCAGGTGGGAACCGCTAATTTTATTGACCCGCGGGTAACTATCAAAATACTTGAAGGCATAGAAGAATACTGCCTTCGGCATGGAGTAATTGATGTTAAGGAATTGATCGGGGCACTTGAAAGTTAAAAAGTCAAAATGCAAAGGTCAAAATGCAAAGCAAAAAGTGATAAATTCAAATCTCAGCCAAAGGGTTTATTAATTTCAGATTACATTTGAATGACAATTGATGACAACTAAAATCTCTCACTTTTCCCTATCATCCTAACCTGAAACCATCAAAACTCTGAAACACGAAACTCTTCAAGCCCTTGAAACTATTGAAACCCTCTATACATTTTAAATGAACAGAACCAACGTCCTACTAATTGGAAGCGGTGGCCGCGAACATGCTATAGCATGGAAACTAACACAAAGTCCGTTGCTGAACAGGTTATTTATCGCTCCCGGTAATGCTGGCACTGCCACTGTTGGTACAAATGTTCCTGTGAACGGAAATGATTTTGAAGGTATTAAACAATTTGTATTGCAAAATCTGATAGAACTGGTTATTGTTGGCCCTGAAGAACCATTGGTACATGGAATTCACGATTTCTTCCTGGAGGATAAATTATTGAAACATATTCCTGTAATCGGGCCACAAAAAGCAGGAGCTGAACTCGAAGGAAGCAAGGATTTTGCGAAACAGTTCATGATAAGGCACAACATTCCAACCGGTGCTTACCGGACTTTTACAAAAACTTCTCTTTCGGATGGTTTAGCCTTTCTTCAAACACTGAAAGCTCCTTATGTGCTCAAAGCTGATGGCCTTGCCGCTGGTAAAGGAGTGGTGATTTGTAAAACAATCGCTGAGGCTGAAGCCGAACTAACCGATATGCTTTCCAACCAGAAATTCGGGAAGGCTTCGGAAATGGTGGTAATAGAAGAGTTTCTTGATGGAATTGAACTCTCTGCATTTGCCATCACCAATGGACGTGAATACATGGTATTGCCTGAAGCAAAAGATTATAAACGTATAGGCGAAGGCGATACCGGTCCGAATACAGGCGGAATGGGTTCCATTTCACCGGTGCCGTTTGCCGGAAAAGAATTTATGCAAAAAGTGGAAGCTCGCATCATAAGACCGACTGTTGAAGGTTTGCAGAAAG
>Ga0079306_1001749_pt1 | contig 13522 bp, 11 predicted proteins | sample Methanotroph_Enr_FD_79181 | JGI IMG/M metagenome (GOLD analysis project Ga0079306, IMG submission 79181) | Enriched soil microbial communities from Old Woman Creek wetland in Ohio, USA - Methanotroph_Enrichment_5 | ecosystem: Environmental > Terrestrial > Soil > Wetlands | place: USA: Ohio...
ATTGAAATGCTAGATTTTGGGAGGTTCCCAAATGCCCGATGGTGGGGCAGGGATGCTTATAAATGAATAATTGATAAAATCAGTATCACATTCAGCGAAAATCCCTTCAATTAAGGTAGTTTCCTGCCAGATTACAGGAGACACGCAACATGAGCAAAAACAGAAGGGCGAGCAATGGTCGCTATCTGGTTGCTGATGTTCGTGCGTTGTCCTGGAAATCTCGCTAAGTTGCTTCCCGTGATCCTCCTGCTTGTCAATGCAAGGCATCAGAGTCAGGATCAGGATTAAAACAGAAAAAAACAGGCTGAGTGACCGTATTAACATGATGCAAATATATAAGTAATAGGAACATGTTAAATATCCAAGGATAAACCTTAAATATGCTGGCTCCAATAATAGGCATAGATTCAATGCAATAAGGCTTGATGCTAATTGGCACGAATGATTTCAGTTGCTGGCTACAGGCAGGGTAAACAGGAACTCACTGCCAACCCCTTCACCGCTTTTCAACATGATGCTGCCCCCGTGCTTTTCGACGAATTCCTTGCAGAGGATCAATCCAAGGCCTGTTCCCCTTTCATTTGAAGTGCCCTTGGTGTTGAATTTGCTATCAACACGGAAAAGTTTTTCAATGCTTTGGGTAGGAATTCCGACACCGTTATCCTTAACGGAAATTTCACAGAAATGGCCATTATGGGAAGAAGAAATGAATATCAGCCCGCCGTCATTGGTGTATTTGATGGCGTTGGTCAGGAGATTCCGCAGCACTGTTGAGATCATATTATTATCACCATAAATCTCACTGCAATTATTGTATGCCTGGTTGATAGTGATGTTTTTTTGCATAGCCTGGGCCTCAACCATAGTAACGGCATTCATGAACAGAATCCTGAGGTCAATAATTTCCGGTTTATATTCAATATCACCGGTTTGCATTCTAGCCCAAGTGAGCAGGTTTTCGAGAAGGGTGAAAGTGTTTTTCGAGGAAGTCCGGATTGTTTCAACCAGTTCCTTGATCTTATCTTTGTCGTATTTATCAATATTCTTGATAATCAGGTCAGCAAATCCAAATATGGTATTGAAAGGATTCCGAAGGTCATGGGCGATGATTGAAAAAAACTTGTCCTTTGAAGCATTCAGGATTTCCAGATTTTCCGCCTGTTCCGAAAGTATGGTATTCGACTTCACCACCTGTTCGTTCATCTGGTTCAGCGCTTCGTTTTTATTATGGATTTCCTCGGTCCTTTTGATTACTTCCTTGTACAGTTCCTCCTTTTGAGAACGTACAAGTTTTTCATTTTCAACAGCTTTGTAAAGCATGGCTTCCTGTGAAAGTTCTCTTTCCTTTTTCAGAACATTTATCCGGTTCCCTAAGGCAAGTGAAAACATCCAGGTTTCCAGGACAATGCCGAAATAAGTTGAATTTCGGGTAAAAGCATTATACGGAAGAAACCCGTTAATTGTGAACATAAAAATCAATGCAAAAACGATCATAAATGTCCAGCCCAACGAATAATAGAATGCCTGTTTTCGCCGTTTTACCAATAGAAAATACCCCGAGAAGAGACAAAGCATAAACATAAGCAGGATACATACCTGGAAGGTGTTGATCAGGTACCCGTAAGGGAATAGGAAATTCAGCAATCCAAGCACAAGGAGCAAAACGATCATTATGCTCATTACGTAGTAAACTTTGGGAAGTTCTACCTTGAGGTTCAGGTACATGATGGCAAATATTCCCACAGTTGAGTTGGCAACTGCCATAATGAATACCAAGTGATCATACCACCATGTATGGTTTCCAATCCGGGTAAGGAAAGGATAACAGTTCTGGGCAGTTGGAACCAGCAGGCACAATGACAGGTAGAGAACATAGACAAGGTATAGCTTTTCACGTGTACTTAACCAGAGAAAAGCATTGTATAGCAACATGATCAGGATTGCTCCAATAAAACCGGCTACCAGGTAGTCGTTGATGCCCTTGTGAGCATACAGTGACTGAAGGCTGCCAATATACAAAGGTGCTTCGAAAGGCGTTTCTTCATCAATACGCATGTAATAGGTAGAAGGGGATTGATTGCAGCCCTTGCAAAGCGGGAACCAAAACGTATTGACAGGGTAGGGTTTGGTTTCCAGTCCACGCATCACCCCGGTAAGGATAGGCTTTCCATACCTGCCTGTACTGTCAGGAGCGTAAAAATCAATATACCTGCCTGCAATGGTGCCCAGTTCAAGCCAGGCATCCGAAGAACTTTTATTGATAAAGGAAATCCTGAACCAATATGCACATTGGGAAGCGGGGCGGGAAAACACTTCTTGACTGCAGGGAATAAACCTTGACTGGTATTCGGGAGAAAGGACCTGCTCAAAGGTGAGGGATTTGTCTTTATCAGAAAGGTAACTGATTTCCTTACCAATGGTTAGAAATGAGGAAGGATCAGAAAAGGTGATTGTCCCGGCGGAAACGGTTTTCATTCCAGATTGGAGTCCTGGAAACAATATAAGAATGGTTATTATCCTGGCAAGAGGGGAAAAAATGAAAGATCGCTTGAAGGAATGCCGGAAAGTTTGATGTTGAAAAGGGGCAAAAAAGGAATGCTCCCTGAAAGGAACAGGTCGGTTAATATTCATACGGTTACATTGCCAAAAGGCAAAAGGTTGGATTGGGTTTTTGGTCAGTCCAGAATAACAAGGTCCATATCAAAAATCAAATGATTTCGGTTGTAAATATGAAAATTCGATAATCCGGATTTGATACAAATATATAAAAACTATATTTATTCTATATGTTAATGAGGTATTACAATTATTTTCATTTGAGAGCATAAAAACCTTTTGTGTAGGGTAACATCCCGTTCCAAAAGGTTGATGATAATAGTAAATTACTATTTTTCATTGATCACCATTTGCCTGTTATCCGCTTTATTAAGTGATACATGCACCCAGGAATAATCGAATTCATTAATAAGTTGATCGAAAACAAGGCTACTGTTTTTGACTTTATCAAAAAAACACCTGGTTGACATTCTTGCTTCCAAGGTCAATATCAGCAGCATGTCCAAATAGATGCTGGCTGTTTGCAGCACCTTTTACCATTGTGTTCAGTTTTTGACAGCGATATCCACTATTGATATGAAGCGGGTGATTATCATTGAGCACCCTTAGTTTCTCAAGCAGGTTGTTACATTAATACTTTAGATTTTCAATTATCTCTTCTCCGGGTTCGAAATGCGACTGAACCTGGTTCTGGGTAGCAGTCTGGCTGGCCAGCATTTCATGCAGCAAAAAATGAGACGAAAGGGCTAAGTCGTCTGTCATGGCATATAATTATTAGGTGATTATAAAACGAATTTATTATACTATCATTTTATAGAACAAAGTGCATTTGCCCAATCAGTTGATGAGAAACCAAAGATGGTTTCAGAGAACATGTACATCATGCCCAAACGGGGTATGGAGGATAAATTCGAAGCTGCCATCAAGGCGCATGATTTAAAATATCATCCTGATGGACCATAATGGGCCTGGCTTAGCAAAGTTGAATACGGAGAGTAGGCAGGATGGTATGTCTGGGTTTTCCGACCAACGGCATACGCATCCATTGATTCCCGTCCCACAAAGGAAAACGGGCAAGCCGATGACTGGTCGAAAGATATGGGTGTAAAGGCAACCTATGAAAAGATAAATGGTGCCGGCAGCTGGCAACTTTTAATGGATGAATGGATGGATATCACGGTTGACTATAGTTCCGAGATACGGAGTATTGTGAAATAGTATTGAAAACATGTTTATTACTAATTAGATGATTTTTAACCACTAAGTCACGAAGAGCACTTAGGAACACAAAGAATTCATGGCAGATATTCCGAAAATAGTAGGTAGCTTAGTGATCCTGAGTGCTCTTAGTTTCTATGTGGTTGCTAATTTAGGCTATTACAATGAGTAGTAAGGGAACCCCTTACTGCTGTGTTTCTGCAATAGGGCTTCAGGTTTCAGCATATCCTTCCGATTACTTGTTCATAAATGGTTGAAGCAGACTTAGCTTGTTGCCTTCCGTATCTTCGAACGAAACATATATTCCGATACCGGGAATTTCCACAGGCTCACCTATAACTGTTCCGCCTGCAGCAGCAAGGTCCCTCGCGGATTCTTTAATGTCGTCCACTGCAATCACCAGGGAAGGATGAACATCTCCCATTTCAGGATTCCTGGGATACAGGCCACCGTTAATAGTGTTTGGTAGTTTTGACTGTCCGTTTTCGTCCGTTTCAGCGGTTGCCATAGTTACATAGTTGCCCATTTCTTCACCCAGCATATGTGCCTGCCAGCCAAATACCTTTGTATAGAAATCAGCCATGCGTTTCCTGTCATGGGCCGGCAATTCAAAATGTACTACGGGATTCATTTTTTTCATTGGATCGGGTTTTAAGGTTATTGGTTGATTTGATTTATTATTATTCAAAACCATCCTTTATCAAATATGTTCATGAATCGGACGGTTGAAGTTTCGCTGATGGGCACTTTCGAAAACGTACCATTCCAACCAAGATTCTCAATATATTTTACAATCTTTCTACTGGGACAATGCAACCGTTAGCATTTGCCTTGATTGGTTGCGGTTGATTTATTTTCTTTATTAAATAGAGCATCCGCCGGACAACCTAATTCTTTCTGTTTGCAATACCGGCAAGTTAATTTCCCACGAATGTAACCATTCCCGATTGTAGTAAATAATACCAGCAACACTAATTCCGATAACAAAATAATATCAAATTTAAGAATCAGCAGGATAATCCCTGTTACTATTGGTATCACTGATATTAGAATATCGGGAATCATATCTTTCCAGGTCAAGTCCTTACTGCAAAACTTCGAAATATCACCTTTTGCAAATAACCATGAACTTAGCCTGCCTTTTCCGAATCCACAGGTCTTGCCCCAATAAAAACAATGGGTACAATGATTTCTTATCAATCTATACTCGAAAAGCAAGATATATAGCAAATAAACAATTGAAAATATCCATCCTAATTTGAGAGTTACAGAAAAGCCAAGTCCATAAATAGCCAATGAAACAACGTTTGAAAGAATCACAATCCCAATTGGGTAGTTCTCATAACTTTTTACGGTTTCCATGCTTTATGTTTTTGTGTTATGGTTATTTCATTTGCAACCAACTTTTTCGGGTTAGGTGAATATGTCTTATTGTGGGCCATGTACGGCTGCAAGACCCACCTTGTTTGGCCGCCGCTGGGGTTAGGAGAGGTGACAAATAAATAGAGCTTTAGCCCTGACTTATTTGCAGAAAATGTGGAATTTTTTTTAAAATCGTTTGAAGTATAAAAATCACTAGAAGTTCGATTCATAATGCTTTTCAAAGAATTTGTTTAATACATAACGAAACGGTTGTGAATAGTATATACAAATGAGATCACAGCAATTATCAAATATAGCAAATAACAATATATTTCACTTCAATTCAATCGTAAATTTGATATTGATTAACATTGGAAGTTATCCTGCAAGGGCTGTAAATTATCTGGTTGTTTTGAAGCAACCGGGCTCTTCAAAAAAACTATCAGCTAAGTTTTCAACAATCCCCTATTGCCACAACCTTTTGAATAATTTAGCCAAACGATCAACTTGATCCTAATTTACTGATATCCAGATTCCCAATGCCCAAATTCAGTCACCTCCACGTACATTCCCAATATTCACTGCTCGACGGTGCCGCTGATATTTCGTCCATGTTCAGGAAAGCCGTGGTCGACGGGATGCCGGGCCTGGCCATCACCGACCATGGAAATATGTTCGGCGCCTTCCAGTTTGTTAAGGAAGCTGAGAAATTCAACAAGAACGGCGAAACCATTATTAAACCTATCGTGGGTTGTGAATTCTACGTGGTGGAGGACCGACACCGAAAGAAATTCGGGGGTGGGGAGCGCGATAATCGCCACCACCAGTTGCTCCTGGCCAAGAATGCAGAAGGTTATTCAAACCTGGTGAAACTTTGTTCCCTGGGGTATATTGAAGGCCTTTACAGTAAATACCCCCGTATTGATAAAGAACTTATAGTCAGGTATCACAAGGGTTTGATTGCCACTACATGCTGCCTGGCCGCCGATGTTCCCCGAACCATCCTACGGAAAGGAGAAGCAGAGGGTGAAAAAGCCTTTAAATGGTGGCTGGACCTCTTCGGCGATGATTATTATGTTGAACTCCAGCGCCACAGTATCCCCGAACAGGACCAGGTAAACGAGGTGCTGCAGCGTTTTGCCAAAAAGTACAACGTAAAGATGATTGCCAGCAACGATTCGCATTACGTGGAGCAAAGCGATTTCAATGCCCACGATATCCTGCTGTGCATCAATACCGGCGAGAAGCAGAGTACGCCTACCTCCCGCGATTACGGTGATGAGGACGCCTTTATGAAAGGCCGCCGTTTTGCCTTTTACAACAACCAGTTCTACCTTAAGAAGACCTCGGAAATGAGCGAACTCTTTGCCGATCTGCCCGAGGCAATTGACAATACCAATGATATAGTAAGCAAGGTGGAGGTACTGAAACTCACCAAGGATATATTGCTACCCAACTTCCCTGTACCGGATAAGTTCCAGGTGCATCAGAATCCGGTAGATACCGGTAAGAAGATCATATCAGCAGATGTACGGAACCAGTGGGAATACCTGAAACATCTAACCTATAGCGGGGCACAGGCACGTTACGGCTCTATCACGCCTGAAATACAGGATCGCCTGGATTTCGAGCTGAAAACCATCCACGATATGGGTTTTGCCGGGTATTTCCTCATTGTAAGCGATTTTATCCGTTCGGGGCGCGAAATGGGAGTCTACATCGGCCCTGGCCGAGGTTCGGCTGCCGGTAGTGTGGTAGCTTACAGCGTTGGCATTACCAATATTGATCCCCTTAAATACGACCTGCTGTTTGAGCGTTTCCTCAATCCTGAGCGCATCAGCATGCCTGATATAGACACGGACTTCGACGACCAGGGCCGTCAACGTGTAATAGACTATGTAGTAGAGAAATACGGACAGAACCAGGTGGCCCAGATCGTCACCTTCGGCACCATGGCCGCGAGGCTCAGCATAAAAGATGTGGCCAGGGTGATGGAACTTGACCTCCCCACCAGCACCCAGCTTACCAAACTGGTACCGGAAAAGCCGGGCATCTCGCTCAAGCGGGTGCTTACAGCGCCTATCATGGCCAAGGAAGGAGAGAAGTCGCTGGAGGAAAAGGACAACCTTCAGGGAGATGACCTGGAAAACGTCCGGAAGATCCGTGAGATATACAATTACCAAGGAACGGATCTTTCCCTGGTACTGCAGAAGAAGGTGCTGCGTGAAGCGGAGGTACTGGAAGGCTCGGTTCGAAACACCGGGATCCATGCGGCTGGGATTATCATTGCCCCCTACGATCTTACAGAACTCATTCCTGTTTGCGTTGCCAAGGATTCCCCGCTCTGGGTTACCCAGATCGAAGGGAACAGCATTGAAGAGGCCGGGGTCATCAAAATGGACTTCCTTGGACTCAAGAACCTCACCATCCTGAAAGATGCGCTGCAACTGATCAAAGAAAACCATGGCGTTGAGATAGAACTGGATATCATGCCATTGGATGATGCGGCTACCTTTGGGCTTTACCAGCGGGGTGAAACAAACGGTACCTTCCAGTTTGAAAGTGAAGGAATGCAGCAATGGCTCAAGCAACTCAAACCTGATAAGTTCGAGGATCTTATAGCAATGAACGCCTTGTTCCGCCCGGGCCCCATCAAGTATATCCCGAACTATATAGCCCGTAAGCATGGTAAGGAGGCTATTTCCTATGACCTGCCTGATATGGAAAAGGATCTCAAGGAAACCTATGGTATTACCGTATACCAGGAGCAGGTGATGTTGCTTTCCCAACGCCTTGCCGGATTCAGCAAGGGCAAGGCCGATGAACTGCGGAAGGCAATGGGGAAGAAGATCCGCGAAAAACTAAACAAGCTTAAACCTGAGTTCCTTGAAGGCGGAGCCGCAAATGGCCACGCCAAGGACAAACTCGAAAAGATATGGACGGACTGGGAAGATTTTGCTTCCTATGCCTTCAATAAGTCCCATTCGACCTGCTATGCCCTCGTGGCATACCAGACGGCCTTCCTAAAGGTGCATTACCCTGAGGAATACATGGCTGCGCTGCTCACCAGTAACCTTAGCAACCTCGAAAAGATCACCTTTTACCTGGATGAATGCCGGCGAATGGGATTGAATGTACTAGGGCCCGATATCAATGAATCCTTTCTAAATTTCACGGTCAACAAAAACAAGGAGATCCGGTTCGGCCTTATGGCATTGAAAGGAGTAGGGGAGGCGGCAGCAGAATCGGCCATCAGGGAGCGGGAGGAGAATGGAATGTTCACAAGCATTTTCGATTTCGTGAAACGTGTGAGTCTGCGTACAGTGAATAAAAGCACTTTTGAGGCATTGGCCCAGGCGGGCGCATTCGACAGTTTCGAAGGGATGCACCGTGCACAGTTCTTTGCCCAGGATTCGAATGAGGATGCCACCTTCATTGAAAAACTGATCCGCTTCGGTGGCACCTTCCAGGCCAACCAGATGTCAACCCAGCAATCACTATTCGGCGAAATGGGAACGGTTGATATTCCAGACCCGAGGATTCCGTTCTGTGAACCCTGGTCGAACCTGGAAAAACTGAAACGGGAGAAGAATGTAGCAGGCTTTTTCATAACCGGTCACCCCCTTGACGATTACCGTGAAGAGGTGGATGCCTTCTGCAACACCAGTATCAAACGAGCAAAGGAGAGCTTGCTGACAGCAGGAGCCAGGGAATTCATTTTTGCCGGGATAGTATCCAAAGTGCGGCATGAAACGGCCAAAAACGGTAATGCTTATGGCCGGTTTACCCTGGAAGATTTTGAGGACCAGGTGGATTTTGCCCTGTTTGGTGAGGATTACCTGAAAATGAAGCATTTGCTCGAGGAGGATAAGTCGCTGATGATCCGGGCCAAGGTGCAGAACCGTTACGGAAAGGTAGACATGCCTGAACTCAAGATCACAAACATGAGCCTGCTGGCCGATGCTATGGATAAGATGGCGAAGCAGCTCTATGTGCAGATTCCTTTGGTCAATCTTGCAGAACCTTTGGTCAAGAACATTGTTAAGATAGTAAAGTCACATAAGGGAGACTGCCGGATAAAGATCAGCATCATTGACCTGGATGAGAATTACAAGGTGGACATGCATACCGGGAAGAATAAGGTGCTCTGTTCCGTGGTGATACGGGAATTAAAGAAACTCGGGGGCATGGCGGTAAAGGTCATTTCATAATAAATATGGAGATTTAACAGTACTCACGCGGATAAAATTTCTACTTTTGTTCTCGTTTTTAAGGTTAACCATTTAACAATATAACAATCATGGCATTAGAATTCAACGACAGCAATTTTGAAGAACTGGCTATCAAATCTGATAAACCGGTAATCGTAGACCTTTGGGCAGAATGGTGCGGACCTTGCCGTATGGTAGGACCAATCATTGAAGAGATGGCTAAGGAATACGAAGGGAAAGCCGTTATCGGCAAACTGGATGTAGACAATAACCCCGGCGTTACCAGTAAGTATGGAGTTCGCAACATCCCCACCATCCTATTCCTGAAAAACGGGGAAATTGCTGACAAGCAGGTTGGAGCTGTTCCCAAAAGTGTTCTCGTAGGGAAATTGGAGAAACTTTTCTAGGTATATTCCCTGGCATACCTTCCACAAAATGCACAACAATAGGCATTGGCACAGGCTTCTTGTGCATGTAGCCGGGAGTTGGGGGTTTTGTGTTTTTTTTTGCACGGGGCTGAGTGTCGGGCGGATGGAAAAGGAAGTAGGAAGTAAGAAATAGGAAGTAGGAGATTAAATTTATGCGTTTGTGACCTCTTGAGAAATAATGGGTCTGATTATGAAGAAAAAGCACAAAAAATTGATCACTGAAACCAGCAACCAGTAAACAGTTACTAGTTATCAGTTACTAGATGCTAGTTATCAGTTACTTATAACTAGGAACCAATAACTAATAACCTGCAACTGTTAACCACCAACCATCAGCCATGCAACCAAGCCTTGACCAAACTCACCTTCACCGTTTCGGGAACCTTGAATTCCTTGCCAGGCAGGTAGTGGAAGGATTTATCGTGGGATTGCACAAAAGTCCCTTTCATGGATTCTCGGTGGAATTTTCGGAACACAGGTTATACAATCCCGGGGAGCCTACCCGGCATATCGACTGGAAGCTTTTCGGCAGAACGGACAGGCTATATACAAAACGCTATGAGGAAGAAACCAACCTGCGTTGCCAGGTGGTGATAGATAACTCATCTTCAATGTACTTCCCGGTCCGTGAAACTGTTAGTTTTGAACAACCCAACAAGGCAAGCTTTTCGGTTTATGCTGCTGCAGCCATGATGTATATGCTCCGGAAGCAACGGGATGCAGTAGGACTAAGTCTATTCAGCGACAAAATGGAGTTGCATACACCCTCCCGTTCCAATTCAGTGCACCATAAATACCTTTTTGGGGAGTTGGAGAAGCTATTGGTTCCCCTGGAACCGGATATCAGAAAGACTTCCAATGTGGCTGAATCCCTTCATTTTATTGCTGAAAATGTCCATAAACGTTCGCTGGTGGTGCTGTTTACTGATATGTTCGAGGGAACGGATGATCATACAGCCATGTTTGATGCTTTGCAACACCTGAGGTACAATAAGCACGAGGTCATTTTGTTTCACGTGGTAGACAAGTCGAAGGAACTGGACTTCGAATATGAGAACCGTCCCTATAAATTTGTTGATATGGAATCGGGAGAAGAGGTGAAGGTTTTGCCTGGTGAAGTCAAAGCGAATTACCTTGAAGCAATTGGCGGGTTCAACAGCAAACTCAAGATGAAGTGTGCCCAATACAGTATCGATTTTGTGGAGGCGGACATCAACCGCGGGTTTGAACAGGTATTGCTGCCGTATTTATTGAAGCGGGAGCGGATGTACTAGAGTAGACTGAGTTTTACAGGAAGAACTTAGTTGAACAAGAAAATTCGGATTTCGGATATGGGATTTCGGATTTTCGATTTAATAATTCTCGCATCTCACTGCATAAATTATATATCCGAAATCCGAAATCCGAAATCCGACATCTGAAATCCTACATCCGACATCCTACATCCGACATCTGAAATCCTACATCCGATATCCGAAATCTGATATCCAACATCCAAATCCGAAATCCGAAATCCAAAATCCAAAATCCGACATCCGACATCCGACATCCGAAATCTCTTCATAAACGAAAAGCCTCCCGTCATGAACAAGGAGGCTTTCAGGAAGTTGTTCTATAATTGTATTATCTCCTAAATCCCGCAATATACTTGTTCAGTTCATCAATGGAGGATTCGAAGGTGAAGGCATCGTTTACCTTGTAATAGTTTCCGATATCAAGAGTATAGCCATAGCAGTATTTGGCCAGTTCAAGGCGGGTATCTTCGAAAGTAAACAGCAGAATGATCTCCTTCACCTGTGTGCTTAACAGGCAATTGGTATTGATGACCTGTTTGGCAATGGTTAGTTTGCTATCCTCAAAGCTTTTCGAACTGATGGATTGTTTGGCCTGCTCAAAATCATTCCCCAACATAGGGTAGGGGCAACCATAAACTCCTTTATACCCGGGGAGTTCATATGCTGGTCCTTCCTTGCTGTCATGATGTCCAGGACGATTGTTATCGTTTTTGTAATTACCATGATCATCATCCACTGGTTTGATGTTATCATTGTATGCATAGTTATTTCCATGCTCAATATAAGCGGTTGAATTTCCGGAGCTAATTGTAGTAGTGGTTGTAGTTGTTGTAGACTGAGTACCTGTACCGCCCACATTGAGATTGATATTCATGTTGGTACCGGAGTAAGGATCGTTGACATTAATTCCCACACCAGTCCCGTTTGGGCTGTTATTCGTGGTAGTTGTAGTAGTAGTGGTTGTGTGGACAACTGGTTCAGGATGATAAACAATCACTTCCTGGAAAGGAACATCCCTGGGAGCCTTTGCAATCGGAATTTCTCCCTGGTAACGTATCACATATTGTTTTTTCTTGTTCTTGCGAATGGAAAAGGTAGTTTCGGTCCCTTGCCCGAAAACCAGGGTTTTATCTATATCCGGAAGATTCTTATTTTCGAAAATGATTTTAAGCTTGTAATTGGGTGCCGGCAGATCAGTGACCTTGATGTTGGTTTGTGGCTGCTCATTCTGAAGTACACCGTTCAAAATTACCGAGAAGCGTTCGCCCTGTTCAGCGAAAAATATCAGGTTGGTGTTCTGGGCTTTGGTGCAGGCGAATGCCAGCAGTGCAAGGGAGAGAAGCAATAGTCGTTTCATGGTGAGCTGTTTGACAAGATTTGTATTTGTTGTTGGGTGAATAGTTATTGTTATCAGTTATTTGTTGTCAACTTTTGGTTTTTAATTGTTGGTTAATCACTTGAGAAGCAAGCGTCAGTTCAATGATGTCTGAGGATGGAAAATCAAAGCAAGAAATGAAAAGGTGTATGTTTTCTCCCAGTCTCCCCTTCGCCTTGTCTCCTGATCTCTCCTTCTCCAGATCGAATAAAATCCGCAATCCGACATCCGCAATCCAATATTTCTTCCTCACCAATCCGGTCGTTCCACATTATTCATATTCCATAATATCCATCCTTTCTTCTTTTGAATATAGGGAGTGGGTTTGTCGGGGCGCCACCTTATTGGATTAGGAAGAACTGCTGCTATTGCAGCCGATTCGGAACGGCTTAACTGGCTGGCATGCTTATGGAAATAAGTCAATGCGGCTTGCTCGATGCCATAGATGCCATCCCCCATTTCTATCTCGTTCAGGTATATCTCCATAATTCGCTTTTTACCCCAGAAGACCTCGATGAGACCGGTAAAATAGAGTTCCAGTCCTTTGCGAACCCAGTTCCTGGCAGGCCAGAGGAAGATATTCTTTGCAGTCTGTTGGGTAATGGTACTGGCTCCCCTGATTTTCCTTCCTTTCTGGTTGAGTTTATTGGCTTTTTCAATGGCTTTGAAATCCACCCCGAAATGACTTTCGAAATGGTTATCCTCCGAAGCAATTACAGCCAATTTCATATTTGGAGAAATCTCCTCTATACTAACCCAATCTTTATGAAGCCTGGGCGATTCCCCATCGGCAATTTGTTCCACTACCCGGATCAGCATAAGGGGAGTAACCGGCGGATTGACAAAGCGATAGAGTATGGTAATGAAAATGGTAGAGCCGAAAAATCCGATCAGGGTCCACTTAAGGAAATGAATTGCTTTCTGCTTAAAATTGGACTTGGTTATTCCCTGTTTCAGGCCAGTCATTGAGTTTTGTGAATTGAAAAACAATTTTATCCGGATGCATGCAAATGTAATAACTTTTTGATATGTTTGCCAAGCCTTCAGAATTTCTTGAATTACTTGATATTACTGATA
>Ga0079306_1001750_pt1 | contig 13522 bp, 13 predicted proteins | sample Methanotroph_Enr_FD_79181 | JGI IMG/M metagenome (GOLD analysis project Ga0079306, IMG submission 79181) | Enriched soil microbial communities from Old Woman Creek wetland in Ohio, USA - Methanotroph_Enrichment_5 | ecosystem: Environmental > Terrestrial > Soil > Wetlands | place: USA: Ohio...
TTAAACGTGGTTTCATATCTGAGTTTTTTAAAGGTCATTAGTCATCAGTCATTAGAAAAAAATACAGGCTCTTATTCCAATGACTAATGACTTTTTCCTCATTGCTTTTTTTTAAATCCTTCGGAGATGAAGAAACTCCTTCAACTCTTCCTTTCGTTCTAGCGGCAAATTATGCCAGCGAATTCCTTGTACTGCACCTTCTAGCGCTTGCAACATGCTGAAACAAGCAGTCTCATCGATGGTTTGCAGCCGAATAAAAGCCTGTTCAGTTCCTATTGCTCTCAGCTCTTCCGGAGTGGTAATCCCAACCTGAACGAGTTTTTCTGCAACCACTTTGCCAATATTGGGCATTTCGGTTAATTTGATCGGTTGATCCATCGGATTGGTTTTTTGATTTTCTCAACGAAGATAATCAATTCAGAAATTGCTTTCATGGGAAACAACGCGTAGCGAGAATTTCAGGTATTTTCTCTAATGTTTGTTAATGAGGGTATTTTAACCGCCAATCTGCTTTTCAGTCGTCTGGATTTTTGGTTTATTTATACTGAATTCCTAAATCGGCTTAATTCTATGAGTAAATCGTGCATTCTCTTCTGTAATTGCGGTGCGGGTGTAATTCCTTCGGAAAAATCGCAACAAATTAAATCCAGTCTTGAAACTCTTGACACTGACGTTTATCAGCTCGATGATTTTTGTGGAATTGTTTTGGGGCGAAAGGATTTTATTCAGGCCATCGAACAGAAATACGAGCGAAAGGTGATGGTCGCCTGTTATCCACGCGCAATTAAAAACCTGTTGGCTCAAAACGATTTGGAACTTTCAGGCTTGGAAGTTTTAAATTTCAGAGAATTGACCGCTGGTGAAATAGATGCAAAACTTAAGAGTGATCTAGGTTTCGTTGAGGGAACCGCGAGAGAAGATACGATCGGGAGTGGTCTGGATGTTCCGGCATGGTATCCGGTAATCGATCAGCCGTTGTGCATCGATTGTGGAAAATGCTTCAAATTCTGTTTGTTTGGGGTTTATACGTTTGGCGATAAAAAGCTAAAAGTGGTTAATCCGCTGGCCTGCAAAAACAATTGCCCGGCTTGTGGACGGAATTGCCCAACATCAGCCATCATTTTCCCGCGTCTGAAAGAAGGTGGCGTTTTATCTGGTGCAGAACCGGGAACAGAGGTAAAATCCAAAGGCTTGGCTACTGACTTAAATATGATCTCAACGCTAAATCAACGCTCGGCATTACGAAGGAATATTTTCAGGGCTGGATTGGTTGAGCAGGCTGAAGCTGAACGGCAGAAAGCGTTAAACGAATTAAAAAAAATTTAAGGACACAAAATTTTGTGTCCCTACGTAATATATACAAAACGGTACATGGGTTTATTAAAAAATATACTGATACAGAGCGACAGGAAATGCCTGTACAAGTTCGTTGTGAATATGGGCATCAAAGGCTCGATGTCGTTTGCCCGATTTCAGAAACGGCAAAAGAAAGGCGAATTTTTTCCGGCCTTTAACTTTATTTCGGTTACCGACGATTGCAACCTGAATTGCCAGGGATGCTGGGTGATGGGAAAGGAAAAAAACAGTCGTTTGAAGCCTGAACAAGTTGACCGGATTATCGATGACACAAAAAAGATGGGCTCCTATTTCTTCGGAATACTTGGTGGTGAGCCACTACTTTATAAACCGCTTCCTCAAATATTCAAAAAACATTCGGATTGCTATTTTCAGTTGTTCACCAACGGAACGCTCATTACACCTGAAGTGGCTGAAACATTGCGCCATTGCGCCAATGTAACCCCGCTGATTAGTTTTGAAGGCGATGAGCAAGTTGCCGATGTTCGCCGAGGTGGAAAAGACGTATTTCAATCGGCTAATACTGGTATTGATAATTGCGTCAAGGCTGGTTTGATCACGGGTGTGGCCATCAGCGTTTGCAAGTCGAACCTCGAAATGGCCATATCGCCCGAATTTATTCAATCTCTGATCGATAAAGGGGTGGCTTATTTGTGGTACTACATTTATCGTCCAGTTGGACATCAACCCAACTACGAACTGGCACTCAGCTCCGATGAAATCCGGCAACTTCGTCAGCACATGGTCGATGCCCGAATGGAATACAGTATTGCCATTATCGATACCTATTGGGATGCCGATGGAAATGGCATGTGCCCTGCTGCTGAAGGACTGAGCCACCACATCAATGCTTCAGGATATGTTGAACCTTGCCCGATTATTCAGTTTGCTGCTGATCATGTCGACGATAAACCCTTGGATCGTTTGTATGCCGAATCCGGATTTTTAAGCGATTTCCGTACTCAGATTCAACAAAAGACGAAAGGTTGCGTTGTGATGGAAGATCCTCGCTGGCTGGCTGAATTTGTGCAAAAGCATGATGCAAAAAACACGTCAGGGAGAAAGGGAGAACCCGAAAGATTACGGATGGCTCAGGTAACAAATAGTCATGGATCGTGCGAAGTCATTCCGGAGAAAAGCCGGATTTATCGTTTTGCCAAACGAAGGGCGTTTTTTGGGCTGGGGGCTTATGGATAAAGAAGTGGGGAGTGAACTAGAGTTCGGAGTGCCTAAAGTACTTCATAGCAAACTCTAGGCACTCCGAATTTTAGGCACTTCGAACTTTAATTTATGAAGGTAAAAGAAAACATATTGGTTGTTCCTGAAGAAGCTCTGACCCGGAATCGGTTGAGGAAAGCGGCACGTGAACGGATTGCTGAAAGGGGCATTTTGCCTCCGGCAAGCTTCACGTTGATTAGTCAGTTGGCTGACGAAGTGATTGAATTGACTGATACCGACAACAGCTTTCGCGAATTTGCCATGGTGGTTTGTGGAAATGAGATTTGGCGGCCAATTGTTGCGGCTACTCCATATAACCGCCGGCTTTTGCTTTTACCTCAATGCCTGAAAAATAATAGCAACTGCAATGCGGTGATCGACGAACTGGGTTTGATTTGTGCCGGATGCCAAAGTTGCCAGATTGATTCCATTTTGCAAAAGGCCGAATCGCTTGGTTATGCTACCCTTGTAGCTGAGGGAACGACAGTTGCCGTTAGTCTGGTTCAGGAAGGAACCATTGATGCAGTGATAGGAGTGAGTTGTATGTCGGTACTTCAAAAATCATTTGAGCCGGTTTCTCGGGCAGCCGTTCCTGTAATTGGCATTCCGCTTTTGTTCGAAGGTTGCGCCGAAACTGATGTTGACGGGCGTTGGCTGAATGATGAACTGATCGCATTTCAGGAAAATGAACAGTTCCGGAGCATATCGGTTTCAACCTTGAAGGAAACTGTAGCACACTTTTTTACTGAAGACATTCTAGCCAAAGCTTTTGGTTCAACCGATGATCGCACCTGTCAATTGGCCATTCAGTCGATGTTAACAGGTGGCCAGCGGATTCGTCCGTTGTTGACGGCATTGGCTTATTCGGCCTACACTGCAACTGTTTCTCACGAATTAATGGCTTCGCTTTCGCTGGTGGTTGAATGTTTCCACAAGGCATCGCTCATTCACGACGACGTGGAAGATAACGACGATTTCCGTTACGACACCGAAACCATTCATAAGCAAAATGGTATCCCGGTTGCCATTAATACCGGCGATTTTTTGCTTGGAAAAGGCTACGAATTACTCGGAAAACTCCCGATTGAACCGACTAAAATGGCTGCCTGTTATCAGTTGGTAGCTTCCGGACATGTGGCTTTGTCGCTCGGACAAGGCGCTGATTTGCTTGCCAGTTCGCATAAAACCATCCTTCCGATCAACCAACAACTCGAAATTTTTGAACGGAAAACCGGCTCGGCTATTCAGGTGGCTTTGCTCCTTGGCGCTGTTGCTGCCCATGCTCCTGAATGTGACTTGGCTATTTTAAAAACTTTTTCAGGTTATTTTGGAATGGCCTACCAAATAAAAGACGATCTGGATGAATTCCTTGAAACCAACGAACATACCCAGCCTGCTGATTATCCTTTGCTGCTTTCAATTTTGGCTGAAAACCTGGACGAATCTCAACGAATAAACCTTCAGTTGCTTTATACAGAAAACGATCGTTTACAGATTTTAAGCTTGATCCGGGATAATGAAATCGATCGGAAAGCCGAAGTTTTACTTCAGGAATACACCGATAAAGCTTACCGGGAACTCGACAAAATTGAGAACCTGAAGATGAGGTTGAGTTTATACACCGTACTTGGCAAAATATTCTGAAATTTAGGTCGTGACTAATTCTCCAAACATTCCTTTCTATCGGCAGATGATTGTATTGCTGCGGAATGCGCTGAACTTGCTGGACGAGCAGGGTAGGGAAGAGGTGCTGAAATTTCTCGTCAGTCAGCAAAATCCGGATGGTGGTTTTCATGATCGTGGCGGACGGTCGGACTTGTATTATTCGTTGTTTGGAGGTTTGATGCTCAGTGCATGGGGCGTGGGGCATGGGGTGAAGGGCATAGGGTCAGAAGACCGGAGTCAGAAGACGGGAGACTGGAGACAGGATACCGGAGCGGCGTTCCTTGAGCTTGTCGAAGGGACAATCCAAAAACTAAAACAATTTATTGCCGGCCAGTCAAATGCTGATGTTCCCGGTTTTATCGAAAAATGTTGTTTGATACTACTTCAAAAGGAATTAAAAACCGGACGAAATTCGCAAATTAAAGCATTGATTTCGTTGGGGAAATCTTTTTGGAATGAACGTCATTCCATCAATATTTTATACCGAAGTTTTGTGTTGTTCCTGACTTTGGATGCTGTTTTACCCTTTCGAAAAATTCTGAAAGTTGGCGCAAAAAAAATGGTAGCGAGAACTAGGATTGATCAACATTCGCCTTGTTCCGAAGTGGCAGCCAAAGTTTTCCTGCAAAAAATGATGAATGAGGATGGCTCGGAAGATCTGGAATTACTGAAGTCGTTTGCTTGCGAAACTGGTGGTTTTAAAGCCTTTGCTCATCTTGAGAATGCAGACATGTTGTCAACTGCGGTGGCCTTGTTTGCGCTCAATTATTCTGACTGCGATTTGCGATTGCTTAAACCTGTCTGCCTCGATTTCATTGGACAAAACTTCTCGGATGGAGCTTTCCTTTCCGGCGATGGCGACCCAACTGCCGATGTGGAATATACATTTTATGGATTGCTGGCGCTGGGAGTTTTGGCAGTGTAGATGTTTATGTAAAGGCCAGTTGTTCAAAATAAATTGTCTTATCTATCTATAATTCTAATAATTATATTTTTCTTTTTAATTTATCAAATAAAATGTTATAATTTAGATTGTTGTTAGCTGTATGAAAAATCTACAATCTAAAAACCTACACAAATGTTTAAAAAAGGTAATTTAACTATACTGTTTGTTTTGATATTCTTCTTTTTAAAAGCTCAAGATTATCAGATTATTTTTTCTGGAACTGGATCATCCACTAATGTTGATAGCGTAGTGGTGGAAAATATTACGCAAAATAAAAGAATCACTGTTAAAGGGAATGAAATTCTTCACTTGACTTCAATAAGTACAGATGTCATTCCTATACAGGAAAATGCCGCAAGGACCTTAAATATTTTTCCAAATCCTATGGTTGAAGCTAGCACGATAGTGTTTCAAGCTATTGCTTCAGGAGTATCGCAAATTGAAGTATTTGATTGTAGTGGAAAAGTCGTTTTGCATAAACAGGATATATTGGAAGCAGGATTCCATAAATTCAAGATATCAGGTTTAAGCAAAGGTGTATATTCAATACGGATAAATTCTCTGACTTATTCGTATTCAGGTAAATTGGTTAGTGTTTGTACGAATAAATCTCATTGTGAAATTTCGGAGATAGGGTATGAGCCTTTGCCTTCTTTAAGGGTCCCCAATCTAAAAAATGCTACATCGGAAAAATTATTGAAATATGCTGAGGGAGATAGGTTGATAATGACAGGTGTGTCAGGTAAATTCAGTACAATCATAATCGATATTCCAACTCAAAATAAAACGATTACTTTTAATTTTATACCTTGTAGCGATGGAGATGGGAATAATTACTCTGTTGTTCAAATTGGAAATCAGCTTTGGATGGGCGAAAATCTACGAACAACCAAATTAAATGATGGGACTGAAATCCCTAATATTACAAAAGATTCGGATTGGCGAGCTTTAACAACACCAGGGTATTGCTGGGCAAATAATGATGCTGCAAATAAAAGCCCTTATGGAGGTTTATATAATTGGTTTGCCGTGAATACCGGTAAATTGGCACCCAAAGGTTGGCATGTTGCAACTGACATTGAATGGACTGATTTAATTGTTTTTCTGGGTGGAGATCCCTTGGGGTTTGGTGGTTGGGTTGTTTGTAAACTGCAAGAGACTGGTAGTGAGCATAGAGAATCATATTCATTTAATTATTATAATGCAACAAATGAAACAGGCTTTACTGCCGTTCCAAGTGGTGTTCGATCCGGTGAAACTTCTACCCCCGGATGGTTTTCAGGGTTTAGATCATTCGGTTACTGGTGGACTTCTACTAATGCTGATAGCGAATCTGCTTTCGGCCGCTATGTGGATATTAATATTAATCGATTTCCTGTAAGTAAGAAAAATGGTATGTCAGTTCGTTGCATAAAAGACTAATGGAAGAAATGATAGTGATAACTTAATGACTTTGCCGTGATAGGGATCAATTCTACAAAAAATATAAATGATCAATATTCTGATCTCGCAGATATGCTCATCCAAAAACGTAATCCCTCCGGTTACTGGGAAGGTCGGCTTTCTTCGAGTGCTTTGGGTGTGGCGGTGGCCATCACAGCATTGTATTTTTACGATGCAATTCTAAATAAATCAGAGATTTCATCAGGAATAGAATGGCTGAACTTAAACATCAACAATGACGGTGGGTTTGGAGATTCTCCCGAAAGTGTGAGTAACGTGAGTACCAGTTTGCTTTGTTATTCTGCGGTAAAAGTTTGTAGTACGAACGATCAGAACCGATCTCTGCTCCTGAAAGTTGGCGATTATCTGCGTTTGCAAAACATTGATGTCAATTCGGAACAACTTATTCCGGCAATACTTGAATTCTATAAAACCGACCGTACTTTTTCGGTTCCAATCCTGACCATGTGCGCATTGTGCGATGTTCCCGGTAAGGAAGCATTTGAATCAATTCCGCAATTGCCTTTTGAACTTTCGTTGTTACCACGGTCATTTTATCGGATGCTCAATCTGAGTGTGGTGAGTTATGCCATTCCGGCTTTGATTGCTGTTGGTATTGCCATTTTTAGATTTAAGAAAAGAAAAAATCCGTTGATGCGATGGATTCGTGAAGCTTCGGTCAAAAAGTCACTTGCTTTACTGCGAAAAATTCAGCCGCACAGTGGAGGATATCTGGAAGCAATTCCTTTGACTGCATTTGTATGTTTATGCCTGGTTGAGTCGGGTTATCGCAATCTGGAAGTGGTGCACGATGGAATGAACTTTCTGAAACGGACTCAACGGGAAGATGGAAGCTGGCCGATTGACATTGATCTCTCGACTTGGGTTACCACACTGGCTGTAAAATCGCTAAGGAGTAATTTGGATAGCGTTTTAACGTCAACAGAAAAGCAACAAATCACCAATCATTTGCTGACGATTCAAAATAAGCAAGTCCATCCGTTTAACGGAACTCAGCCCGGAGGCTGGGGTTGGACTTCGCATTCGGGTTCGGTGCCCGATGGCGATGACACGCCAGGAACAGTGCTGGCTCTGATCGCGCTGAATCAACATGATTCGACAGTAGTCCGGGAAGCTGTTTTGTCTGGTGTTGGCTGGTTGCGTCGATTGCAGAACAGCGATGGCGGTTTTCCTACTTTTTCGCGTGGGTGGGGCAAGTTGCCGTTCGATCAGAGTTGTTCTGATTTAACCGGGCATGCGATTCTGGCGATGGCCAAAACAGCTCTCTTATTTGGCGATTCACTCAACCAGAAACATCTTTCGGAAATTAAAAAATCATTTGTCCGATCGATTGTTTATCTGGAAAAGCATCAAGATAAATCGGGCTTTTGGTTGCCTTTGTGGTTTGGAAATCAATTTATGGCAGATCATACAAATCCTGTTTATGGAACAGCACGGGTGGCTGCTTATCTGAATGAAACTTTAAATACTCAACTCGGAATTGAATATGAAGTAATCCTGAAACGAATGATTTTTTGCGGTTGCCAATATCTAATTTCTGTACAAAACCAGGATGGGAGTTGGGGCGGAGCTAAAGATATTCAGGGAAGTATTGAAGAAACAGCACTCGCAGTTACGGCGCTTGTAACGAATGGCTTTCGGGAAGAGTGTGCTTCAGGAATGAACTGGTTGTATGAAAAAACAAAATCCGACGGGATTGTTGCCTCACCCATCGGATTGTACTTCGCTTCTTTGTGGTATGATGAAGAGTTGTATCCTTTAACAGCCTATTTGGAATGTTTGTCGGTAAGTCTGGAGCCTATTTCGTCACCACAACCGCTGGACTCACTTTGATTTCCATCAAATAACCTTTGCAAACTCCTTTAACAGTAACCGGATTACCAGTCTGGAGCGCCTCAATAACTGATGGATTGGCTGCCGACCAACTGCTATCGAGTTGACAACTGATTCCTGCCATTTCATCTTCCAATACCAACAGGTTCGTGCCGTTTGGAAGCTTATTTTTGGCTACCAGTTTGCCACTTATTTCAAGTACTTTTTCGCTGTATTTGGTAGTCGCCGTTGCTTCCTCTTTCTGAAATTCGTCCATCAACTTTGAAGCTTCCGTTTTAAATTCTGCTTCCAGCTTATTTACATCAGCATGTGGTTTAAAAAACATTTTCATGCCAATACCTGCTCCGATTACGATTACAGCCAAAACAAGAATGATTGCGTATTTGATTTTCATGAGTTCGTATTTTATTGACCGTACGGTAAATAACTGGATTTTACTGTAATTTCCATTTCCTTGCCAATTTTGTCACGAACCAGTGATGGTATAGCAATGCCGTAATCTTCAGGAGTTACTTTAAACTTCGAAGTTGCTACCAGTTTGCCACCTTCCATTCCGATAGTTCCGGGAACAGTGATTGTTTTGTCAACACCATGCACGGTTAAAACGCCAGTAATTTTGATGTTGGCAACAGGGGCGGTAAGCATTTCTTTTTTGAATCCTTCGATTGTTCCTTTGAATTTTGCCTTCGGGAATTTGGTGCTTTCCATGTAATTTTCGTTGAAATGCTCTTCCATTAAGGCGCGTTTGAAATGAAAAGTGCTCATCAACGCCTGAAAAACAATTTCTCCGTTTGACGAATCCAGGATTGTTACAGCCTCATTGCTTTCGCCAAGGATGTCTTCCATCGGAGTTGACGAGTAGAATGAGATGTACGCGTTTTTGGCGATAAATTTGCCTTGGCTAAATGCGCCGAATGATGCTCCAAGCACGATCAGCACTAAAAAAATCTTTTTCATTGTTATCTGTCTTTTTGAAATGAAAATACCCTTGAAATGTTGAACCCAAGATGAATTCCTTTATCGAACCAGTCGTCGGTAGTTTGAGGTATGAATGAGCCTTCGCGCATACCCAACGAATTGGTCAGCATAATCTGAAATACGTGACCACCGGTTTCAATATCAACACCTACCGAGGCTGAATTGTAGTATTTGGTATCCTGAAATTTGTTGTTTGGGTTGTAATTGTAATAGTATTCAGCGTTCAGAGAAAGTCGTTTTGAAAGTTTATATCGGGCACCAAATCCCATGGCATAAACATCATTCATGTCAAGTTCGGTTTTAACCAGATTACGGTGAATGAAGGTTGGCGAAAGTTGAAATGAGAATTTGTCGTTAAACTTACGGGCAATCAGCAATTGATGGACAAACGCCAGCCTTGACGAAAAGTAATTGGTTCGTGTTGGATCTTGAAATTTAAGTGTATTCAACTCGACAGAAGTGAAGTAGCTTAACGAAACAGGCATCCGTTTCGCTCCTGAAGATTGACGCAATAAACGGAATTTTGCAAATGAATCGTATGTTTTGTTTAAACTTCCGCGTCCTACGCCAAGCATTAACCAGTCGGTTACTCCATATTCAAGGCTGAAATGAATTTTCGATTGGTCTAGCCCGAATAATCCATATGCTCCATCGTTGAGAGGTCCAAAGCGGTGCGAGATGCGAAAATCCAGTTGCCTTTTCTTCATCTGTTCAATGGAGTGTCCGTTTATTATACGGCTGGCCTTGAAAGTCGCTGTTGCATAATCAATTGTTGGTTTTGTTTCGGCATTCAGTAAAGCATCCAGATCCTGACTGTATGTATTTCCGGAGAAAATCAAAAGAAATAATGCGATAAAAATATAGTGTATTCGTTTCATTCGTCAGTAATTTAGTTGTTTAATTTACCGTTGTCAATCCATTTTTGCAGTTTGCTGATTTCGCAATCGGTTAGCTTGCCACCACCTTGAGGCATTGCCTGATATCCGGGCGTATGATTAATCGTTCCCATTAACTTGCCATTGTTTGTCTGAACAAGAACGTCAGCATAGTTTTCAAGCTTTATTCCTCCACCTGAGTTCGCAGCTTTTGAATTTGAGTGACAAGACAAACACGAAGCTTGCAGGATTGGCTTAACTGTAGTGGCAAAGGTGACGTTTGACAGATCACATGAGGAGGAAACTTGTGGATATAGACTTTCTTCCGTGTCGTAATAACAACCGGTTACAAAAGCAATCAACAGAATAAGGCTTATTTTTACTATTTGTTTCATTGTTGCGATTTTATAATTCAATTATTTCCACAAGTTGTTTGTTTTGCTCCCTGTTCGATCCATAAACGGATAGTTGTTCGTTTGTCAATAGGTAATGCATTGTTTGGAGGCATTAACTGAAAAGTGCTTGTCATGGCCTGATAGGCTTTGCTCTTGTCTGCATTTCCAGCAGTAATTGCTTTCATAATACTGGAATAGTCGGTGAAAGTATAGCCACCTTCACCCCGCGTTCCTCCATGGCATCCTGTTGTTCCACAACTATTCTGAAATATTGGTAGTACTTCAGTTTGAAAACAAACTTCCGGAAATTGATCCGCCGGAATGCCATCATGTTTGCACGAACTGACCAGAAATAGCATGAATCCACCCCCGATCATAAATAACAATTTTAAGAATCCAATTCTATTATCTTTCATATGTAAAATATTTATGACTTCTAAAAACAATCATATCTTTAAAAGGATCATGCTTTTTTTTAGAAATACAGCATTATTCTGTTAAAAATGTTTAAAGGACAATAAGGTGCTAAATTCTGAATATATTCAAGAAACCGTTGGACGATGAAATTATTGTGTTACCTACTAGTAAAAAGGAAGCATCTTAATAATTTCGCCTTCTGTCGTGAGGTATTCTTTCATTAGATTGGCTGTTAGGCAGGAATGTACAGGTATTATTTCAATCAGATTTCCGGGTTTGAAATAGCTTAAATCGCGAGGTGTAATTTTAAGGATTCCGTGTTCTTGCGAAAGCGCATGAAGATAATTCCGCTCATCTAAAAGTATTTTTTTATCATTTTCTTCGACAACAATTCTGCCGAAAAGAGGTTTCCCATCAATGTTAATGATCGAATCTTTTGCAAAATGGATAGCCCCGCCATAAATAACCACTTCATTGCGTGATGGATGTACTGCAATGACTGGACAAACCATTCGGACAGCAATATCTGTAAGTTGACAGACACCTAGTTTGAATTGTGTTAAGTCGTAAAAAACAAAATTTCCAGGGCGGATTTCATCAACACCATCAAAATTGTCGCAGATGCTGCACGATGGCGTATCTCCCATGGAAATCATCAGATCTGGCCATTCGCTTCGGTACCTCATTTTCAAGGCTTTCATTTTGAGCAGGGCATCGAAGTGCCTGCTGAAAATATCGTGAGTTGAATTGGCGTGATAAGTGTGTCCGGTGTGAGACAAGAATCCCTTAAATTGAAGCAGTGGAGATTTTTGTATGGTTTCCAGCAATTCATCAATCAGTTGAGTGCGACTTGATTCAATTCCGGTACGATTGTAGCCCGTGTCAATTTTGATAAAAACTCCAGTATGCCAGGTGATTTTTTCCTGAAGTGCAGCTAATCCTTCTTTATTTTCGATCAAAAGATTCAGATTTATTCTGCCAGCAAGTTCGTTCATTTCCGGAATTTCCGGAATATTTACTGAAAATGCGATCGTAATGTCGTCCCAACCAATGTCAGCAAAGTAATTGGCCATTGTTAGCGACGATACTGTGATGCATTTTACTCCAGCATCGCGAAACCATTCTCCGATTTCAGCAGATTGATGAGTTTTGAAATGGGGGCGGAAATTTAACCCATGGTCATTTGCTTTACGAGCCATATTCTGGATGTTTCGTAAAGCAATTTCTTTACTAAGTAGAAGGGTAGGTTTTGTAATTTCCATCTCAGGATAATAAACTGAATTACAATCGCTCAATTCGCGTTCTAAAATAAGCAATACTTTGTAAAATCAAAAGTTTTAAGCAAAAGAAAGGAGCCAGATGACTGGCTCCTTATGTTTATTCTCCTAAGAAGATCGTTTGTGCTCTGTTTGGACCTACCGAAGCAATCGAAACCGGAACCCCAACCTGTTCTTCAATGAAATTGATGTAGTTGTTGAATTCTTCCGGAAATTCGTTTTGACTGGATAATTGAGTCAGATCGGTTTGCCATCCGGGTAGTTCAATGTACACAGGCTTTACGCTTTCGTTCAGTTCGAATGGGAATTTATCAACGACTTCGCCATTCATTTCGTAACCAACACAGATTTTAATGGTTTCAAATTTGTCAAGCACATCTGCTTTCATCATTATTAGTTCGGTTACACCATTCAGCATAATGGAGTATTTCAAGGCTACCAAATCTAACCACCCACAACGGCGTGGCCGACCAGTGGTTGAGCCATATTCGCGGCCAACTTCACGCATGTCTTGTCCATCTTTATCAAATAGCTCGGTTGGAAAAGGCCCCATTCCAACACGGGTGCAGTATGCTTTAAAAATTCCAAATACATTACCGATTTTGTTTGGGGCAATTCCCAATCCGGTACAAGCACCTGCACAAATTGTACTTGATGAAGTTACAAACGGATAAGAGCCAAAGTCGATATCCAACATGGTTCCCTGTGCCCCTTCAGCCAAAACTGATTTGCCATCGGTAAGGTTATCGTTAATTAAATGCTCAGTGTCAACAATGTTGAAGGTTTTGAGAACTTCGATGGCTTTCATCCATTCCTTTTCGGTTTCAGCAAGAATGGTCTTGTAATCGAAGTGGTAATAGTTTTCGAGTAAATCTTTGTGTGCCTGAACTCTTGCATTGTATTTTTCAGTGAAGTTTTCGAACAAATCTCCGACGCGTAATCCGTCACGACCAATTTTATCGCGGTAAGTTGGCCCAATTCCTTTTAGTGTTGAACCGATTTTGGTGGCACCTTTGGCTTCTTCCGAGGCTGCGTCAAGTAACCGATGGGTTGGAAGAATAAGGTGAGCTTTTTTTGATATATAAAGTGTTTTGTGAA
>Ga0079306_1001751_pt1 | contig 13517 bp, 10 predicted proteins | sample Methanotroph_Enr_FD_79181 | JGI IMG/M metagenome (GOLD analysis project Ga0079306, IMG submission 79181) | Enriched soil microbial communities from Old Woman Creek wetland in Ohio, USA - Methanotroph_Enrichment_5 | ecosystem: Environmental > Terrestrial > Soil > Wetlands | place: USA: Ohio...
CCAAGGCTGGACGTCCCCGGCATCCTCGGCCAGCGCCTCCAGCTCGATGGCGGCCTGTCCCTCGTAACCCGCGTCATGGGCCACGCCCGCCAGCGAGGACACGGCGTCGAACAGCCGACCCGCGCTCGTCGTGGGGACGCAGGACGTTCCGGTCTCGAGCATGCGACGCACGACCGACGCCTCGGTTCCCTCGCAGGCCATCACCGGGGGCAGGGTGGGATCCCAGGCAACGCCCGCCGCGAACAGGTGCGCCAATGCGATGCGCGCGGGCCTTCGCACCGCCGCGTCGCCACCGGGCAGCGCGACCGGACGCAGCGAGGCCACGCGCTCGACCGATGCATACGAGCCGAGCAGGAACTCCCCGCCCCAGATGGAGCCGTCGTCACCGAATCCGGTGCCATCGAAGGCGACCCCGAGCACCGGCTCGTCCGCGGCGATCCCGTGCTCGGCAAGCAGCGACGCGACGTGTGCGTGGTGGTGCTGGACGTCGACGAACTCGGCACCGAGTCGCTGCGCGGCCTCGATCGCCCAACGCCGAGAGAGGTACCCGGGGTGGCGATCGGCGACCAGCCGCTCGGGCCGCACGCGCTGCACCTGCATCATGATCTCGGCGACGCGGTCGAGCACCTGCATCGTGGCGTAGTCGCCGGTGTCGCCGACGTGCTGGCTCATCCATGCGCGATCGCCCGTGGCCACGCAGAGCGCCGTCTTGAGCTCGCCGCCGACGGCCAGCGTCGGGACGACCGCATGCGGCAGCGTGATCGGGCTCGGCGCGTACCCGCGCGAGCGCCGGACCGGCTGCGGCAGGGCACCGTCCGCGGCCTCGGTGATCCGCACCACCGAGTCGTCGCACGGCAGGTGGATCGCGCGGTCGTGCATCAGGAAGGCATCGGCGACGTCCGCGAAATCGGCGACGGCCCGCTCGTTGTCGATGCAGATCGGCTCATCCGTGAGGTTGCACGAGGTGAGGACGACCGCGGAGAGCGATGCCTCGACAGCGGGATGCGTGGTGAGCAGCAGCAGGTGCAACGGTGTCGGCGGAAGCATGAGGCCGATGCGTCCGTTGCCCGGCGCCACCATGGCGGCAATGGCCTGCGCGCGTGGATTCGCGGCCGGACGCAGCAGCACGATCGGCGACTCCGGCGACGTGAGCAGCGCGGCCTCCTCGTCGCTGACAGCGGCGAGTTCACGAGCCACGGCCAGGTCGCGGACCATGACCGCGAACGGCTTGTTGCCGCGTCGCTTGCGCTCACGGAGACGACGAACCGCCGTCTCGTCCTCGACTGTGCAGGCGAGGTGGAAACCACCGACGCCCTTGACCGCCAACGTCTCGCCGGCCAACATGCAGCGGATCGCGGCCGCAAGTGCATCCTCGCCAACGGCACCCGGCGCGGCGACACGTACGAATTCGAGCGTTGGTCCGCAGTCGGGGCACGCGATCGGCTGCGCATGGAATCGACGGTCGGCCGGGTCGTGGTACTCGCCGCTGCACCGCACGCACATGGGGAACTTCGACATCGTCGTGTTGGGGCGGTCATACGGCAGTGACGTGGTGATCGTGAACCGCGGACCGCAGTCGGTGCAGGTGGCGAAGGGATGGCGGTAGCGGCGGTTGGCGGGGTCGAGGACCTCGCGCCGGCAGTTCGCGCACATGGCGGTATCCGGCGGCAGCGAGGTCGTGGTGAGCGCGTTGCCGTTGGTCGACGCGACGATCGTGAAGTCCCCGGCCGACCCGGGCGGGAGTTCGGCCTCCACCATGACGTGGCGCACGCGTGCCATCGGCGGGGCGTCGGTGACGAGCCTCCCCCTCAGTTCGTCGAGCGCCTCCACGGGGCCCTGGGCCTCGATGAAGACGCCGACTGCGTCATTGCCGACGAAGCCGGTGAGACCCAGCTCCCGCGCGATGCGATAGACGAACGGGCGGAACCCGACACCCTGAACGGTTCCGGTGACGCGGATGCGCTGGTGACGGGTCACGCCGTCCATGACGCGACGGAGACCTCTTCGGCCTCGCCGACCACGAGGCCGTTGCCGCCGCACTTGGGGCACTGCGTGAGATGCATGCCCGGGTACTCGGAGCCGCAGTCGAGGCAGCGCAGCTCGTCGAGGACGTCGATGAATTCGAGCAATGCGTGCTGGACGGAGCTGCCATCGACGGCGGTGGCCCACGCGCTCTCCGCAACCTCGCGCTCGACCTTGGGGCCGATCGCAAGGACGACGCTGCTCACCTGACGGCCGTCTGCCTCGGCGATCAGCGACACCGCGGCAGCGTTGACCAGGGCGATTTCGTGCATGTTGGGGCCTCTCAGGGGTATGGCTACTGCAGGGCTGCAGTCTGGCGGATCAGGGTCTCGTCGTCGATGGCGCCCCACTCGCAGAGCACCTCGAGACCGGCGCGCAGCAGCGCGCCCATCTGCGCCTCGGTTTCGGGGGTCAGGCCCCAACCCACCTCGAGGCTGTTGGGGACGATCCCGCAGGCGGCGATGTGGTCGGGCTTGGTGCCCGCCAACTCCGCAGCGAGCAACGCGTCGACGACACCGATCTGGTGCACCGACATGAGCATCTGCCGCGTGGCAGGGATCTCCTCGTCGCGCAGGACGAGGACGTCGCCGGCGGTGGCACCACCGCCGACGACGGCATCGAATACGAGCACGCCCCTGCGATCGTCCATCTCCGGAGCGATCGCAAGGCCCAGCGTGCCTCCATCCAGAACCTCTACGCCCGGCAGGGCCATCGCCGCGATGCGGTGCGAAGCGGCGATCCCCAGGCCCTCGTCACTGAACAACTCATTGCCGATGCCGAGGACGAGCCATGGCGCGCGGTCTGGTTCTTGCATTCCTATCGACGTTCCTTCTGGTGTGCCTGCGCGTCGAGAGCCTCGTCGTGCTCCTCCTCGACCATTTCCTCTTCGATCGGAAGGATCTTCACGCCCGTGACCATCGAGGACACGATGCCGCTGTTCTCCTCGATGTCGACGAGCACCATCGAGTACAGGTGCTGCAGCAGGAACACGGCGATGATCCACATGATCACGTGGTGGACGAACCGGAGCACCGGGATGTCCACGACGTTGAAGAGCCAGTGGGTCATGTTCCAGATGAGTCCGCCCTGATTGTCCATGCCCACGAATGCCAGGCCCGTGAGGCCCTGGATCGCGAACAGGCAGTACATGACGAAGTAGGCGCTGCCCGCGAGCGGGTTGTGGCCCGCCTCGCTGATCGGGCCCTTCAGCAGGAACGAGTAGTACTTCGCCGTGTTCTTCAGCTCGATGCGACGTTCCTTGCTCACCGGCAGGAACTGGTCCCAGCGGGCGTAGCGGTTGCCGATGAACATCCAGATGATGCGACCGACGAGCGCCACGACGAAGATGTAGCCCGCGCCCGTGTGGATTGCACGGTTGAGGTTCATGCCCGTCGGGTGCTCGAGGAGCAGGCCCATGTTGGCGTTTGCAATGACGATGCCCGAAATCGCAAGCACCGCGATCGATCCGACAAGGGCCCAGTGGAAGAACCGGATCGGCAACTCCCACACGTGCACCTTGACGCGATGGATGGTGCGAAGACCATCGGAGACCTTGACGCCCATCAGAGCACCTTGACCTCAACGACTTCGTTGCCGTCCGCGTCGAGCACGTGCGCGGCGCAGGCCATGCACGGATCGAACGAGTGGATCGTCCGCAGGATCTCGAGCGGCTGGTCCTCGACGGCAACGGGGGTACCGATGAGCGATGCCTCGTACGCACCACGCTGGCCGTCGCGATCACGCGGCGAACCGTTCCAGGTCGAAGGCACGACAGCCTGGTAGTTGTCGATGACGCCGTCCTGGATCTTGATCCAGTGCGAGAGCATGCCGCGCGGCGCCTCCTCGAAGCCAACACCCTTGGCCGTCTTGGGCCAGGTGCTGGGATCCCAGGTGTCGCCGGAGTGGATGCGCAGGTCGCCGGAGCCGACGTTGGCGATGAGGCTGTCGAGCAGCTCCATGCCGTAGCTGGCCGTGATCTCGGTCTCGAGGCCGCGGGCGAGCGTGCGACCCAGCGTCGAGTGCAGCGCGGACGCGTCGACCTTGAGCGCGGCGAGCGAGTCGTCGACGAGCTTCTTGATCTTGGCGTCGCCGCGGGCGTAGCCCACGATCATGCGTGCAAGCGGGCCGACCTCCATCGGCTTGCTCTCGTAACGCGGGCTCTTGAGCCAGGAGTACTTCTGCTCGACATCGAGCTGCTCGTACGGCGGGTTCGGGCCCGTGAAGTTGGGCTCGGTCTCGCCGTCGAACGGGTGCAGGGGCTCGGTGCCCGCGTACTTGTACCAGGAGTGCGTGACGTCCTCGGCGACGAGATCGGGGTTGAAGTCGATCACCTTGGAGAGGTCGCCGTTGAGCACGATGCCCGACGGCAGCCTGCCGTGCTTCTTCTGCTCGAGCGTCGGACGGATCTCTGCGGTGAGGTCACCAGCGGCCATGTAGTTCGACAGGCCGCCGCCGATCTTGGTCCACTCCGGGTAGAAGCCGGCGATGGCGACGAGATCGGGGATGTAGACCTTCTGCACGAAGTCGATCTGCATCTGGATGAGGCGACGCAGCTGCATGAACGCGTCGGCGTTGAGCGCGGCATGGCTGTTGAGATCCACCGGCACCGCCATGCCACCGACGAGGTAGCTCTGCGGGTGCGGGTTCTTGCCACCGAGGATCGCGTGGACCTTGATGATCTCGCGCTGCCAATCCAACGCATCGAGGTAGTGCGCAACCGCGAGCAGGTTCACTGCCGGCGGCAGCTTCATCGCCGGGTGACCCCAGTAGCCGTTGGTGAACGGGCCGAGGCGGCCGCCGGCGACGAACGCCTGCAGCTTCGCCTTGACCGCGGTCATGCGCTGCACCGTGTTGCCCGGGTAGTCGCTCAGCGATGCGCCGATGGCTGCCGCTTCACGCGGATCGGCCTTGAGCGCGCTGACGACGTCGACCCAGTCGAGGGCGTGCAGGTGGTAGAAGTGCACGACGTGGTCATGCGTGGCCTGCGTCGTGTACATGATGTCGCGGATGAGCTTCGCATTGAGCGGAGGCGTGATGTCGAGCGCTTCCTCGACCGCGCGGACCGAGGCGAGCGCATGGCTCGACGTGCACACGCCGCAGATGCGCTGCGTGAAGTACCAGGCGTCGCGGGGATCGCGGCCCTGGAGGATCTTCTCGAGGCCGCGCCACATCGTCACCGATGAGTACGCGTCGGTGATCTTGCCGCCGTCAACCTGCGCCTCGATGCGCAGGTGTCCCTCGATGCGGGTGATCGGGTCAACAACCATTCTGGCCATGGGGCATTACTCCTGGGTCTGCTTCGCCGCGTGGCCGGCTGCTGCACGCTTGTGGGAACTGATCTTCGATGCACCGTGCACGACGAGGCCGGTTGCGAGTGCGGTGACGGCGAGTGTGCCGACGCGATCCGCGGTGAGGGACGCATCCATGCCGGCGATCCGCGGCAGGCGGTCGTAGATCGGCGTCATCGTGTCCCAGAAGTCGGGCTCGGAGCAGCCGACGCACGGGGCGCCGACACCGATGGGCCAGTTGGTGTGACCGTTGTACTGCTGGCTCGGGCAGTTGGCGAAGGTGCTCGGGCCCTTGCAGCCGAGCTTGTACAGGCACCAGCCCTCGCGGTGTCCCTCGTCGCCGAACTCGAGCGCGAACTGACCCGCGTCGAAGTGGCCGCGGCGCGGGCAGTTGTCGTGGATGCGATCACCGAACGCGAAGAGCGGGCGACCGATGTCGTCGACCGGCGGCAGCGTCTTGAAGGTCAGGTAGTGCGCGATGACCGCGGTGATGTTGTCGGCGTTGGCCGGACACGTCGGGATGTTGATCACCGGCACGCCGTTGACCAGGCCCTCGACGCCGACGGCACCCGTCGGGTTCGGCTTGGCGGCCGGCAGGCCGCCGTAGGTCGCGCAGGTGCCGATGGCGAGCACGGCTGCGGCACCCTTGGTGGCCTCACCGATGATCTGCACCGCCGACTTGCCGCCGATGGCGCAGTAGATGCCATCGTCCTTGAGCGGGATGGACCCCTCGACGACCACGATGTGGCCTCCGCGGGCGACCGCGGCGTCCTTCGCGGCTTCGGCCTGGTGACCCGAGGCCGTCATGACGACCTCCATGTAGTCGACGCTCAGCAGGTCGAGGATGATCGTGGCGACGTCTGGGTCGCGAGCACGCAGGAGCGCTTCGGAGTTACCCGCGCAGTCCTGGAAGTTCAGCCACACCAGGGTGGGCTTGTCCACCGCCGTGAGCGCGGCGGCGACCTGCGGCGCGAACGCCGGCGGAAGCGCGAGCATCGCGGTGATGGTCGCGGAGTACTGCATGAACTTCCGTCGATCGATGCCGTGAAGTCCCAGCTGCGCGCCGAGTGTGGCCATCGACTCGTCGGACACGGGTTGCGTCATCTTGAGCCCCAATTCTGTGCGGATTGCACGCAGGCTCACCTTTGCGTGAACCTTCAACCGGTCACAGGGACGAAATGCCCGAAAACGGTCATGGTGAAGGGAATACTCCGAGCGGTCGGTCCCACACTATGAGCGGCGCATAACGACGGCAGCGTGCCCCAGCGCGGGTCCTTCGGACCGGGGCACGTCCGCCGGAATCCCGTTAGCGTGAGCCGCATGTCCCAGCCATCCCCTGCCGCGCAGCACGCGGCCGCCGCGGTCACCGCGGCCTTCGAACGCATCCACGACGAGTCGTTCCGGGGCGAGCCGCTCGCCAACGAGGCACTCGAGGTCGAGGTCATCATCGCCGGCGAGATCGAGAGCGACTTCGGCTCACAGGTGGTTCTCGTCCTCATCACGCCATGGGCTATGAACGGCATGGTGCTGCCCGGACGCAGCCTCCCCGAGAGCATTGACGTGGCACGCGTGCAGCGCAGATTCACGGAGATGGAGTTGCCGGGCGTCGGCTCCTACGCGCAGGTGACGCTCGTCGGCGACGTGAGTCGCTACGGCAGCCAGGCCCAGGCCCGGACCATCGCGCAGAGCCTGGTGCCGGTGCTCATGGCGGGCCTGCAGCCCGCGGCCTGATCCGGGTCGAAGACGAGGAAGGGCGCCACGCAATCGCGTGGCGCCCTTCCTCGTTGGTTGGACTACTTGCGCTTCTTGCTCCACACATCGAAAGCGACGGCGAAGAGCAGGATGAGGCCCTTGATGGCCATCTGCTTGTCGATGCCGACGGAAAGCAGGTTCATGCCGTTGGCGAGGACACCCTGGATCATGCCGCCGACCATCGATCCGACGACGGTGCCGACACCACCCGTGACCGCCGCACCGCCGATGAAGACCGATGAGATCGCGTCGAGCTCGAAGCCGTCGCCCGCCTTCGGAACGGCAGAGTTCATGCGGGCCGTGATGAGGATGCCCGACAGAGCGGAGAGCGCACCCATGTTCACGAACAGCCAGAAGTTGACCTTGCGCACGTTGATGCCCGAGAGGATCGCCGCGTTCAGATTGCCGCCGATCGCGTACACGTGACGACCGAACGTGGTCGACTTCATGACGGTGCTGTAGACCACCACGAGCACGATGAGCACGATGAGGGTGAACGGGATGCCGTTGGCGCGGGCGAGCTGCAGGCCGACGTAGCCGATCATGGCCGAGAGCAGCACGAGCTTGGAGTAGAACCAGATCACCGGCTCGACGGGCTGCTCGTACTTGATGCGGCCGCGACGGATGGAGAACTGGTTCCAGATCAGCGCGAGGATGCCGAGCGCGGTCACGACCATGGCGGTCGCGTTGATGTCCTGCATCCCGATGGCCGCGCCGAGCGCGTTCTCCTTGTCGAGGAAGCCGTTGCCGATGGCGCGGAACTTCTCGTCGAAGGGACCGATGTTCGTGTTCTGCAGGGTCATGAGTGCGACGCCGCGGAACAGGAGCATGCCGGCGAGCGTCACGATGAACGCGGGAATGCCGATGTAGGCGACCCAGAAGCCCTGCCACATGCCGACAAGCGCACCGACGCCGATGGCCGCGATGATGCCGAGCCACCAGGGCATCTGCGGAAGCCAACCCCAGCCGTCCTGCTCCAGCGGACGCACCACGAAGATGCCCGCCACTGCGCCGATGAGGCAGGCGAGGGAACCGACCGAGAGGTCGATGTGGCCGGCGATGATGATCATCACCATGCCGATCGCGAGCACGAGGATGTACCCGTTCTGCACCACGAGGTTCGAGAAGTTGTCGGGCGTGATGCTCGCGGCATTCGGCGTGGTCGCCGCGAAGAACACGACGAGCGCGATGAGCGCGAGGAAGATGCCGTTCTGACGCAGGTCGACGCCGGCCATCGCGCGGCGGATCCTGCTGATCGAGGACTGCTCCACTGCTTGTTCGGACATCAGATCTTGGCCTTCTCCCTGGTCATGTAGGTCATCAGAAGTTCGGGTGTTGCCTCATCCCGGGTGACCTCTCCGGTGATGCAGCCTTCGGAAATCGCATAGATGCGGTCGCAGATTCCGAGCAGTTCGGGAAGCTCTGAGGAGATGACGATGACGCCCTTCCCCTCATCGGCGAGGCGCTGGATGATCTGGTAGATCTCGTACTTGGCGCCGACGTCGATGCCGCGAGTGGGTTCGTCGAGGATCAGGACCTCGGGCTTCACATTGATCCACTTGCTCAGGACAACCTTCTGCTGGTTGCCGCCCGAGAGCTTGCCGACGACGGAGAGCACCGACGGCGACTTGATGTTCATGCTCATGCGGTACTCGTTGGCGACCTTGTACTCCTCGTTGTCATCGACGAGTCCGTGCTTCACGAAGTCGTCGAGGGACGCCAGCGAGATGTTGCGCTTGATGTCCTCGATGAGGTTGAGGCCGAAGCGCTTGCGGTCCTCGGTGGCGTAGGCCAAGCCGTTCTTGATCGCATCGGCGATGGTGTGGACGGAGATCTCCTTGCCGTGCATGTACACGGTGCCCGAGATGTTGGTTCCCCACGAGTGCCCGAACAGGCTGCGCGCGAACTCGGTGCGGCCGGCGCCCATGATGCCGGCGAGGCCGACGATCTCACCCTTGTGCACGTTCATGCTCACGTTGTCGACGACAACGCGGGTCTTGTCATCGGGGTGGTGCGCGGTCCAGTTCTCGACGCGCAGGATCTCCTCGCCGATCTTGGACTCGTGTTCGGGGAAGCGGTGCGTCATGTCGCGGCCGACCATGCCCTTGATGATGCGCTCCTGGTCGATCTGCCCGCCCGCCATGTCGAGGGACTCGATGGTCTTACCGTCACGGATGATCGTGGTGGTGTCGGCGATGGAGGCGATCTCGTTGAGCTTGTGGGAGATCATGATCGACGTGATGCCCTGGCCCTTGAGGTGCCGGAGCAGGGAAAGCAGGTGCGCGCTGTCCTCATCGTTGAGGGCCGCGGTGGGCTCATCGAGGATGAGCAGCTTCACACGCTTGGAAAGCGCCTTGGCGATCTCGACGAGCTGCTGCTTGCCGACGCCGATGTCCATGATGCGCGTCTGCGGCTTCTCCTTGAGGCCGACACGGGCCATCAGGAGCGCGGCTTCCTTCTCGGTCTCGTTCCAGTCGATGAGACCGCGACGCTTGACCTCGTTGCCGAGGAAGATGTTCTCCGCGATGGACATGAAGGGACTCAGCGCCAACTCCTGGTGGATGATGACGATGCCCTTCTCCTCGCTCTCGCGGATGTTCTTGAAGGAGACGACCTCGTTCTCGAAGACGATGTCGCCCTCGTACGAGCCGTGGGGCCAGACGCCGGAGAGCACCTTCATCAGCGTCGACTTGCCCGCGCCGTTCTCTCCGCAGATCGCGTGGATCTCGCCGCGCTCCACCGACATCGTCACGTCGTCGAGTGCAAGCACGCCTGGGAACGTCTTGGTAATGGAACGCATCTCAAGGATGTTGTTCGTCATGCGCCTGTTCAGCCTCCGCCCGGCATGGTGGTTTGAGCAGCTGGTGGGGCGGATATCCGCCCCACCAGCCGATTGTGGAACATCTCCCGCAATTACGCGAGGTCTGCTGCCTTGATGTAGCCCGAATCCACAAGGAGTTCCTTGTAGTTGTCGATCGTCACGATGTAGGGCGTCAGCAGGTAGGAAGGAACAACCTTCACACCGTTGTCGTACGTCGTCGTGTCGTTCGTCTCAGGCGTGCCGCCCGTGAGGATCGCCTTGGCCATGCTCACTGCCACCGTCGCGAGTTCGCGGGTGTCCTTGAAGATGGTCGAGTACTGCTCGCCGGCGATCATGGACTTGATCGAGAGAACCTCGGCGTCCTGACCGGTGATCGTCGGGAGATCCTTGGCCGCGTACCCACCGTCGGTGAGGGCGGCGATGATGCCGCGGCTCAGGCCGTCGTAGGGCGAGAGAACGCCGTTGACCTTGGCACCCTTGGCGTAGGTACCAACGAGCAGGTCCTCCATGCGCTTCTGGGCGACAGCGCCGTCCCAGCGAAGGATTGCGACCTGTTCGAACTTCGTCTGACCCGACTTCACGACGAGGACACCCTTGTCGATGAGCGGCTGCAGAACCGACATGGCGCCGTTGAAGAAGAACGTGGCGTTGTTGTCGTCCGGCGATCCGGCGAAGAGCTCGATGTTCCACGGGCCCTTGGCCTTCGCACCATCAGCGGTGGTGCTGTTCTCGTCCTTGTAGACGCCCATGCCCACGAGGAGCGAGGTTGCCTGGAGGACGCCGACCTTGAAGTTGTCGAACGACGCGTAGTAGTCGACGTTCTTGCTGTCGCGGATCAGGCGGTCGTAGGCGATGACCGGAACACCCTTGTCCGCAGCGGACTGCAGGACGTCGGTGAGCTGGGTGCCATCGATGGCGGCGATGATGAGCGCCTTGGCGCCCTTCGTCAGCATGCCCTCGAGCTGCGAGACCTGCGTTGGGATGTCGTCCTCTGCGTACTGGAGGTCGACCTCGTAGCCGTCGGCCTCGAGAGCGGACTTGATGCTCTCGCCGTCGGAGATCCAACGCGTCGAGGACTGCGTCGGCATGGAGACGCCGATGAGGCCACCCGTGGTGGACTCGGTGGCTTCCGGCGTGCTGCTACCGCAGCCGGCGAGGACGACAGCGACGGTCGCGGCCGCGGCTGCCATTCCAATGAGTTTCTTGAACAAGGTGTTCCTTTCGGTGTTCGGCCGGACCAGCCGATTGCCCTGGCGGTGCGTGTCCAGTTCGCGTCGCCTACTGCAGCAGGGTCAGCTCGTCGCTTCCCCAGCCCGCATACCCGAAGTTGCACCCGCTGCGCCTGCAACGCGGGCACGCACATCGTCTGGGGTATCCAGCTGCAGCGTTGTCCACATTTCGGTACCCGTCATGTCTGTCCGTAGACGTTTTGGTACCGGGCGAACAACGAATCGATTGCGCTCTGCGGGAGCCGCTCGGGCTTTCCCAGCTGGAGCGCGATGGCCGCGGACTTCGCATTGTCCTCGCACATGATGGCGGCCTTGAGTGCGGTTCTGGCGTCCTTGCCGATGGTGAAGACGCCGTGCTGACGCATGAGCACCGCAGCGGAGCGATGCCCGCGCAGCGTGTCGACGATGCCGCGACCGATCGAGTCGTCGCCGATGATCGCGAACGGCCCGACGGGGATGTCACCACCGAACTCGTCGGCGATCGCCGTGAGGATGCACGGAACGGGCATGCCGACCGCTGCGAATCCGCAGGCGTAGTTCGAATGCGTGTGGACGACGCCACCCACCTCGGGCATCTCGCGGTACACGTAGGCGTGCGCCGCGGTGTCGCTTGAGGGCTTGCGGTCGCCGGCGATGACGTTGCCGTCCAGGTCGCACAGCACCATCGACTCGGGCGTCAGCTTGTCGTAGTCGAGTCCGCTGGGCTTGATGAGGAAGCCGTCTGCAACGCGCTGCGAGATGTTGCCACCGGACCAGACGACAAGCCCTGCATCCCACAGTTGCGCGTGCAGGCTTGCGAGGGACTGGCGCTCGATCGTGTACTCAGGCACCGGTCATCACCTCGCGACGCAACGCCTTGAGGCGCTTCATGACGTCATTCTGGCCGCGCCCGAAGTAGTCGTGAAGGGCCGAGTACTCCGAATACAAACGGTCGTACTGGCGGGCGCGCTGCTCGTCGGGCGTGTACACGGCGCGCTTCACGCGTCCCATGGCGGCGGCGGCCTCGTGCACGGATGCGTAGGCACCTGCGGCTGCGGCGGCGTGGATGGCCGATCCCAGGGCGGGGCCCTGCGCGGAGTCGATGACGCTCAACGGCAGACGCGTGACATCGCAGTACAGCTGCATCAGGAAGCTGTTCTTGATGAGGCCACCGGCGACGATGAACTCGGTGACCGGCACGCCCGACGCCTGGAAGGTCTCGACGATCTTGCGGGTGCCGAATGCCGTCGACTCGAGCAGGGCGCGGTAGCCGTCCTCCGCGCGGGTGGTGAGCGTGGCACCGAGCAGGAGGCCCGAGAGCTCGTGGTCGACCAGCACCGAGCGGTTGCCCGAGTGCCAGTCGAGTGCGACCAGCCCATGCGCCCCCACCGGCTGCGAGGCCGCGAGGTTCGTGAGGTGTTCGTGGATGCTGAGGCCAGCCTCGGCCGCATCGTCGAAGTAGCGACCCGGCACCTGGTTGGTGACGTACCACGCGAAGATGTCACCGACGCCCGACTGGCCCGCCTCGTAGCCGTAGAGCCCCGAGACGATGCCGCCGTCGACGACGCCGCACATGCCCGGGACCTCGGCGAGGACGTCGCCGTTCATCACGTGGCACGTCGAGGTGCCCATGATGGCGACCATCTGGCCCGGCTCGGTGGCCTTCGCGGCGGGTGCGGTGACGTGCGCGTCGACGTTGCCGACCGCCACGGCGATGCCCGGGCGCAGGCCCATCCACGCCGCAGCCTCGGCGGTGAGCGCACCGGCCGAGTCGCCCAGCTGGCCGATGGTGTGATCGAGCTTGTCGATGGCGAAGTTCGCCCATGCGGGGTTCACGGACGCGAAGAACTCGGGCGACGGGTAGTGGCCGTCCTGCAGGGCCCCCTTGTACCCGGCGGTGCACGCATTGCGGATGTAGGCGCCGGTCATCTGCCACACGATCCAGTCGGCGGCCTCGACGAACTTGTGCATGCGCGCGTAGAGCTCGGGATCCTCTTCGAGCAGCTGCAGACCCTTGGCCAGCTCCCACTCCGAGGAGATCTGGCCGCCGTATCGCGCGAGCCAGCCCTCTCCGCGATCGCGCGCGGCGGCGTTGATGCGATCGGCGTGCGGTTGGGCCGCGTGGTGCTTCCACAGCTTGACGTAGGCGTGCGGGCGATCGGCGTACTCGGGCACCGCCGAGAGCGGCGTTCCATCCTCGAGGACCGGCACCATGGTGCATGCAGTGAAGTCGGTTCCGATGCCGATGACGGCCGCCGGATCGATCCCAGCATCGCGGATCGCCGCGGGCACCGCGTGCTTGAGCACCTCGACGTAGTCGTCGGGATCCTGCAGCGCCCAGTACGGCGGCAGCGCAGCACCGGAATGGGCAAGCCTGACGTCCATCACCGCGTGCGGGTACTCCAGCACTGCGGATCCGAGCTCTTC
>Ga0079306_1001753_pt1 | contig 13508 bp, 10 predicted proteins | sample Methanotroph_Enr_FD_79181 | JGI IMG/M metagenome (GOLD analysis project Ga0079306, IMG submission 79181) | Enriched soil microbial communities from Old Woman Creek wetland in Ohio, USA - Methanotroph_Enrichment_5 | ecosystem: Environmental > Terrestrial > Soil > Wetlands | place: USA: Ohio...
AGCGGGTAAGGTTGTAGGCCCAAAGGTCACGGAATCGCCTGGGGCAGTACCTGCTACAAATTCAACAGGACCCGGCACATCTGAGAAATTACCTGTGATACCAAGCCTGTATTGCAGTCGCAGGTTCCAGATCCTTGGTGTAGTGGGGGTACCGTTCCCATCGCCGGGAATTAGAGTTTCAGCTTTCCAGCTTACCTTGATATTACTTCTGTTCAATGCATTCAGTGAAAGTAAAACAGCCCCCATGAACCGTTGACTTGCGGTGCCGGAATTACAATCGTTGTATTGTGAAGAACTGGTCGTTACCAAACCAATTCCCTTATCCATGTACCCGTTCACGCGTGGCCGTTTGTTCATGTTATAGGGGCAGGAATAATCGGTTGAACTATCATTGTAGAAAGGTCCCACATGGTTCGAAGGGACAAACTGGAAAGCCATGTTTGCAGGATAGATTCCGGCAGGACTTAAAGAATCCCATGATGTAAAATGGTAGGTTCCCGATGACAGGTTATAGGGTAAAGGCTGGGTCTGGCTTTTCCCTTCAATTGAAAGGACAAGAAGGATGAGTAAACTGGCAAATACCTTTCCAATTGATGCTGTAACTTTCATATATTACTGATATTTAATTGGTAACTAGACTATACAGGAATTAAAACATATGTATCAAACTTACACAAATTATAGATTTCTTTTCCATGCACATTGTAATAATGATATTGATCATAAAGAAATATCAATGCAGATGAGTGGGACTGACTTTTTGTATGATTATATTTACAGACATTTTCCTTAACATTGTACAATAATATTATAAAGCCATGTTTCTTGGTATTTTAGGTGTAATTGTGATTATTGCCGGGGTAGTTATCTCGAGAAATGTTTCACCCATTCAGCAATATGCAAAATTAGTAATGATTTCAGGTGTGATTTTGGCTCTGGTAGGGATCAGCATTGCATCGGTTGTGCAGATCGAACCCGGGCAGGTAGGGGTACAGAAGCTATTTGGGAAAGTGAACAACCATACTCTTGAAAGCGGCTTGAATATTATCAACCCGCTGGTCGAAGTGGTAACATTCGATATTAAAACCCAGAACTATACCATGTCGGGGGTGCATGATGAAGGTGATAAGGTCGGGGATGATGCCATCCGTGTACTGTCAGCTGATGGTCTCGAGGTTATTGTTGACCTGACTGTGCTTTATAAAGTTTTACCTACTGAGGCACCCAGGATATTAAAGGAAATTGGAACCGATTACAGGAATACGATTGTAAGGCCGATATGCAGGACCAAGATCCGCGACAATGCAGTGTACTATGATGCTGTTGCTTTATACTCCTCCAAGCGTGATGAGTTCCAGGCCAAGATTTTCAGTACTATTGAAAAGGATTTCAAAAGCCGTGGATTGGTGCTGGAACAGTTGCTGGTCAGGAACATTACCTTGCCTGCTTCTGTGAAAGCTACTATTGAATCGAAGATTAATGCCGAGCAGGATGCCCAGAAAATGACTTTTGTATTGCAAAAGGAAAAACAGGAAGCTGAACGTAAAAGAGTGGAAGCCCAGGGAATTGCCGACTACCAGAAGATTCTCAGTACCGGGCTTAGCGATAAACAGTTGCAGTATGAAATGATCAAGGCAATTTCAACTTCCCCAAATGCCAAGTTGATTATCCTGGATAGCAAGAAAAGTGCACCCTTTATTATAGATACAAAATAGTTAGAAGGAAATTGAATTTGGGTATCAGTTCAAATGAATGATTTTCCGATACCTTGCCGTATCGCCTGCTTTCATCACCAACAAGTATGTACCTGGAGGCAACTTTCCGGGAGTCCATTCAAATTCATAGGATCCTGCAGATTTATATTCATTCAGGAGTACATCAATTATTTTTCCGCTCATATCCCTTAATTCGATACGTACCGATCCATTATCTTTCAGTGAATACTTGATGTTTGCATTCGTATTGAAGGGATTAGGGAAAACTTGCCCCAAATAATTGCCATGGGTTGCTTCATATTCTTCAATGTCATTGGAGGTAATGGAAGGACTTCCTGCATTTATCCAGGCTGTAAAGATTAATTCAGTAAGCGAGTGGGAAGCCTGTTTAAAAAGCTTGGTTGTAAATCCTTTCGTTTCATTCCACAGAAGCTGCTTGTAGGCTGATGAATTCGTATTGCCGGCAATGGAATGAGCATAGGTGTCAGCTTCCAGGACTGAGTCAACAAAGGTGTGGTTTGTATAAATATAATTGAAGATGTAGGCGGTAACGTCCGGGATTGCCGAAATGGAATCTCCTGCGTAGATAATTTCATTTTCGTAGGCATTTATCATCGATGATTCATACCTGGAATGGATGCCCGAATTTCCTGTTTGATCCCCGTCAAAGTTTGAAGTGATATGCAGGGGCATGTGTCCGTCAGCTAAATAATGGCCAAGATCAGCTGCTGCAATTTTGGCAGCTTCCATATTATTTGTCTCGAAACTATGCTGCAAAAGCTCAACAGTTGATATTGTTGCATACGGCAGTATTCCATTGCCGTATACAAATGAACTGCCATAGAGGTTCACTAAAGAGTCAAGGGTTTGCGGAATTCTACCCTGGAGGAGAAAAACATAATAATTATCAATATCTATATAATGCTTTGGGCTTTCATTGGGGTCGTCCTGTTTCCGGTCGTCTGCATCAGAAGCATGATCGGACAGGAAGGAACTCCAGAGCTGGAAATCTTGCATCTGCTGATTGAAGGACAAGGAGGCTTTAGCGCTGATGATCCTGTGACCGGTGGAACCCCAGCTGCCAAGAATGATTGAAAGTGCAGAGAGTATGAGTATGTAGTAGATGTTTTTTTTCAATGAAATAGAAGATTACGGTTGGTATCAGGTTCAAAAGTAATATTATTAATTAGTTAATTCATCAAAAAAATGAATGCCCGCATGAAAATGTGTCGGCTAAAACCCATAATACAAGTCGATTGTACAAAACCGTACCTTAGCCATCGTTTTTCAGGTAGATTATTGATACTGCAAGCAAAGTGAATGAATTCGACACCATAATTATCGGGGCGGGGCCAGCAGGGCTTTTCGCAGCAATTCACCTTACAGGTAAAGCAACACTTATCCTGGAACGTAAGCCAATACCAGGAAGAAAGCTGATGATTGCAGGATCTGGTCGTTGTAATATTACTCATTCGGGTTCTATCAGCGATTTTTTCGGTCATTATGGTGAAAATTCACGTTTCCTGAGGACAGCACTTCATTCGTTCACCAACAAGGACCTGGTTGATTTTTTTACCACCAGGGGACTGCACACGATTGAAGATAAGAATGGAAAAATCTTTCCTTACACTGAAAGATCGGCTGATGTGCTGGATGTTCTTCTTTCGGAATGTGTTTCCCGTAAAGTAAAGATATCCACGAATGAAAGGGTCCTGGAAGTGTCCAGGCAAGCTAATGGTTTCCAGGTTGTAACGGAATCAAAGAAATACAGCAGCAGTCAACTTGTAATAGCAACTGGAGGATTGTCGTATCCTTCAACTGGTTCTTCCGGTGATGGATACAGGATCTCAGAAAGCATGGGGCATTCCATAGTGGCACCTTGCCCTGCACTGAGCCCGGTTTTTATCAGGGATTATTCTATGGCGGAACTGGCAGGAGTCTCATTGCAGAACAAGGTTATCAGCCTTTTCAGGAACAATAAAAAGATTAATGAGCATTCAGGGGATATCGGCTTCACACATAAAGGATTGTCAGGCCCTGGCATTCTTGATTTTTCCCGGTTTATGAATGCGAATGACGAACTGAGGGTCAATTTCCTGGATTGGAATACAGATGAGTTCAGGGAATCCATAATTGAAGCTGCTGAGAAATCAGGAAAGATGGCTATTCAGACTTATATGAAACAATTTGACCTTCCCAGGAGCCTGGTAAAGATTATTCTTTCCGGTCTTTCAATACCTCCTGAACTGACGTTGGCTACACTCACGAAAGAGAAGAGAAATCAAGTAGTACGGGCGTTTTGTGAGTTTCCTTTTGTGATTGAAAAAGTAGGAGGGTATTCCATGGCGATGGCTACTCATGGAGGTGTTTCCATTGCAGACGTATCATCCAAAACGATGGAGTCGAAGATGCAGCCCGGCTTGTATTTTGCCGGGGAGGTACTGGATCTAGATGGAGATACAGGAGGTTATAATCTCCAGGCGGCTTTTTCGACAGGATTTCTGGTTGCAGAATCCATCAACAAAATTGAAAAAAAGCCCGGAAGAACCAACCTGAACTTCCGGGTTTAAGAGCCTGAAACCATTTTATCAGGCTAGCTGATCACTTTTACACCAAACCGCTTCAAGAGGTTTTTTGCATTATGATCATCTGTTACGGTCACAAAACTTCCGTTTTTGAATATATAGTACCTGTATACCGGAGTAACAGGGGCAATTTCACCTGTCGCCGGATCATAATGACTACAGTTGCTGCAATAGCGGTATAGTTTGTACTCGTCGCGTGATGCCAGATATTGCATGAATGCCCATCCTGAAGTATCCTGGTTTTTGTTGACTACCGGCAATTTTTCGAAAAAAGAACCATCCTTTGAATAGGCATCAATACTTCCGGTAGATATTCTTACATTCACACCATTCAGCGTGGTTATTTTGAAACTTGAAGGTCCCACGCGGATATCATCACAGAAAAATGTTTCATCACCCATAATAATATAGCTTCCTGCTATATTCGGGTTTGCCTTGGTAAAGCTGGTCAACAGCATAAGGCTCAGTATTATTGTTAATTTCCACATCAGAGTTCCTCCGTATTTATTAGAATTGTTTTCGAATTAATTCATTATTGATTAACTTTCATGAAATGAGTTGAATCCCAAAGAATGAAAGTGCAGAAGCAGCATTTGAACTATCAATCCTCAGGTAGAATTTACCATCCTTGAAGACAAAATAGTAGTCTTCGGCATAGGTGTCACTAACTATACCACGGGCGAAATCACAGTCCTGATTATAACAGGTGTAACGATAAAGCCTCAAACCATCCCGGGATGTGATATACTCCATCATTGCCATGCCGACGATATCATTCCTGTTTGCTATTACAGGAAGGCGCTCAAAAAGTTTATTTTCGTGCATTATTGCATCGACCTTGCGGTTGGCAAACTTCAGGACGGTACCATCAGTGGATACAATTTTGGTTTTGAATATCCCTGACCGGATTTCGTTGCCGAAATAAGTCTTTCCGTCAACATTTACATAACTGACGTTTTCCTTATTCTTGGCATATAGGCAAACAGTGATAAATAACAGAACGGTTGCAATCGTCATTTTTTTCATGGTTCTATCCTCCTATATTTGATTGTTATTGATGGCATAAATTTACATAACATGCTGATCGTGAATCAAATGAAATCGATAAACTGGGTATAAAAACCGTTAAATGATTGTCCTTTGAAAAATGCCTGTTTGGCGAATAGATTCAGGAAGTTGGCGAATGAAGAAGTGAAAATGCATGTGTGAATATGCGAAATAGCAGGCCAGATGAGAATCGGGAATTAACCGTCAGTAAATGAAAAAGAGAACCAAGGCTTACCTTAATTCTCTTGCTCAATAAACTGAAATGAAGTTATGCCATTTTTCGTTTTTCAATCAGGTCAAAGAAATTTTTCTGATAGGTATCACTGATCGGGATATGCTCATTTCCGATTTTAATATGTTTACGTTCAACGAATTCTATCTTGTCGATAGCAACAAAATAAGATTTATGAACCCTGCAGAACTGTGGTTCATGCAGGATGTCTTCAATCCGTTTAGCATTCATCAGGGTCATGATGCGGCGGTTTTTGGTAACGATCCTCCAATAATCACCCATACCTTCAACATACATTACCTCTGAGGTTTCAACCTTTTCAATTCGGGTTTCAGTTTTTACAAAGAAGTAGGTACTATTCGCCTCAGGAGGAGAATGGATTTCTCCTTTTTCAATGTATGGTTCTGAACTTTCCTTCTGCATGCGTTCGGTAACCTTGTTCACCCCTTTTATAAACCGTTCGAAAGAGATCGGTTTGAGCATATAATCTACAACATCCAGGTCAAATCCCTGGAGTGCGAAGTTATCATATGCTGTTGTCAGGATCACATAGGGCTTTTGTTGCATCGAATTCAGAAGTTGTATTCCAGTAAGTTCTTCCATCTGAATATCGAGGAACATCAGGTCAATGGTGTTTTCCCTCAGGTATTGCAAGGTGTCGATAGCGTTGCCGAAAGTCTGCAAAAGGTTCAGGAAAGGCACTTTTGAGCAGTAGGCCTTAATAATATCGAGCGCCAGGGGTTCATCGTCAACAGCGATACAATTGATCTTCATATCAGTTCTGAATTAAAAGTTTTATTCTGAACATTTCCTTTTCATCATAAATCTCCAGTTGGTGCTTTTCATGATAAAGGAGTTCCAACCTTCGTTTAATGTTCAGAAGCCCGATGCCGCCTATCTCATCCTGTTGTGCCAGCAGGTTTTTCTTTTTATAATTGCCCACTTCAAAGCGGATCTGTCCTTCTTCTGCAAAGAGGTTAATTACAATCCCCGGCGTATGATTTTTCCCGCCGTGTTTGAATGCATTCTCAACAAATGGAATCAAAAGCATAGGGGCTATCGTGCGGTTTTCAATTTCGCCCTGTATTTTAAATTCAACGTAATCGTTCTGGTTGATCCGAAGTTCCTGCAGTTCAATAAAACTCCTGAGGTAATCAATTTCTTTGTCGAGTTGCACATGCTCGCTGTTGGAATCATACAGCATATACCTCATAATCCTTGAAAGCTTCATCACCGCTGCTGGAGCTTCATCTGATTTTTTATAGACAAGGGAATAAATATTATTTAGTGTATTGAAGAGAAAGTGAGGATTCACCTGTGAACGCAGCAATGCCAATTCACTGGACTGACGCTGATTGATCAGTTCATCTTTCAGTTTTTGTGAATCGAACCAATCGATCATGAAACGGATCAGGACAGCATATGTACCAGTAATAATCACGAGCCGCAACTCATTCCATATCCAGTCGCTTCCGAATACCATATCTTTGGCAGGAAGCCCTCCTACGAATTTCCAGAAGCCATAATTTAACGGAACTCTAATGGCTGTGATTACCGCAACTAAAAATATAACGGCGAGTATATTGATTGGTCTGTATTTGATATTAATCAGTTGCCTGAAACTGAAATAGATAGTATAAAATGAAAAAATATTTAGTAAGGTGTTGATAAAGACATCTTTAAAGTAGATATAATTCTCAAGGTTCGGATCTAGTTTGTTGATATAGAAAGGAAAAAGTCCCTGGTTTATGATGTATATCCAGTAGACGATATGAATCAGTATCTTGTATTTTCTCTTCATAAAATAATTTTCGCAGTTCCATGCATGAAATCAATACAAAATAAATACATAAAATCCGTTGTTTCAAGTGTTAATCGATATAATTGGTATTAATCACGATGAATGATTCTTAACACACGGTAAAGATATTAGCCGGGAAGTTTTGTTTAGAGCCTGTATAGATTGATTTATTTTTTCCTGCAATAAAGGATCAGGATAATATTAAATCGATTTATAGGCCAGACAATGAATGTTTTACAAGATGTTAACCTAACATTTTTCTATCCTTTTTCTGTATAACCTATCATTTGCTTCAAGTTTGGAAGCACGAAAAAAAAGGTCCTGCAATTAATACAGGACCTCGAGTATTATATAGCAACCAGGCTTACCAAATAGCGGCCCGTTTTTCTTCTGACAGGTATCTCTGATCCGTTGGCTGTATATCGAATGCCTGGTAGAACGCGGGAATGTTATATACAATACCGTTTACCCGGGCTTCACCAGGCGAATGAACATCTTCCTTCAGCCTGCGCATCAGGGCCTTGGTGCGGATATTGTTCCGCCAAACCTGTGCATAGGAGAGGAAGAAGCGTTGGGCAGGAGTAAAGCCCTCGACCGGCTGTTTAATGTCTTTCCCTTCCATAGCCTTCAGGAAGGCTGTATAGGCAATATTCACACCTCCTAAATCAGCAATATTTTCGCCAAGGGTTAACTGACCGTCGACATGAAGGGAATCCAGGATATTGAAAGCATTGTACTGATCTATCAGCACCTTGGTTTGTTTTTCGAAATTTTTGGAGTCTTCTGGTTTCCACCAGTCGCGCAAATTACCTTCTTTATCATATTGACGCCCCTGATCATCAAAACCATGACTCATCTCATGTCCAATAACTACTCCTATTGCACCATAATTCACAGCATCATCTGCATCGAGCCAGAAAAAAGGAGGTTGCAGTATGGCCGCGGGGAAGACGATCTCATTCATATTCGGGCTGTAGTATGCATTCACAGTCTGCGGTGTCATGCCCCACTCACTGCGGTCTACCGGGTTCCCGATCTTGGACAGTTCACGTTTGATAAGAGATTTGCTGGCATTCACATTATTCTGGAAATAGGAGTCAGTGCCAATTTCAAGTGAGCTATAGTCAATCCATTTATCAGGATAACCCACTTTCACATTGATTTTTTCGAGTTTGGCAACAGCTTCTTTCTTTGTGGAATCACCCATCCAGGTCAGGTTCATAATGTGCTCCTTCAAAGCCAGTTTAAGATTGCTCACCAATGTGATCATTCTTTCTTTTGCTTCGGGGGGGAAGAACTTGGCAACATACAGTTGGCCAACAGCTTCACCGAGGGATCCACTTGTTTGGTCAAGGATTCGTTTCCAGCGGGGTTGCTGTTCAGTGGTACCTGACAAGACCGTTCCATAAAATGCAAAGTGTTCCTTGTCAAAATTTGATGAGAGGTATTCAGCTGCATTATTCAGGACATTCCATTTCATGTATATTTTCCATTCGTTCACAGGGACCGACGACAACATTGCAGCCACTCCCTTAATAAATTTAGGCTGGGCAACATTAATCTCTTCAGTCTTAGTCACTCCCATGCCTGTGAAATAAGAATTCCAATCCAGGCCCGGGGCGATTTTCTGCAAGCCGGCCAGGTCAAACTTGTTATAATTGGCTACTGGGTCACGTTGTTCAAGCTTCGTGGAAGATATCTTTGCGAGTTCAGTTTCAATCATCATTGCTGTTTCAGCATACTGAACAGCCTGAGCTGCATCCAACCCGGATAATTCGAACATTTTTGAAATATGTTTCACATATTCCTTCCTGATTTCTGCTGAACGCGCTTCATTGCTAAGGTAATAATCTCTGTCAGGCAGACCCAGGCCTCCCTGGTATAGCTGAGCAATGACTTTATTGCTGTTTTTCTCATCCGGTGCCCCAAAAAAGTAGAAAAGTGGGTTAATACCTGAAGAATGAGCTTCAATGATTAGATGCTGAAGGTCTGCAGGAGTTGAAAGCTTATCAATCATTGCAAAGACAGGCTTCACAGGGTTCATGCCTTCCTTGTCAATTTTGATCGTGTCCATGCCTGTATTGTAATAATCCCGGATTTTCTGATTGACAGATCCTTTAGTGGCTCCTTTATCAGCTGAAGCTTCTTTCATGATTTCCTGGAGTTGCTTGTAGTTCTCTTCTTCCAGTACTTCGAATGCTCCATAACGGCTGTATTCGGCTGGTATAGGATTGTTTTTCAGCCAGGTTCCGTTTGCATAATGATAAAAATCATCACCTGCTTTAACAGTTGTATCCATGTTGCTGGCAGAGATGGCTTTCGTGCTTTTTTCCTGTTGTTTGCAACTTATTCCTGCTCCCAGGATAGCCACCGAGCTTAGAATAGCCAATAGAGTGTGTGTTAGTGAACGATTGATCATGTTTAATTTGTCTGAATTATTAATTTGCCGGTAAAATTAGTAAAAGCAGCTTTGCCCTGATTCATTAATCGGTATAAGTATCAGGACCATCGATATAGCTACCTGAATATCCGGTGAATGATTTAAGGTAATTTATTAATTCGGAAGGAAGTGGCTCAAATCAGGAGTTATATTTTAACGATCCTGATTATGCGAAAGGAGTCTTTATCGAATACCTTTAGGAAATAAACTCCAGGTGGTTCGGAATTAAGATCAACCGGGAGGTTCTCAACTAATCCTGGACTGGTTTCCCAGATGATATGCCTGATGATCTGTCCTTGAAGGTTCGCAATTTCAGCATACATGGAACATTGATCCGGACGAACCCTGCAGGTGAAACTCCCATGATTGGGATTTGGAAAGACAATGATTGAGCCTGAACCATCCCCTTCAGGAACTCCGAAACTGCATTCGCCATAGGTAAACATAATGGTAATTTCTCCTGAATTTGAGCAACCTGATAGTGTATTGGTAACATCCACGGAATAGGTTAGCATATCAAACGCCAACCCGCTGGTGGCAGATTGTATTTCAGGAGTAGTTGCCCCATTTGACCACAAATATATGGAATTTGCATTCTGGGCACTGATTACAAGTGTGTCAAATACACAGGCAATAATGGTATCACCGTTCAAGATGTGAACCCCTGGAGGAATGAGGTTTATTACAGGCAACTGATTAACGAGTACGGTTACATCTCCTGTAATCTGGGTATACCCATCAGATATAACAAGTTGATACGTGGTTGTGACAGTTGGTGTAACAATAGGGTCGGTAGCAGTTGAAAACTCAACGCCATTCACACTCCATGAATAGGTATAATCTCCAGAACCTCCTTCTGACATTGGATAAAGCACCGTAGATTCTCCATTGCATATCGGCGAATGGTCTGCCATTGGATTTACCATAAGCGGGCCTCCTGAAATAGTAACCAGGAGATATTCAGAAGACATGCAACCATGTGCATCAATAGCAGTCAGGGTGAAATTGGTGGTAGCCGATAGTACCAAAGTAGCTGTGGTGCCTGAAGTAGGTGAAACCACGAGGTTAGAAGGACTCCAGGAAAAAGAATATGGGGGCAATCCAGAAGATGCTGAGCCGGAAAGGAGAGTAGAAGTGCCATATGGGATGGTCTGGTGTGCTCCGGCAACTACAACAGGCAAAGGATGAACTATTATCGTAATTGACTTGCTCAGTGTACTGAAACCGTCAGAAGCAACAAGGGTGTAAGTTGTGGTAACAGCTGGCTGAACAGTAATATCTTCCAGTGTTGATGAAAATCCTGCAGGATCTGAAGTCCAGACATAAGAGTAGGCACCCGATCCTCCTCCCATCACTGCATTAATGGTAGAAGTTGAATTGGGGCAGACGGCTGTTGGATCAGCATTTAATTGAACTACCAGGGGGCCTCCTATAATGGTAACAGTCATAATATCTGATTGCTGGCAGGAATTGTCCAGGTCGGTAACAGTGAGGGTGAAATCAGTTGTTTCCGATAAGTTTAGTGTGATTGGGTTGGAAACACTGGGATCCACGAGCCAGGCGGCAGGTTCCCAGTGATAGGAATAACTTCCGCTTCCGCCAGATGCACTTCCCTGTATGGATGTATTGGTGCCAAAAGGAATCAATTTATCATTTCCTGCATTTGCAACTGGTGAAGGATAAATTGTCACAGGCTTGAATTTATCACCATAGCAACCATTATCCGAAGTAACCCGAAGGTGCACATTGAAGGTACCTGCGTTTGGGAAAGTTATAACAGGGTTTTGAATATTGGAAGTATCACCAAACAAGCCAAAATCCCAATGCCATGCTGTTGGATAACCTCCTGGTATCAAACTCACATCAGTGAATTCTGTTGCTGAACCAGAACAATTATTGATATAAGAGAAGTCAGCCTGGGGACTCCGTATAACTTCAATATCCAAATTAGTGCTCCCTTCTGAAAGATACCACCAGGTATTGATCATGTTTTCATTCTGAGAACTCCAGGAATGACATCCCGTAACTATTGTGCTTGTTGGATAGATACAACCATTAAGGTCATTTACATTGCCTCCCGGCAAATTGGAGTCATCCCAGAATACAGGAAGTTTGGAACTAAACATCGGGATAGGGCGAATGATATTTACGATCATCCCCGATGCATTATCTTCTACATCCCATAATGGCAGGTTGGTTAGACCATTCAGGTAATCAATATCAATACTGATACTGGTTCCATTCTGAACCGGGGCACCGGTTCCATCAAGCCCATTCCATGTAATTGTATCCCAGACATCACAGGCAGCTGATCCATTGATAGATCCGTTCAGTACAACATCTTCGGGCCCTGGGCCCGAAGGTGCAATATCCATATTTAAGGTTAATGATCCGGGCTTATTTACTCTTGCAAGTATATCAACAGATCCATCACAGTAAGGGTGACTTTTCACTTCACATATCTGGCCAAATTCACCGGTGGGAAATATTGCAATATCAGGATTATTGAGGAAGATTTTATATTGAGGTAAATCACTGCCAGGCCAATCATTATCCGACATCCTGTCAATAGCCCAATTTTGGGTATTTGTAACCCCCCACTGATTACAATAGGTAGTATAAGTACCGCCATTCCATTCATTAATATTTAATGCCGTAACAATGCCATCATCAGAATAAACATAAAGTTTGGCCGGGTATGATTTGACAAGGTCTCCGCTGGCATCATCCGATAATTGCCAGGCTTTGCTCCATAATCTACCATTCTTGACAGTGATACCCTGAACTACGCTTATGTCAAAGTAAAGCATATCCTGGCCGGAAAAGCTTCCACCTGAAAGTTGTTTTGCAAATTCTATATAATAGTTGCCTGTCTTGGTAGGGGTAAGTATCTTCGGATCATACCCTGCAGGATTGATTGTACCGATTTTTGGACCTGCAAATGCCTGGTCCCAGGTTGTAATGAATCCAAGCCCGCTGGAAGGAATTTGCGCAAGCGAAAATCCGCTAACGACAATACCATCCGGATCTTTAATTTGATAGTAAATTGTGTTTGCTCCATCATTAAAACCAAAGTAAATTTGTTCCGTAGTTGGATCATTGATATATACATTCAGCCTGTAACGTTCGGCACAGCCAACAACGGCAAAGGGAGTTCTGTGAGCAGTACCACCTGTTTGATCAAACATCAGGCGGGTCCTGCGGTCCGGAGTAGTAGCGGGGTTTGTAGGTTCCAACTGTTTTGTTCCTTCTCCATAAACCGCCTGGATATTGATCAATAGGAAAATCAAACTTCCAGATACTATGAGTTTTAATATTTTCAGGAAAGAAATCATATTAGTGAGGAACTTTTCTTTTTGGAGATGTGTTATTTATACACAAGAACTACTTCCTGGCAGGATTAGGAGCTCATAAAAATAATAAATTCTTTCAATGATTTTACACAAAGGTAAAAAGGTCCGCATTAGTAGACCTTCTTGTTATCAGCAAAAAGCTTACTTATAATTGTAGAACTGTCATAAAATCAAGCCTAACGGATCAAGGTTATGGTCCCGAACACTGGCCCGGTCAGTTTCTCCCTTTCTCCCACATCCTTGTTATTCCATACATTTCCATCTCTGAACACGGCTTCTATCTTCCAGATATAGACATCCTGCTGGCAGGGGTGGTCCTTGTAGGTCCCGTCCCA
>Ga0079306_1001754_pt1 | contig 13506 bp, 14 predicted proteins | sample Methanotroph_Enr_FD_79181 | JGI IMG/M metagenome (GOLD analysis project Ga0079306, IMG submission 79181) | Enriched soil microbial communities from Old Woman Creek wetland in Ohio, USA - Methanotroph_Enrichment_5 | ecosystem: Environmental > Terrestrial > Soil > Wetlands | place: USA: Ohio...
CAGGAATTCCGGCAGGATATCCGGCGTGTTGGCAAAAAAATTGGGGCGAAAATATTCGCTCACCTCGGTCTCCACCAGCTGCCGCAGGTAGGCGGTCAGTTCGTATTTGGTGTTGCGCCAGGTGAAGTAGGTATAGGACTGGGAAAAGCCGGCCTTGGCCAGGCCGTACATAACCCTCGGGCGGGTGAAGGCTTCCGAGAGGAAAACGGTCTCGGGGTGCTTCTGCCGCACTTCGGCGATCAGCCACTCCCAGAAGGACAGCGGCTTGGTGTGCGGGTTATCGACCCGGAAGAGCCGAACTCCCCGCTCGATCCAGAACAGAAAGATGGACTTCAGTTCGTGCCAGAGCGGTTGCCACTCCTCGCAATCGAAGCAGATCGGATAGATGTCCTCATATTTTTTCGGTGGATTTTCAGCGAATTTAAGCGTCCCGTCGGGACGATGCCGGAACCATTCCGGATGCTCCCGGATATAGGGATGATCGGGCGAGCACTGCAGGGCGATATCGAGGGCGATTTCCAGGCCTTGGCGGCGGGCGCTGGCCACCAGGTGCTCGAAATCCTCCAGGGTGCCCAGGTCCGGATGGACGGCTTTATGGCCGCCTTCATCGCTGCCGATGGCCCAGGGGCTGCCGGGATCGCCGGGGACGGCCATCAGACTGTTGTTGCGGCCTTTGCGATTGGTCCGGCCGATAGGGTGGACGGGGGGCAGGTACAGCACGTCGAAGCCCATGCGGGCGATGTCCGGCACCAGCCGCTCGACGGCCTTAAACGTCCCGCTCTTTTCCGGGTCCGTAGTGACCGACCGGGGGAAAAGCTCGTACCAGGCGGAACAGCCGGCCAGCCGCTGCTCCACCGATACTGTCAGCGCCGGGGTAAAAACCGCTTCCCGGAGGCGCTCGGGGTAGCGTTGCATCATGGCTGTGACATCGGGGGCTGTCGCTCTCGCCGCCATTTTTTCCTGGGGTTCCACGGCCGCAAGCATTTCGGCGACGGAAGAAAGCCAGGCGTCGTCGGGCGAAACGGCCCGCCGGGCGGTGGTCTCGAGCATCGCCGCACCCTCCCGCAGGTCGGCGGCGACATCCTGGCCGGCGGTTATCTTCTTCAGCAGGTCCCGCTGCCATGAAGCGAAATGATCGATCCAGGCCCTGACCGTATACGAATAGGTGCCGAGATCTTCGACCACAAATTCCCCCTGCCAGAGATCGTCGGCGAAGGCAGTCATGGGCAGTTCGACCCACTCTTTCGCGGCGGCATGACGGTACTGCAGTACCGCCTGCAGGAGGTCATGGCCGTCGGCAAATATATGCGCCGTAACCACGACCTTTTCGCCCACCGTCCGTTTGATAGGGAAACGGCCGCAGTCGATGCGCGGCCGGATTCTTTCGATCCAGACTCTTGCGGCCTTTTCGTCCGGGAGCCGTACCTGCGGTTTGTCCTGTGGCATGTTCCCTCTCATTTTCCTGGCTTGACAGCGCAAGGCCACACCATGGTATTTATCATGGTCTTGCGCCATAGGATGATGTCCTGGCAGACTGGACTATAACGGTGGTGGCTATGAGGCTGCCTTTACACGCCGATCGCCGCAACCCGCCCCTCCTCAGAGCAACCGGTAGGGGGAGGCCCGGCGGGTCCAGTCGCTGTCGGGATAGCGCTCCTGCAGTTGATAGTAGGCTTCTTTCAATGCTCCGCTTTGTTCGGTCATTTTAAATCTAGTGACTCCGAGCAGATACACCGCCTCGGGAGCCGATGCGCTGCGAGGATGGCTAGCCAGGATACGGTTGAGATGATGCTGGCATTCATCCAGGCAGTCCAGATCGAAATCGACTTTGGCGAGACCCAGTTCCAGGGCCGGAATGAATTCTTCCGGCGGCAGGAAACCGACGATCGAATGATGAATGTTGCCGGACTGGTCGAGCACAAAAATGCTCGGAGTCCATTTCACCTTGAAATCCTCCGCAAAGGGCTGTGTGTTATAGGACATTTTCAGGGCTACAAACGAATCGTCTATATAACCGGCTACTTCCTCGTCTGGATACGTAACTGCATCCATCTGTTGGCAGCCAATTCATCCGGGGTTGTGAAAGAAGAACAGCACCGCCTTGTTTTCTTTTCGTGCCTGTTCGACGGCTTCCTTAAAATCTGTTTTCGACTCAAACTTATTTTTCATAACGCACTCCTGTGATCGAGGATATGGATGGGGGAGATCCCTGCTACGGGCCGCATCCACATATATTCGTTAAAGATGTAGCAATTGATATGCCAACGGAACCATGATCGTACCGTGTCTTGCGGCGAGATGGCGGCGATTTTGCATGAGAAGGGGGCTGGGAGTCTCCCGGCAGGGACGCCGTGTATTCTGTCAGGTAGGACCGGGCGGAAAAACGGCGGAGCAATTCATAACACACGGAGGTTTGCCATGTTGTTAACGGATAAAAAATTCGTGATCTTTGTCGAGACCCTCTATAACGATCGGGAGTTCTGGTATCCCTACTACCGATTGAAAGAGGCCGGAGTCCAGGTCTGCGTGGTGGGACCCGAAGCCGGCGGGCACTATTCCGGCCAGTACGGCCTCCCCGTCAAGGCCGATAAGGGCATGAACGACATCAGCCCCGGCGAATTCCATGGTCTTGTCATTCCGGGCGGATACGCCCCGGATCACATGCGCCGTCACCGGCCGATGGTCAAGCTGGTGCGGGATTTTCATGAAGCGGGCAAGATTGTAGCGGCAATCTGCCATGCCGGCTGGATGCTGGCGTCCGCCGATATCCTGCGGGGCAGGAAGGTCACGGCCTTCTCCGCCATCAAAGACGATCTGGTGCATGCCGGAGCCGATTTTGTCGACGAGGAAGTGGTGGTCGACGGCAATCTGGTCACCAGCCGCCGCCCCGACGATCTGCCGGCTTTCATGAGGGAAATTCTCAAAAAACTGGCAGGTTGAAGGAGGAGGTTGGCAACTGAGTCATCGGGTACTTCGCTGAAGATCGCCCCCGGAATGGGGGCCGGCGATGAATCTTGGACAAGGAGTGAAATATGTCTACACGTCAAGCGGAAGATGTCTTGAAGCACACCTTCAAGCAGCTCGAGAAGATGTTGGACGATGTGCGCAGGCAGGAGTCCTCCTCCCGCCAGTCGCCCAGATCGGTTCAGGAGAGAAAAAATACCAGAAAAAGTGGAACCGGCGGGTCGGAAAAAAAGAAAACGTAGTGGTGGTTGAGGCCAGGTTCACCCCCCTGCTCACGATTTACTCAAATCTCTGTAGTTTTCTATTTCCCCGTTCCACCGGGTCGCCAGGTAGTGCAAAAAGAAGGGTGTCAATGCTCCACATTCGGCTCATGCCGAAAGCCATGATGCAATCTCAGTTTCAAGCCCAGGAAAATAAGGGAAATGCCGAAAAAGATGGCATAGGCTCCGATAAGCCACACCAGGGCGATTGCTCCGACTCCAGGGCTGAAGAAGAGGATCAGGCTGAACAGGATCGACAGCACCCCTCCCAGGCCCAGCAGCCATTCCCCCTCGATTTCGTGGCGCAGGCGAATGGCGGCGGCGATCTCAAGGATGCCGGTGAAGAGGGCCCATGCGCCAATAAAGTAGACGATCGCGAGCAGGGTGAGACCCGGCCAGAAGACGGTGAGGGTGGCGATGGCGATTCCGGCAATTCCTTCCAGAAGGAGCAGCCACCACCTGGCACCCAACGACTTTCCTCGCAGCGCGGTAAAGAGCGAGAAAACGCCGTCCATGAAGAGAAATGCCGCGGCCAGGATGGCGACGGCCCCCAGGGTGACACCCGGCAAAAAGATCGCCACCAGGCCGAAAACGGCCGCTAAGATTCCCCTGAACAGAAATGACCACCAGTATGTACCGTAGAGTATCAACATAACGATCCTCCTTTTCGTCGATTGCCGGCGTGCCCGGAAGTCGTTCTCTTCCCCCCAGGCCGGTGGATGAAGCTCGAATAAACAGTACTGATGTGGGCAGAGACCGCGGGGATTGGCGGAGAGTCAATCCCGTGGCGGATGATTGTTTGTCAGGCGGCAAGTTTCAAGGCGATTTTAGCGACATGGGCGCCTTGAAAGTAGGCCCCGGCCAGCTCGTTTTCATTCGGCTTGCGGCTGCCGTCCGCCCCGGCGACGGTCGAGGCGCCGTACGGCGAACAACCGCTGATCATGCCCATCTCCATCTGACCCGGGAAGGTGTACGGCAGGCCGACGATAACCATGCCCTGATGCAGCAGCAGGGTATGGAAATTGATGATGGTCGACTCCTGGCCGCCATGCTGGGTGTTGGAACTGGTGAAGACGCTGCCGGCCTTGCCGACCAGCGCACCTTTTACCCAGAGGCCGCCGGTGGCATCGAGAAATTGCTTCATCTGCCCGCACATCAGGCCGAAACGGGTCGGGGTGCCGAAAATAATCGCATCGGCCTGACCAAGTTCTTCGACCGTGCAGATCTTTATGTCCCGCTGCCGGCTCTGTGCTTCGACCGCGCCCATTTTTTCCAGCACCTCCGGCGGCAGGGTCTCCGGGACGCGGCGCAACTCCACCTCGACTCCCGCCAGCGACTTGGCCCCGGCCATTATACTTTGAGCCATCTCATAAATGTGACCGTACATAGAATAATAGACGACGAGCAATTTCATTGTCTTCTCCTTCATTAGATTGTTATTTCACATCTCAAGCCGAACGTCGAAAAATGAAAACCGTTGCAACCGGATGTTCCTTCATGGATCGGGCTTTCAGGAAGAATAATCATTAATCGTTAAACGGTAGCCTCGAAATGGAGCGAAGCGCTTCTCCCTTCTTCTTATTTCGATGAGCTTTCAGGTAGGGTCACTCCGTGCACCGCAAAATCAGGAAGGTGCAGGAGTCCACCCTACGTGCAACTACGACCGTGTTTCTTGAATTTTTTTTCGTCCGATGGCAAAGGACATCGTCCTCTCCGGCAAGACATGCCGCCTTTCGGAACCCGGCAGGCCTGTCAGCGCTGCCAGTAATAGGGCAGGCCGTAGAAGTCGAAGATTGTCTTCTCATACTCGCGGTCAAGCAGCCGATCCGGATCGTACTCAGGACAGTTCTTCAGCTTGTCGCCGGCAATCCGCATGTCGATGGAACTGCGCGCCCAATCCACGCGCGCAACCCAGGCGGTGGGCACGAGCACCCATTTGCTGCCCGGCAGCCAGTTGCCGGTATCGATGACCAGATACCTGATGACCCAGGTTTCTTCCTCGACGATGAAGTCTTCGATATGGCCGATATCGGTATCGGTGGCGTGAATCCGGTAGCCGATGACCTCGTCGACGGATTTGAGATGGTTTTTTTCCTCCGGCAGTTCGCCGACCTCCAGCAGTTCGCCGTTCGGTTGCTGCAGCAGTCGCGGATAGGGATAGACTCCCCAGGCGAGATCACCGTCCCAGTAATGCGACCAGGCGTAATATCTGTTGAACAGGATCTCGTATTGGCGGGAAACCGGCGCGTCGGTATCGAGCGGCGGCGAATCCTTGATCTGTTCCTTGGTCAGACTGACCTGCAGGGTATGGGTCGACCTGTCCGCTGCGCCGATGGAGATCGGCGAAATGAGCACCTTGCGGCCGGGCAGCCACTTCCTGGTATCGGCGACGATGTACCGGATAACCCAGTTGGTGTCGTCGAACAAGAAGTCATAGCATTCGCCGATCCGGCCGTCTTCGGCCCCCAGGTCGTACCCTTTGATCTCCTTTGCGCTCCTCAATTCTTCCGGCATAACGACCTCCTCAAGCAATAGGACTGAGGACTGAGCGATGAGGACTGAGTCAATCGTGCTTTTTCAAAGTTTGTTTCAGTGCTGTTTCTCAGTCCTCATTCCTTATTGCTCAGTCCTTGTCAGTCCCTTCCTTCATGGTAATTATTATGGAGAAAAAGAAAACGGCGCGGAGTGCCCGAAGCGACGGGTAATGTGAAACCACGGACGTGGCGGATGACGGCTTTGCCCGGGTTTCGCTCACTGCAACGAGAGGAGAAGATTATGAATGAGAGTGTTATCAGCCACATCGAAAAGGCCATAGCCGACCGGAAGACCGATCTCCTGCACTTACGCGTTCTGGCCGAACGTGCCGATCCGGATAAACAAAACGAATATTATCGCATTATCGAAGAGATAGTTGCCAGGGAAAATGCGGTGCGGGACAGGCTCGCCAGGTTTTCCGGTGCCGCCACCGAGGCACGGCCAACCCTGCAGAAGGAAATAGAAGAACTCTGGCAAGGTACCGAGGAGGCCATCGAGGTCGCCAAAGCGAAAATTCTCGAATTTTAAGGGTACCGGAAATCGGTCATGCTCAAGCGATTGTTTCCCTGGAGATTTCTACTGCAGTTGGCGGCGAAGCGGTTCGAGGTGGTCGATCCGTTGTCGGTCGCGGCCCGGATCAGGGGCTTCGCCCAGCCTTCCGAGGTGCAGGAACCCATCGAGCTCCTCCGGGCCGGCCTCGTCTTCCATGCCCGGGGCCTGATCAACACCAAGGCCATCCAGCACAACCTCGACTGGATCTGGCCGTACTGGGTCGAGCGGCAGTTCAACCCCAAGGATCTCTCCTTCATTCCGCGGGCCTTTTCCTTTTCCCATATCAATCTCACCCACCGCAACTGGACCGCGGTGGGTAAGCCGGACCTGCCGATCTATCCCATCGTCGACCCCCACGGCCTGGTGACGCCGCTCCACGACGGCTGGTCCATCGACTGTTGGTTCATGGACGACGAAGGCAACACCCTCTGCCCCTCACGGCTGAAAAATGTCCGGCAGCGGCTGCAGGACGATACCAACCGCCGGGTCATCACCCACTGTGCCGCCGATGTGGTGAAGCTGACCTGCGAAGCGGCCATGGATGAGGACAATCCCGAGCCGGTCCTGCGGATGACCGCCCGGGCCGAAGGAACTACCGGCGGCTGGCTGATATTTACCCTGCGGCCCTACAATCCCGAGGGGGTGCAGTTTATCGAAAAGGTCGAACTCCTGGAGGATCGGCCCGGCTCGCTGGTGAACGGCACTACCAGAATCTTGCTGGCCGAGTCGCCCGACAGGCTGCTTTTTTCCAACTACGGCGAGGGGGATGTCTATTATCGCCTGAAGGAAGTGCAGGAAACAAAAGAAAAAACCTGCCGGATCGGCATGGTTACGGCGGCCGCCCTGCACCGTGTCGAAGCAGGCGATGGAGGGCGGCTGTTCACCCTGACCGTGCCGCTGCCGCCATCGGCCAACTTCCCCGGCCTGACTCGGTCGGTCGGCTGGCCGGAGGCGGAAATGGAGGCCGCCGAACTGCAGGTGCCGGACAGCGACATCCAGTTCCTCTACGACACCGCCACCCGCACCTTAATCCATCTCTCGGCCGGCGACGTCATTCCCGGACCCTATACCTACAATCGCTTCTGGTTCCGCGACGCCTGCCTTATGCTCCACGCCCTGCTGGTCATCGGCCTGAAGGACCGTGTCTTGCGCCATCTCAACACCTTTGCCGGCCGCCAGACCATCGAGGGCTATTTCCACTCTCAGGACGGCGAATGGGATTCGAACGGCCAGGTGCTCTGGCTGTTCAACCGCTACCGGCTGCTGACCCGCGGCGATTTCAATCCCGACTGGCAAAAGCCGATCATCAAAGGCGCAGAATGGATCGCCAGGAAACGGGTCTTCAGTACGGATAATAAAAAGGTGGTGGGGCTGTTGCCCTCCGGGTTTTCCGCCGAGCATTTCGGGCCCAACGACAACTATTACTGGGACGATTTCTGGGCGGTGGCCGGCCTCTACGGCGCCGCCGACACCATGGCGGCCCGGGGCCTTGTGAAAGAAGAGGAGAACATCCGTAAAGTCGCGGTTGCGATGGAAAAGGATCTTTTCAAGAGCATCGCTCTCGTGGCCGCGGAAAAAAATACCCTGGCGATCCCGACTTCCCCCAACCGCCGCCTGGACTCCGGGGCCATCGGTTCGATCGTCGCCGACTACCCGCTGCAGCTCCTGCCGCCGGGCGACAAGAGGATGCTCGCCACCGCCGGTTTCCTTATGAACAACTGTCTGCAGAAAGGCTGTTTTTTTCAGGATATGATCCATTCCGGCATTAACGTCTATATGACGCTTTCGCTGGCCCAGGTCTACCTGCGGGCCGGCGACGCCCGTTTCCGCCCGCTGATGGCCGCCGCCGCCTCGTTCGCCTCGCCGACCGGGCAGTGGCCGGAGGCCATTCATCCGCTCACCGACGGCGGCTGCATGGGCGACGGGCAGCATGGCTGGGCAACGGCCGAATGGCTGATGCTGATCCGCAATATGTTCGTCATGGATGAAAAGGATTCTCTTACCATCGGCCGCGGCATTTTGCCCGAATGGCTGCAGCGCAAAAAGAAACTGGCCTACGGCCCGACCTTGACCCCCTTCGGCAGGGTCAGTGTGGAAATCAACTGCCGGCACGCCCGGCCGGCGGTTCATCTCACGGCAGACTGGTACGAACGACGGCCGGCAAAGATTATCGTCCGCCTTCCAGGGTTCAAACCAAGTATGATAAGCGAGCCCGATTACTATGCCATTGTCGAGGAAGAAGAATGAATATCGCCATGTTCACCAATACCTATCTTCCCCACGTCGGCGGCGTGGCCCGCTCGGTCGCGACTTTTGCCGAAGACCTGCGCCGCGCCGGCCACCGGGTGCGGATCATCGCTCCGACCTTTGCGGAGATGGCGGAAGAAACCGACCCGGATATCGTCAGGGTGCCGGCCATCCAGCATTTCAACGGCAGCGATTTTTCGGTGCGGCTGCCGTTGCCGGGCACCATCACTAAGACGATAACGGCGTTCAAACCGGATATCATTCACAGCCATCATCCCTTTCTCCTCGGCGATACGGCTCTGCGGACCGCCCGTTCGCTGGACCTGCCTTTGGTTTTCACCCATCATACCCTCTATGAGGATTACACCCATTATGTGCCGTTCGATTCCGGCGCTTTGAAACGCTTTGTGATCAGCCTTGCGACCGAGTACGCCAATCTCTGCCACCGGGTGATCGCCCCCAGTGCAGGCGTCAAGAGACTGCTGGCGGCAAGGGGAGTCCAGTCGGCGATCGAGGTGCTGCCGACCGGTATCGACCTCGATTTTTTCCGGAGGGGCAACGGCGAGCGGTTTCGCCGGCAGCACGGCCTGCCGGAAAAGCTGCCGATTATCGGCCATGTCGGCCGGCTGGCAAGGGAAAAGAATCTGCCGTTTCTGGCCGAGGCGGTGGCCCATGCCCTGAAAAAGAACCGCGAGGCCTGCTTTGTCGTGGCCGGTTCGGGCGATGCGGAAGAGGAAATGCAGGAGATCTTTGCAAGGATGCAGCTGAGCCCGCGGGTCTTCATGGTCGGCAGCCTGACGGGCACGCGCCTGGCCGACTGCTATGCCGCCATCGATCTCTTCGCCTTTTCCTCCCGTTCGGAAACGCAGGGGCTGGTGCTGGCCGAGGCCATGGCCGCAGCCACGCCGGTGGTTGCACTCAACGCTTCGGGGGTGGATGACGTGCTGCAGGACGGCCTGACCGGTTGGCTTCTCGCCTCGGACATCTCCGCCGCCGAATTCGGCGATGCCCTGGCCGCGGCCCTGGCGGATGGAGCGCGTCTGAAGACCTGGAGTCGCAATGCGTCGACCGCCGCGCAGGCGTTGTCGCGTGAAAACAGTGCGGCAAGGCTCATCGAATTTTATAAGAAGACCATTTCCGGTGCACCGCACAAGACTGCCATCGACATGCTGGACAGCGCCGTTATGGCCATCAGAGCGGAATGGGAACTCCTGCAGCAGAAGACCGCCGCCGCCTTCAACTCGTTTGCCGAGGACGAGGAGTAGTGATTGTAATGCGCAGATAATTGGAGAAGTAACCACCGCAGGAGGACAATCCGGATGGGTAGGGGCGAAAAATCTTTCGCCCGGGACGCCTCTGTGAAAAGAGCTTCGGAGGCCTCCAAAAACTACCAGGGAATCGGCTGATGGTCGCGGAAGAAACCGCCGGTGGGCCCGTCGTCCGGCAGGGTGGCCAGCCACACCGGGGTTTCGGCGGCCTCTTCGGGCAGGATGGGGGCTCGCGGTCCGCCAAGGTCGGTGCGGACCCAGCCAGGGCAGACGGAGTTGACCAGGATGTTGCTGTCGCGCAGTTCCTGGGCGAGCAATACAGTGATGCCGTTCAGCATGACTTTCGACAGACGGTAGGCGGGCGACATCAGTTCCTTATACTTCGATTCCGGATTGGCGATTTCGGCAAGCGCCCCGAGGGTACTGGAAAGGTTGACGATCCGGCCGTAGTTGTGCCGTTGCATGAGCGGCACACAGCCCTGGCTGAGCAACAGCGGCCCGAAGGTATTGGTCTCCAGGGTCTTCTGCAGCATGGCGAGGGATAGCTCCAGGATGCCCGTTTCCGTATCGATCATGATTCCGGCATTATTGACGAGAACGTCCAGTCGGCCGAAGAGGTCGTCGATTCTGCCGATGGCGGCCATAATCGAGGTGGGATTACTGACGTCGATCAGCGTGAAGTGCGCGTCAAGGCCGTTGTCGGTCAGCCGTGTTTCGGCTTCTTTGCCGTTTCTTTCGTCGCGGGCGCCGACGATGACCGTGAGCCCCAGGCGGGCGAGGCGACTGGCGACTGCCAGGCCGATGCCCCGGTTGGCGCCCGTCACCAGGGCGACGCGTTTGGTTGTTTCCTGCATGAAAAGTTCCTCCTTTAGCCGCCCAGGATAATCTCGTCCAGGGCGCTGTCGATTTCACCGTAGGTGAACAGAAAATCGGTCTTCTGCAGCACCGCCGGCTGGGCCCGCTGACTGCAGGTCAGGGCCTGGCCGAATTCGCCCAGCACATTTTTCATCACAAACCCGGGCACCGCCAGCAGCGCCGGCCGTTTGAGCCGGCGCGCCAGTCTTTCGGTGAGATCCTGGTTGCGAACCGGGTGCGGCGCACACCAGTTGACGGGGCCCACGATCTCCGGATGGTCGAGGGCGAAGAGATAGGCATCGATCAGATCGTCCAGATGAATCCAGGGAAACCACTGGCGGCCGGTGCCCAGCCGTCCGCCAAGGCAGAGCCTGAAGGCCGGGATCATGGTGGTCATGGCGCCGCCGCTGCGGTGCAGGACGATGGCAAAACGAGTCAGCACCACCCGGGTCCGCGCCGATTGCGCCTGCAGCGCCTCGCGTTCCCAATCCTGAGCGAGCCTGGCGAGGAAATCATCGCCGGGCGGCTCCTTCTCGGTGAGGATATCCTCACCTCGCTCGCCGTAGTAACCGACCGCGGAAGTACTGAAGAAAACGGTGTTGCCGGATCCGCCGGCCAAGGCCTCGGCAATATGGCGGGTGGTCAAAATTCGGCTGTCGTAGATCTGCCGTTTGGTCTTCTCCGTCCACAGGGTAAAGATCGACTTGCCGGCCAGGTTGATGACGATGTCGTGTTCGGCCAACCGCTTCTGCCAGTCCCCGGCTACGGTCGTGTCCGCCGCGAGATACTTGAAGTTCGGATGATTTATCGTCCCGCTCGGGTTTTTGCTCCGGCCGACTGCGGTGACCCGGTGGTCGAGTTCCAACAGTGTCGATGACAGATGGCGGCCGACAAAACCAAGTCCGCCGGTGATGAAAACATTCATGCCTTCTCCTTGATTGTCATAAAAAATAATCGTTATTCCCGTTTATGCCGCCTTTTTTACATTATGCCGCTGTTCCGGAAAAAAGCAAATCTGCTTGTCAGGTTCCGGCCCGCCGCCATCTTACCAGGCCAGATGGGTCAGCGCCAGAATCAGGAGGATGCCGGGATAGTAACTGGCCCGGTTGAAGAGAGTCGAGGCATCCGCCCGGGCCCAGGTGCGAAAGAGACGCAGCGCCGGCAGGATGAGCAGGTAGACACCAGCGAAAAGAGCGGCCGCATAGAGGGGCAGGGCCATCTGCAGTGGCGCGGTCCGGAACAGCACCGCACTCAGTAGAAGACTTGCCCCCAGGGCGGCAAGCACAATGCGGCTGGCCGAGTCCGGCCCCAGGGTCGCCGGGGTTGTTCTGGCCTTGAGCGAGATGTCCTCCTGCAGGTCGTGCCAGTCGGCCGGAACGTTCTGCCCGCCGATTTCCCAGAAAAACAGCCAGAGAAAGAGCAGCAGCAAAAGAGCGGGGTCCGGGGCGGCATCGACCGCAAAGACAGCCGCAAGGCCGCCCAGCGTCTTGACGATGCCGCTGACCAGCGTTCGCAGGGGGCTGACCTGGAACAGCAGGCAGTAGAGGATTTCCAGGATACAGCCGGCCACCAGGATGAGGGCGCAGACCGGGTTGAGCAGCCAGGCGGCGCTCAGGGAAACCATCATCCAGCCGCCGGCCCAGGCCACCGCTTCCGGCATCGATAACAGACCGTGGGCCAGGGGATGGCGGATAAAGGCGCCGTCGAGATAACCGGAATCCCGGAAGGAGTCCGCCTGAGCGATCTTTTTCCGGTCGTTTTCGTAGTCGACGATATCGTTCAAGGCGTAGACCGCCGTATATCCGGCGAAAGCGGCGATCATGCCCAGGATCATGGTCCGCGGACCCGGCGGATGCCCCAGCCACAGCAGGGCCGCCAGCAAGGGGGTGCACATGTCGAGCAGCCCGTGAGGCGTTCTGGACAACGCGAGAAACAGCTTGATTCTGCTTAAAGGGTGGGTTGCTGTCAGGTTCATATCCTCCTCCGAAGTTGGTTGCCGTTCCTCCAATGGCTTTCGCCTGCGGAAAAGCCCGCCTGCCGCAGTTTTTGCCGGACCATTCCTGTGGCATAAGATTCGTTCCGATCGGACGGGACCGCAAACATGACGCATAAGAAAAAAACCTCCACGGGCTGAGACTGCCCGGATGATGGAGTTTACTTCATCGGCCTGAAAGGCAATGGCGCTTTCGGAATGCAGCAAAATATATGCCATATTTTTGAAGACTTGAACGACAGTCGGAGAGAACCTGGGGAGCGGCGGACAGCCGGGTCGTGACCGCGGGGGTCGCGCGGGGTCGATTGGCACAGTTATTGTAGATCTTCTTCTACACCCATTACGAAGAGGTGACGGGTGGCGTTCACAATAAGTCATTGTCTAGAATAACATGGCCAAGTCATTTCGTGAGAGTGACTCACATCATCGAAATTATATAATAATTTCGGCAAGGTGCACAGCTTCAAAAATGGAGGGCTTAGTTATGACATCGATAGCCAAAGTAATCGAATTGAGTGCAGACTCGGAAAAAGGCTTCGAGGATGCCTTGCAGCAAGGGATAATCCGCGCCAATGAGACACTGAGGAATGTGCGCAGCGTGTGGATAAAGGACCACGAGGTGCTTGTCGAACAGGGAAGGCCCAAGTTATATCGGCTTCATCTCAAGGTCACCTTTCAGGTTGAATGATAAACATTCTGTGGGCATTCCCTGAAATTCGCGGCAAATCGCCTGTCTGACCGTTTACGGCAAGGAAACCCAGGCAGGTGGTTCCGCGAGTTGCAGCGGCTTTTGCCCTCTATCCTGCCGACCTTTCGACCTTGCGGTTTATCG
>Ga0079306_1001757_pt1 | contig 13492 bp, 9 predicted proteins | sample Methanotroph_Enr_FD_79181 | JGI IMG/M metagenome (GOLD analysis project Ga0079306, IMG submission 79181) | Enriched soil microbial communities from Old Woman Creek wetland in Ohio, USA - Methanotroph_Enrichment_5 | ecosystem: Environmental > Terrestrial > Soil > Wetlands | place: USA: Ohio...
GACGAGTTCGACTACCCGCTGGGCGACAAGAACGCGACCACCCGCTACACGGGTACGGGCACGCCCGTGGGAGCCTGGCCCTCGCGCCTCGCGTGGGCGGCGCGCCTGGCCTCCAGCGAACTCATCTTCTCCGGGTACATCCGGCCGGACAGCCAGGTCCTGCTCTACCGCGGGATCGCCCAGCGCGCGGCGAAGATCGCCCCCTGGCTGACCTACGACGCCAGCCCGTATCCGGCGGTCGTCGACGGCCGGATCGTGTGGATACTCGACGCCTACACCTCCTCCGACCACTACCCCAACTCGCAGCCGCTGTCCGACGGCACCAACTACCTGAGGAACTCGGTGAAGGTGGTCGTCGACGCGTACAGCGGCGACACCCGCTTCTACGCCGTGGGCGACGATCCGATCCGCGACGCCTGGTCCGCGGTCTTCCCATCGGTCATCACGCCGAAGGGCGAGATGCCGGTATCCGTCGCCGAACACGTTCGCGCGCCGCAGCGTCTGTTCTCGGCACAGGCGGAGGTCTACCGCGCGTACCACATGACCGACCCGACGGTGTTCTACAACCGCGAGGACCTGTGGGCCGTGCCGATGGACGCCGCCGGGAAGCCGCTGAAGCCGTCCTACCTGATGCTCGACCTCCCGGACGCGGCCATGAAGCCGACGGGCAAGGCGATGTACCTCCTGCAGCCCTACTCGCTCCCCAGCCGCGACAACCTCGTCGGCTGGATGGCGACGGCCTGTGACCCCGCGGCGTACGGCACCCGCACCGTCTACCTGCTTCCCAAGGACCGCGTCATCCTCGGCCCGCGCAACATCAGCGCCCGGATCAACCAGGACCCGACCATCTCGCAGCAACTGACGCTGTGGAACCAGCCGGGCAACTCGGTGGTGTTCGGCAACATGCTGGTCGTCCCGGTCGCCAACAGCGTCGCCTACATCCAGCCGGTCTTCCTCCAGGCGCAGAACAACGCGATCACGCAGCTGGCCAGCGTCATCGCGGTCAACGGCGATCGCGTGTCGATCGCGGGCAAGCTCCCGGACGCGCTCGCGAGGGCGTACGGCAGCGCCGAGAACACCGGGACCGCGAGCGGAACGGGCGCCAAGTGACCCACGATCCCCGCACGACCCCGGCCGACGACACCCCGGACGTCACGATCATCGTCGCAGCGTTCGACGCTATGCCCTACGTGACCCGCTGCATCGAGTCCGTGTTCGCGCAGACCCTCGGGATGGACCGCATCGAGATCATCGCGGTCGACGACGGGTCGGCGGACGGCACCGGTGCGGAGCTCGACCGCCTCGCCGCACAGTGCCCGACGATGCACGTCGTCCACCAGGAGAACTCCGGCAGCCCGGCCCAGCCGCGCAACGTGGCGCTGGGTCTGGCGACCGGACGCTTCGTGTTCTTCCTGGACGCCGACGACTACCTCGGCGCGGAGGCGATGGAGCGCATGGTCGGCGCGGCCGACGAGAACCACTCCGACATGGTGCTCGGCCGTCTCGTGGGAGTGGGCGGCCGGAAGGCGCCGCGCTCGATCTTCCGCGTCAACCAGCCGCGCGCCGACCTGTTCAAGTCACGGGTGTACTGGTCGCTGAACCCCATGAAGCTGTTCCGGCGTCAGCACCTCGAGAACCTGGACCTGAGGTTCGCCACCGACCTGCCGTGGGGCGAGGACATGCCCTTCGTCACGGAGTCCTACCTCAACGCCTCGGTGATCACGATCGTCGCCGACTACGACTGCGTGTACCTGACCTACCGCGATGACGGCAACAACTTCACCAAGCGCATCACCAGCGCGGCGTCACGCCTCGCCGGTCCGACCCGGATGCTCGAGATGATCGCGAAGTACGTGGGCCCGGGGCGCAACCGTGACTACCTGATGGGGCGCATCTTCCAGCTCGAGGTCATCAACATCCTCCCCCGTCTCGCGGCGGAGCCCGACCCGACCGCGCAGCGCGCCGGCTTCGAGGTCGTGAAGAGCTGGGTCGACCGCTGGTACACGAAGCCGATCGCCTACCGCCTCTCTCCCCTGCACCGCATCGCCATCAATCTGATGAAGCGCGGGATGATGGACGAGGTGCTGGCGCTGTTCCCCGAGTGGCCCCCGGCCAAGCCGTGGAACGTGATCGTCGACGGGGACCGGGTGTTCGCGGACTATCCCTACTTCCGCGACCGTGCCCTCGGAGTCCCCGACGACTGCTACGAGATCACCCGCCGTCTCAAGGCGCACTGCCACATCGACGCCATCACCCGCGCCGGCGGCGCCGTCACGATCACCGGCTACGGCTTCATCGACTTCATCGAGACCGTCGGCATGCAGGTGTACGCGGTCCTGCGGCGGCGTGGCGGCGGCGCGGAGTACGCGGTGCCGGCCACGCTGCTCGCGCGCGAGGGCTTCGGCACCGAGGAGTGGAACCGCAAGATCCTGCGCGAGAACTCGGGGTTCGAGGTCACCATAGACCCGCTCACCGCCGCCAACGGGCAGAAGCTGCCCGCCGGCACGTGGGAGCTGTCGTTGCGCATCGCCTCGGAGGGCGTCACCCGTGAGGCTGCCTTCGGCAGCCTGGCGTGCGCGGTGAAGGCGGGCGTCCCCGAGCTCGGCGAGCTGTTCTGCCGTCAGGTGGACGCCGACCCGGTGGCTCCCGGAGCCGAGAGCCCGGTGTTGGCCGAGTCCGTGACCTGGGTCGCGGGACAGCCGGCGACGCTTCGGATCGCGGGCCGCTGCGACCCGTCTCCCGACGCGCCGACGAGCCTCTCGCTCGTGTTGCTCCGGCGCGACGGCGGGGAGAAGCGGCTGGCCGTCGATGTCGTCGGCGGCCGCTTCGAGGTCCTGCTCCCGCTGCGGTCGGTCGAGAAGGGCCGTCCGCTGCACGACGGGACGTGGGACGCGGTGCTCGAACACCGGGTGGGCGACACCTCGCGCATCGTGTCGATCCCGGCCAGCGCGCATCTTCGCACGCTCTTCGCCTGGCGTGGACTGTGGCCGATCCGCACGCGGATCGCGACCCCCGCAGCGCGGCTCGTCATCACAACGGAGAAGATCGAGCCCCGGAGGGTCCTGCGCCACGGGCGCCGGCTGGCGAGGCTGGCCCGGTCCGTCTTCGGCTTCCGGGCCTAGCGCCGGCCGCGTCAGCGCGGGACGAAGGACGTGCTCCCGCACCGGGTCGTGGTCGCCACGGCCCGGGCGGTGACGATGACGCGGTATCCCCGCCTTGCCGGCCCGATGTCCACCCGGCAGCGAGCGACGCCCGCGGCGTCGGTCACCGCGGTGCGCGTGAGCGTGACCGTGCGGAACCTCCACGAGAACGTGACCTTCAGGCCGGCGACGCGGTGACCCGAGCGGTCGCGCGCGATCGCCCACGCGGTGACCGTCGACTCCCGCGCGGGTCGCGCCGCGGACATCCCCGGATGGAACCCCGTCTCGCCGGCGTGGAGGGCGACGCTCGGGACGAACCACGTCGAGCCGCGCCTGACGGCCCCGCTCGACGCGACCTGCACCCGGACCGTCGCCTTCGCCCACATCGGGAGCGAGCCGAGCAGCTTGCTGCTGTACGCCACTCCCGACGAACCCGTGATCGCGGTGGCGGTCGCGACGCCGCCGGAGGCGAGCGGCCAGACGAACGCCACACGCGCGCCCTCCATAGCCCTTCCCGCCGCGTCAGCGCACCGCGCGTACACGTACACGCGCGAGCCGCGCGTGGGGCGGCGGTTCGAGACCGTGACCTTCACCGTGGCCGGCGCCAGCGCGAGGCCATCGCCTCGCCGGATGCCGCCGATGATGTCGGCAAGGTCGTTGGCGGCGCGACTGAGGACCTGCGTCGTGACGGCCGACACGTCCGGCTGGGCGATGTCGATGGTCGCGGTCGCGGTGAGTCCCATGAACAGCCGGGAGAACCTCGCACGGGAGTAGCGCGCGGCCAACACGGACTTCAGCCTGACATCGGCCATCGGCTTGCGCGCCGCCGGCACGATCCACTGCCGGTTCTGCCCGGGGGTCCTCGTAGAGGGGATCAGGGCGAGCTCGTACGGGATGTGGAACGGCGACCGGGCGATCGCGGCATACGAGGTGTGGAACGGGTTGAGCGCATCGGAGTAGTAGTGCGACAGCAGCCCGAGGCACCGGCTGGAGCCGACCGTGTCGCCAGCTGCGTATGCGGTGACGGCCTGGTAGTAGAGGTCGGCGACGCGCTGCGGTGCACCGCCGTAGCGGGGCCGGTTCAGGAAGATGTGGTCGAAGCGCACGACATCGTCGTCGGGGTCGTCGGTGGCCGCCAGTGCCGTCGGCGCGTCGACCCAGGAGGCGTCGGCGCCCGCGAGGCCGATGGCCTGTGAGAGTATCCAGTCGTGGGTCCCGAAGCCGTCGCCGTTGTCGGGGCCGTTGCACCAGGCGAAGGCGCTGGGTGCGGCGGCGCCCAGCGAAAGCACGAGCACGATCACGAACAGCCACGCACGACGCACCCTTGGTCACCCCCGCCCCATGTCACGCACACGCCACTGCTCCCCGGCGTGCACCGTAGCACGCAGTCTAGCGCGCCGAGGGCCCGCGGGGCGGATCGTCGCCCGGCGCCGGCCTCACTCCTCGGAGTCGACCGACGGAGCGCTCCCCGTGAACAGACCGTTGCCGTTGCGGTACAGGTACCGCTCGTCCCTGACCAGGATGACGACGTCGTCCGGCTTGTACTTCGCGACGTAGTCGAGAAGCGACATCGCCGTGTAGTGCCGCAGGTCGAGATAGCGGCTCTCGTCGAACCCGGTCCAGGCCAGTGTCTCGATGGCGTTGCCGAACGAATCGCCCACGAACAGCAGCGACGGCAGCTTCGGGCGGTTCGTGTCGATGACGATCTCGCCTCTGTCGCCCTGATCGTAGATCCCATAGGCGACCGATGCCTTCGCCGGATGCGCTTTGAACAGGTCGTGGGAGACCTTGCCGTCCTGGACCCTGGTATAGGGGATCGGGACGCGGGGTGAGGCGATGGTGATCTTCTCCGTCTGAGGGAAGGTCATCGCGATCTTGCGGTTGAACGAGCCCACGAACTTGTTCGGCAGCGTGGTGAGCACCAGTTCGTCGAGGGCGAGCGGCTTGATGCCGAGACCCTCGAGCATCGAGGAGTACGCCAGGTGCGCGCCTGTGAACGTCCAGTGGTGGTCGGTGTCGTAGTAGAGCTTCTCGTCGCGGTGCTTCTCGAACACCGCGGCCACATCGACACTGGCGACACCGTGCTGCTTCAGTGCGGCGAAGTAGAGGGGCGCGATGCGCGCGAGGTCGTCCGGGAACGCGAAACCGGCAGGGTAGTCGGCGCGCAGGAAGGAGTTCTTGGTGGGATGTCCGACGACGAGCAGCGTGCCGCCATAGGAGGTCACGGCCGCCTTCAGCCGGTCGAACTGCGCCATGGTGGCCTCGAGCTCGGCACCGATCTCAGCGTCGGTGAGCGGCTGGTGGGAGGACATGTCACCGAGCAGGATGCCGCCTTTGCCGATGACCACACCGTTCATGTCCACCTTGCCCAGCCCCCGGAGACTGAGCTGGGCGTAGCTGCGCACCCAGGTGTCGCGCCCGAGGAACTGGTCGCTGAGGTACGTCTCGACGTTGCGCCCGAATTCGCCGGTGACCAGGTCCACCCACGCCACGGTCGGCCGCTGAGCGAGCGTCCTTTGCTCGAGTGAGGAGGAGGCGCGGTCCGAGCGCACGAGACCGCCCACGCCGAGGGCCACGGCGATCCCGAAGAAGATCGCGACGTAGAGAGCCTGTTCCCATCGCTCGCTCACGGTGACCATCCTAGAACTTGAAGTACAGGAACGGCGAGAAGGTCGTGCTCACGATGTAGGCGATCGACACAGCGAACAGCGCGCCGGATATCGCGAGCATGCCGAACCGTGCGACCCCCGTCGCGGCCGCCGACCGTTCCGTGCGCTCCCACAGTACGCGCACGTATGGGACGACCGGCAGAGACGCGACCAACCCGACCGCGAGCTCGAAGCGGTACTGGCCGAGGTAGTACAGCGCTCTCGGGTCGATCAGAGCCCGGCCGCCGAAGCCGGCCATGGCGCCCAGGTACGCGAAGGCGCCGCCCATCGTCTCCGACTTGAAGATCACCCATCCCACGACCACCGCCAGCATCGTCAGGACGTGCCGCAACGGTCGCCAGACGCGGTCGGCCGCTGCGCCGATCACGAACTTCTCGATCGCCATCATCACCCCGTAGTACAGGCCCCACAGCACGAACGACCACGTCGCACCGTGCCACAGTCCCGTCAGCGCCCACACGATGAGTATGTTGCGCAGATTGACCAGCTTGGTGACCCGGTTGCCGCCGAGCGGTATGTACACGTACTCCCTGAACCAGGTGCCCAGCGACATGTGCCATCTGCGCCAGAACTCCGTGACCGACTGCGAGATGTAGGGATAGTTGAAGTTCTCGGGCAGCGTGAACCCGAACATGCGTCCGACACCGATCGCCATGTCCGAGTAGCCGGAGAAGTCGAAGTAGATCTGGCCCGTGAACGCAAGCGCGCCCAGCCACGCGCCGGCCACCGAGAGGTTCGCGGTCGGCGTGGCGAAGATCGCGTTCGACATCGTGCCGAGCGCTCCCGCGATGATCGCCTTCTTGGCGAGACCCACGATGAACCGGCGTGCGCCCATCGCCACATTCTCAAGGCTCTCTCCGCGGTCGCGGATCTGCGCGTGGAAATCGCCGTAGCGCACGATCGGCCCGGCGAGGATGGTGGCGAACAGCCCCATGTAGAGCGCGACGTCGAGCGGGTTGCGCTGCACGGGAGCGCGATCGCGATAGACGTCGACGAGGTAGCTCAGCCCCTCGAAGGTGAAGAACGACACACCGATCGGCATGATCAGCGAAGGGATGGGCAGATGCAGCCCCCCGACCGCGTTCGCGGAGCTCGCCAGGAACCCGAGGTACTTGAAGGACGCCAGGAGCGCGACGTTCGCGACGACGCCCGCCACGAGCGCGGTCTTGGCTCCCGCGGACCGCCCGCCCGAACGCAGCGAATCGATGGCCATCCCGCACGCGTAGTTCACCGCGATGGAGATGGCCAGGACCAGCAGCGAGTTGAGTCCGCCGTACGCGTAGAACACGGCGCTCGCCGCCAGCAGCACGCCGTTGCGCCCGCGGCGGCCCGGCACGGCGAAGTAGATCCCCGCCGCGAGCGGCAGGAACGCGAACAGGAAGGTCACGCTATTGAAGGGCACGTGATCCTCCGGGGGAGACGGCCGTCACACACTCCGGGCTCTGCCGCATCGCGGCGCTAGCGCCTCGCAGACTGTGTCGCGGGGTCCTTCCAGTCCTTGCCGATGACGACCATGACCTGCGTGTCGAAGGCGTACATGCCCGCCGCGGGGATGACGTCGCCGAACCCGAGCGTCTCCCTCGTGAAGTTCGCCTGCGCCTCGAAGCCCTTCTGGTAGACGATGAGCGTGCGTCCGTAGACGTACTGCGTCATGTTGCTCGTCTCAGAGACCTTGAAGCCCTTCTTGATGAGGAAGTCCGAGCACTGCTTGCCGAGGCCCGACACGCCCGCACCGTTGCGGACCGTGGTCTTGAAGTCGCCGGGCTTCACGGTGCTCGTCGCAGTGGCGGAGGTCTTCGAGCCGGTGCTCTTCGTGGGGTCGAGCGGAAGGCCCTTCTTCATGCGGGCGAGCATCGCATCGAACTTCACCTGGTCGAGCACGACCCACGAGACCCCGTCCATGTACTTCGCGCCGCCCGGCGCGTTGGCGGAATCGATCTCGGACGACTTCATGCCCTTGAACTGCAGCACGAGGTCGGCCATCTGCGCGGGGGTGAGGTCGGTGTCGAGGTTCGAGGCGATCGCGTTGATGATCGACGACGCCTTGAACATGTTGGACAGCGACAGCGCCTGTGAGGCGAGCGCCTTGATGAACGCCTGCTGGTTGCGCATGCGGCCGAAGTCGCCGTCCACGAGGGTGTGGCGCGTGCGCACGAACGTCAGCGCGTGGCGGCCGTCGAGCTTCTGGTAGCCCTTCTTGACCGTCGCATAGGCCTTGCCGTACGCGGACGCCTGCGTGTCGTAGATGTCCTGAGGGACGTCGATCCACACGCCACCGATCGCGTCGACCACGTCACGGAAGCCGTTGAAGTTCAGGTTGACGAAATGCGAGATCGGAAGGCCGGTCAGCTGCTTGACGGTCTTGATGACCAGGGTCGGACCGCCCCAGGCGGCCGCGGCGTTGATCTTCTGGATGCCCCAGCCGGGGATGTTGACCCGCGAGTCGCGCGGGATCGAGATCATCTGGATCTTCTTGTTCTTGGGGTCGACGCGGGCGACCATGAGCGAATCGGAGCGCGCCTTGGTGTCGCCCGGACGTGCGTCCGACCCCATCAGCACCATGTAGAACGGGTCGCCCGGAGGCGACGCCTGCCCATCCTGCAGCAGCTTGGCCAACTCCGGATCCGAGTTCGAGACCGCGTTGATCTTGTTGCCGATGCCACGGACGTAGAAGACGCCCGCGACCGCGGTGCCGATCAGCAGCAGAGTCACGATCGTCGCGATGGTGATGGCCAGACGCCTGCGCCGCCGCCTCGTCGCCGCGGGGTTGATGACCTTGTCCGCACGGACGCGACGGCGGTTCGTCTGACGGATGGTCTCGTCCGACGCGGTGGCGGGGTCGAGACGGCTGATGTCACGCGGGGAGCGACGGCGCGCTGCGGATGGCTTGCCCCGCTGCGAGCGCCTGGGGCGCGGTGTCTCGTCGTACATGCGTGCCTCTCGGTGGCGTGGCGCCCTCGCCCCACTCGGGCGAAGGAGCGCTGCGTTGATAGTCGGAGAGTCAGTATACGGCACGTCCGACGCCACGGCCTACGCGTTGCTGAGCCGTAGCCACGCGCCGGGGGGACGGTGACGGACGAACGGCTATCGGGCCCCCAGGCGCTGCTCGGGCGCGACCTCACCCGTGACGCGGGCGGGCGCGCCCATGACGATCGCCAGCGGAGGGACGTCTGCGGTGACGACCGACCCGGCTGCCACGAGGGCATCGGCGCCGATCTCGACGCCGGGAAGGACGACCGCTCCCCCGCCGATGCGGGCGCCGCGGCGGACCGTGCCGCCCTTCAGGTGCTTGAACCGCTCCGCGGTCCGGCCGAGGAAGTCGTCGTTGGTGGTGACGGCGCCGGGGCCGATGAAGCAGTCCTCCTCGACGATCGAATGCGCCGCGATGAAGGCGCCCGGCTGCACCGCGGTGCGCGCTCCGATCTCCGTGTCGTTCTCGACGATCGCCCCGCGTCCGATCACGACACCCTCGCCGATGCGGCACCGGGCGCCGACCTGCGCGCCGTCCTCGACCTGGCATCCGGCGCCGAGAACGGCGCCGGCCATGAGCACCGTGTGGCTGCCGATCGTGCAGCCCTCGCCGATCTCCACACCCTTCGGCTCCAGCGCGATGCGTTGGGCGCTGTCGACCGCGCGCTCACCGATCATCGCGAAGTCGGCCACGACGCAGCGCTGCGCGATCACGGCACCGATGCAGACGGTCACGTGATCGCCGACGAAGCAGCCGTCGCCGATCCGGGCCATGGCACAAACGTGTGCGAACGACCCGAGGCGGACCGAGTCGCCGATCGCCACGCCTTCGTCGACGATGGAGAACGGCAGGGGCGCGAACGCCGCTCCGATGGTGGCGGTGGGGTGGACGAGGATGCTCGACATCTAGTCAGCGTCCTTGATGGCGAACATGAGGTCGCCGGAGCACACGAGTTCGTCGCCGACCTGTGCCCGCGCGGTCCCGAACCCGATCGGCCCGCGCGTCTTGGTGATCTCGCACTCGAGGCGCAGCGTCTCGCCGGGGCGCACCTGGCGCTTGAACCGCACCTTGTCGATGCCCGCGAACAGGGCGATACGGCCCACGTTCGCGGGGAGCGACAGCAACGCGACCGCGCCGACCTGCGCGCACGCCTCGACGATCAGCACGCCCGGCATCACCGCGTAGTCGGGGAAGTGGCCCGGCACCCAGAACATGTCCCCGGTGACGTCGAGGTATCCGACGGCGGAGACCCCCGGCTCGCACGACTCGATGCGGTCGACGAGCAGGAACGGCTCGCGGTGCGGGATGATCGTCTTGATCTGATCGCGATCCATCATGTGCGTCACTCCTTCGCAAAGGGGCCCGGGGTGCGGGCCGCGTCGGGGTCGTTGGCATCGACGCGGCGGATGTCGGCGCCGAGCGCGCTCAGCTTGTCGACGAAGCCCTCGTAGCCGCGATCGATGTGGTGGATCTCGGTGACGACCGTGCGCCCGTCGGCCACGAGACCGGCGAGCACGAGCGCCGCCCCGCCGCGCAGGTCGGGACTCGCGACGGGCGCTCCGGACAGACGGGCCACGCCGCGGACCAGCGCGTAGTGACCGTCGATGCGGACGTCCGCGCCCATGCGCGAGATCTCGTCGGCGAAGATGAAGCGGTTCTCGAAGACGTTCTCGGTGATGACGCTCCCGCCGTCGGCGAGCGCCATCAGCGTCATGAACAACGACTGGAGGTCCGTGGGGAAGCCCGGGTAGGGCAGGGTCTGGATGTCCACGGCGCGCAGCGGGCCGGTGCGGCTGATCGTGACGCGGTCGTCACCCCGTTGCAGCGTGCACCCCGCCTGCTCCAACTTCTGCAGCACCACGTCCAGGTGGGCGGGATCGAAGCCCGTCACGGTCACGGGCCCCGAGTCGATCGCGCCGGCCATCAGGTAGGTCCCCGCTTCGATGCGGTCGCCGACCACCGTGTGGTCGACCGCGGAGAGCGCATCGACGCCGGTGATCCGGATGACCGGTGAGCCCGCACCCTCGATCCGGGCCCCCATGTCGGCGAGCATCGTCGCCAGATCGACGATCTCCGGCTCTCGCGCCGCGTTGTCGATGACCGTGACACCCTCGCCGACCACGGATGCCATCAGGAGGTTCTCCGTGGCGCCCACGCTGGGGAAGTCGAGCACGACGTCGGCGCCGCGAGCACGGCCGGTCGCGTCGATGTAGCCGTGCTCCGTGCTGACCCGCACGCCGAGCTGCTCGAGGCCCCGGATGTGCATGTCGACCTTGCGCGAACCGATGTTGCAGCCGCCGGGCATCGCCACGTGCGCGCGCCCGAGCCTGCCCACGAGCGCGCCGAGCACGCACGTGGAGGCGCGCATGCGCACGACGAGATCGTAGGGTGCCTCATAGCCGACGAGCGTCGTCGCGTCGATGGTCAGAACGTGACCGTCGCGCGTGACCGCGGCCCCCAGGTGTTCCAGGACCTCCGCCATGAGCGCCACGTCACTGATGTCGGGAACGTTGCGCAACGTCGTGACGCCCGGAGCGAGCAGCGCGGCCGCCATCAGCTTCAGCGCCGAGTTCTTGGCGCCTCCGACGCGGACCTCACCGGTGATGGACCTTCCACCCTCTACGACGATCGATTCCATGGATGCGTTGACCTCACGTGTTCGTATGCCGACGGGGAGCAGGTGAAAGGGTACCCGAGCCGGGCACGGAGAAACACAGGCGTGCGTCCTCCGATCGAGCGGTCCGACGATGCCAGTCTACTCACCACCGGGCCGCGCGGCTTTCGAAAGGCCCACGCCGTTTACCACCCGTGACGTGGCGACGAGGCGGACCTTGCCGGCGGGCCGCGGTGAGGCGGCGAGACGGGGCACGGAGAAGGGGCCCGGGAGCGCACGCTCCCGGGCCCCTCGCTGATGATGCGAAGTGGGGTGCGCTAGTGCGCCGTACCGACCGCGATCCGGACCTCGGCCCAGCGAAGTTCGCGCTCGAGGTCGTCGTACCCCTCGTCACGCGTGCCCAGAGCCAGTTCGGCGATGCGCGCCTCGGCGAGGGACTTCGCCTGCCGTGCGCGCTCGACGTCGATCTGGGAGGCCACGATCGCGTCGTCCGCGAGGATGATGACCTTGTCCTCGTGGACCTGGATGTAGCCGCCCGAGACCGCGAACCACTCGATGGTGTCGCCGAACTTGATGCGCACCTCACCGGGCTTCAGCGCGCCGACGAGCGGGGCGTGGAGCGGCAGGACGCCGATCTCGCCGTCGATCGTCGGAACGACCACCATCTCCACCTCGTTGGTGTAGACGATGCGCTCCGGCGTCACGATCTCGACGAGTAGGGTGCGGGACATATGGCCTACTCCTGCGCCTTCAGCTTCTCGGCCTGCTCGAACGCCTGCTCGATCGTGCCCACGTAGCGGAACGCCTGCTCCGGCAGCGCGTCGCACTCGCCCTTCACGATCATGTCGAAGCCGCGGATCGTGTCCTCGAGCTTCACGTACTGCCCGGACATGCCGGTGAACTGCTCGGCCACGAAGAACGGCTGCGAGAGGAACTGCTGGATCTTGCGGGCGCGCATTACGACGAGCTTCTGCTCTTCGGAGAGCTCGTCCATGCCGAGGATGGCGATGATGTCCTGCAGGTCCTTGTAGGTCTGCAGCACTTCCTGGACGGCACGCGCGACGCGGTAGTGCTCCTCGCCGACGACGTCGGCCGACAGGGCGCGCGACGTGGAGGCCAGCGGGTCGACGGCCGGGTAGAGGCCGAGTTCCGAGATCGAGCGCGAGAGGACGGTCGTGGCGTCGAGGTGAGAGAACGCCGTGGCCGGAGCCGGGTCGGTGAGGTCGTCGGCCGGGACGTAGATGGCCTGGACCGACGTGATGGAGCCGCGCTTTGTGGAGGTGATGCGCTCCTGGAGCTCGCCCATCTCGGTGGCCAGCGTGGGCTGGTAGCCGACCGCGGACGGCATGCGGCCGAGCAGCGCCGACACCTCGGAGCCCGCCTGCGTGAAGCGGAAGATGTTGTCGATGAACAGCAGGACGTCCTGGCCCTGGTCGCGGAAGTACTCGGCGACGGTGAGGCCGGCCAGTCCGACGCGCAGACGCGCTCCGGGGGGCTCGTTCATCTGGCCGTAGATCAGGGCGGTCTTCTTGATGACGCCCGACTCGCTCATCTCGACGAAGAGGTCGGTTCCCTCACGGGTGCGCTCGCCGACGCCGCAGAACACCGAAGTGCCGCCGTGGGCCATGGCGAGGTTGTTGATGAGCTCCTGGATGATGACGGTCTTGCCGACGCCGGCGCCGCCGAACAGGCCGGTCTTGCCGCCCTTGATGTAGGGCTCCAGCAGGTCGACGACCTTGATACCGGTCTCGAAGATCTCGGTGGTGGGCTCGAGGTCCTCGTAGGCGGGGGCGGCGCGGTGGATCGGGTAGTACGCCTCGACCTCGGGCATCTCTCCCCCGTCGACCGGCTCGCCGAGCACGTTCCAGATGCGGCCGAGGACGCCGGGTCCTACCGGCATCAGCATGTTGGCGCCCGTGTCGACCGCCTCCATGCCGCGCTGGATGCCGTCGGTCGACGACATGGCGATCGCGCGCACGACGTTGCCCTCGAGGTGCTGTTCGACCTCGGCGGTGACGTCGATCGGCCCGATAGCGGAGGTGGTCTGCACCTTCAGGGCGTTGTAGATCGCAGGCATCGAATCGGGCCCGAACTCCAC
>Ga0079306_1001758_pt1 | contig 13491 bp, 12 predicted proteins | sample Methanotroph_Enr_FD_79181 | JGI IMG/M metagenome (GOLD analysis project Ga0079306, IMG submission 79181) | Enriched soil microbial communities from Old Woman Creek wetland in Ohio, USA - Methanotroph_Enrichment_5 | ecosystem: Environmental > Terrestrial > Soil > Wetlands | place: USA: Ohio...
CTGGAAGAGGAATGCCTGTCGATCTTGACTCCTATCGCGAAGAAATTCAATGCTGTTCTTTCGGAATTTGATCCTTCCAAATTCGAGAAGGCTTTTCTTGGCGACAAGAAGCATTCTAAGGAGAGTTTTCGACTTGTCCTCTCTCAGCAAGGAACATTGCGACTTGTTGACGTAGAGCGGAACGAGAAGGCCGTTGCTGACGTGATCACGGCCATGCGCAGTGCTCTAGCCAAAGTGGGCAGGTTATGAACCAGACATACGCAGATCAGTTCTGCGACTGGCTGGTGGAGGCCGGATACACCCATTGTTTCTTCGTATCTGGCGGCAACATCATGCATCTTCTCAATTCAGCCCGAAAGAGGTTTACGTGCATTCCCGTGGTTCATGAAGTTGCTGCGGGAATTGCCACTGAATACTTTAATGAGACATCTTCACACGAGCGAGCCTTTGCAATGGTCACCGCTGGCCCTGGAATAACAAACATTGTGAGTGCTATCGCGGGAGCATGGCTTGAGAGTCGAGAACTGCTTGTAGTCGCAGGGCAAGTGAAAAGCACCGACTTGGCCTCATCGAGAATTCGACAACGCGGAATTCAAGAAGTCGGTGGTATCGCAATTGTCTCCTCGATTACCAAATCTGCAATCCAGATTAAGAAGCCACTTCGAAAATCAGAAGTAATCGCATTCTGCGAAGAGAGTCGAATCGGAAGGGCAGGTCCGGTTTTCTTGGAATTCTGTCTCGACGCACAAGGTTCGACTTCGGATAACGATCTCAATGATTCGGTTCTAAATCATAGAGTCTCTGACGTGACCGCCAGCAAGGCCCAGATTGCCGAATTGAATCTACTTATTTCCTCTTCGCATAGACCGATCATCTTGCTAGGTGGTGGAGTCCCAAGAAACGCCATGTCAAAACTCTTGCCTCACCTCGAAGCCGTGGGAGTTCCCATTATGACGACGTGGAATGGGCTTGATCGCATTGACTCGGACCATCCTCTCTATTGGGGCCGACCAAACACATGGGGGCAACGAAGTTCAAATATCTTGCTCCAGCAATCTGACTTGGTGATTGCAGTTGGCACGCGGCTGGGGCTTCAGCAGACCGGTTTCAACTGGAGGGAATTCGCCTCGCTGGCAAAAGTAGTTCAGGTGGATATCGACGAGGCGGAACTCACAAAGGGCCACCCGCATGTCGATCTGCCCATCTGCGCTGATGCGTGTGCCGTGCTGGAGGCGATACAGAAGGATGTCGCACCAGATGACAGATGGGGCGAATGGAAGGAATTTGGGCAGGATGTACTGACACTGCTGCCGCATAACGAGCCCGTCAATTCTCATCATCCGCGATATTTGAGTCCATACGATTTCGTTGAGCGACTTTCAGAGATACTTACAAATGACGACATCGTCATCCCCTGCAGTAGTGGCGGCGCCTTTACGACAATGATGCAGGCCTTTCAACAGAAACTTGGCCAGATCGTCGTCACGGACAAGGGGTTGGCGAGTATGGGATATGGGCTCTCAGGAGCTATTGGCGCCTCTTACGCCAATCCGGGAAAGCGCACGATACTGATCGAGGGCGATGGTGGATTTGCTCAGAATATTCAGGAAGTAGGCACAGTCGCGGTCGGGAATCTCCCGCTGAAGATCTTCATCTATGACGATGGCGGCTATGCCTCCATACGTATGACCCAATCCAACTATTTCAATGGCGAGTACGTGGGATGCGATCGAGAGACTGGGTTGGGATTGCCAAACTGGCTTCCCTTCTTCGCCTCATACGGTGTCAGGGCTCACACCTTAGATACCAAGAACGCTTTCTCCAACGAAGTTCTTGCCATGCTAAACGATGACTTCCCCGCCGCCTTCATCGTTCCCATTGATCCTGAGCAAACCTACTTTCCCAAAATCGCGAGCAAGGTAATGCCGGATGGAATGATGCAATCAAACCCATTGCATCTTATGAGCCCCGAACTTTCAGAAGAGGTAGCCAGGCGCGTATTCAAATACTTGAAGGTATAGTTCTATTTAACCTACCGATTGGACGTGCCGATGAATCGCACCGAACGCAAAATGGTAGAAATCCTCGAAAAAGGAAAAGAAGCCCACGGCGTCGTCAGCGTAAAAGCTGAGTTTGAAGCCGAGGGCACACGTCCCGACGAACTTTTGCGGTTGGTCGACGTAGCGAGGTCAGCCGGACTTCCTCTCACATTGAAAATCGGCGGATGCGAGGCAATCCGAGACCTACTCGAAGCCAAACAAATAGGCGTTAAGTACATTGTCGCGCCCATGATTGAGACGCCGTATGCGCTGAGCAAGTACATCCATGCACGAAACATGGTGTATTCGGAAGATGAGCGAGATGGAATGCATTTTCTCTTCAACATGGAGACCATCACCGCCTATGGGCACCGTCAGGAAATGGCAGAGATGGCTAAGGATTCGCTTTCAGGTATCGTATTTGGGCGAGTTGATTTCTCAGGCTCAATGGGTCTGGGCCGTTCGGAGATTGAAACTGATGCGATCACGGACAAGGTTATTGATGTCGCGAATCTCTGCAAATCCAAGGGCCTCGAATTAGTGATGGGCGGGGCGATCTCAATTGATGCACTTCCTAATCTCAAGCGCGTCGAGGCCACAGGCGGCCTGACAAGGTTTGAGACACGTAAAGTCGTATTTTCAGCAAAATCTGTGGAAGCGGCAAGTATCGAAGATGGACTCCTCAATGCGGTGCATTTTGAACTTCTGTGGCTTATGAATAGGCGCGACTACTACAACACAATCAAAGAAGAGGACCACAATAGAATTGAAATGTTGGAATCGCGCTGGCAGGTTCTAGGAAAAAGCGTTTTATAAATTATGGCAGTGGCAGAACTCTCACGACTGCTGCAAGGCGCTTCAGCTCCCATTCAGAGGATTCTTATAACCGGGGCGTCGGGTTGGATCGGTCGCGAAACGATATCTATCTTGAAGCCGATTCTTGGTGACGACTTCTCTCATCGCGTAACATTATCCGGCTCCCGAGACGCAATAATCGTTGTGGACGCTCACACCCACCACGTTCGACGTTTGCAGGACATCAATGCGGATCAAAAATTCGATGTAGTGATCCACCTGGCCTTTCTGACTCAAGACAGAGTGCTTGAACTAGGTGCAGATGAGTTCTCAAGACAAAATCGAGACCTGACATCCATGGTCTACCATTTGTGTCAAAAAACCGGGGTCGAGTACATATTTCTCGCCTCAAGCGGGGCTGCGGATCCACAGGTGTGGGCTGACTACAAAGATGCTTCAAAGAAGTTGTACGGCCAACTCAAGATGGACGAAGAGGAGCTCTTTCAATCCTTAGAAGGAGCATTCGTGGAGGTCGGAAGAATCTGGTCAGTCTCCGGAGCACATATGCAAAAGCCAGAAAAGTATGCGCTTGGGGATTTCATTATTCAAGCCAAATCCACGGGCAAAATCGAAATGCATACAGCAGCGCCGGTTGAAAGAGCCTATGTGGATGCTGGAGAAATGATGAGCGTTTTCCTTCTGAATCTTCTAAAAGGAGGAACTGGAACCATCGACTCAGGTGGATTCAAAACATCGCTTCAAAATCTTGCTAAGTTGATTCTTAATGACATTCATCCCGGTGGCAAACTTATTCTGCCCCCCGAATCATCAACGGCAAGCGACGATATTTACGTGCCCAATCTGGTGCCGTTTAACAATCTCGCGCAATCGCTTGGAATCAATCTGAGTTCGCTGGAAGAGCAAATACGAACGACAGCTAAAGGCCAATCTTTTCGCTAACCACAAAGTTGGGTCGGCCTTTAACTTCCTCATATACCAGTCCCAAGTACTCGCTGATAATGCCTAGCATCAAAGCCTGCATGCCAAGGCCGCACAGTATCAATGCGACGATAGAACCAAACCCCGCGAATGGCACACCCACGAAAAACCAAATCAGAGCGAGCGGTATCAGCGCGATGAAGGAGATGGATGAGAGCGCTAAACCGAAGACTGAAATAAAACGGAGTGGCTTGTACGAGTGGGCAAAAATCCCCTTGATTGCTAACTCCAGGACCTTCATCGAGTGAGCATTCGACTCTCCTGCAAATCGCGCAGGTCGTGTCATTGGGACGCCGATGGATTTGAAGCCAACCCAGGCGAAAAGCCCCCGCACGAAACGATTTCGCTCGGTCATGGACCGAACTGTTTCGTAGACTTTTCTATCGACAAGACGGAAATCCGAGGCATTCTCGGGTATCTCGCCGTCCGAGAGTCTGCCCGCCAATTTATAGAAGAGGCGTGAATTCAACCTACGGATAAGACCTGTTCCTTGTCGCTCTTGAACTACTCCATAAATATTCTCGTATCCCTCCTCCCATTTGCGAAGGAAAGAGGGGATCATTTCTGGCGGATCCTGCAGATCAGCCGTCATAAGAATGCAGGCATCGCTATCCACATATTCGAGCCCGGCAGTCAGTCCGCCGTCCATCCGAAAATTCCTTGAGAGACGCAGTATCTTGAATTGTCGGTCTTTAGATGAAATTGCCTGCAATTTCTCCCACGTACCATCCGTTGAACCATTTTCAACAATAATGGCCTGCCACTTATAACCGGGCTCACTGTCAAAAATAACCTTTAGTCGCGAAGCCAATTCATCGACGCACAGCTCCTCGTTATAGGCAGGAACTATGACCGTCACGGATTTCATAGTGTGATGTTATGGTCGGTGAGAACGAAAGTCCACCACTCCCAGAAACTAGGGGCAGCACCGACCCGAAACTAGGCTGGATAGTTTTGTACAAAATGCCCTCTATATTGTACAATTATTTCATGAGTGATATCTCCATTTCCGATGCCCGTGAGAATTTGAGCGCCGCAGTTGGCGATTCACGGAAGAAGCCCGTGCGAATTCTCAAGCACGGCAAACCAGTAGCAGTTCTGATAAATCCCTCAATGTATGAGAAATTTGTCGATTCCATGGAGGAACTGGAGGATATTGCCGCATTTGACGAAGCAATCTCCGATAAGACTCCTGGCATTCCTTGGCAACAAGTCAAAAAAGATCTTGGAATCGCTTGATCAAGTACGAAATAGAGATTCGGAAATCCGCTCAAAAGTCTCTTAAAGAAATGCCAAAAAGGGATCAACTCCGCATCTCAGGGGTGATCGACGCCCTTGCAGAAAACCCAATTCCCCCCAAAGCCATGAAGCTGACGGGAAGAGACGGCTATCGCATCCGGGTGGGCAATTACCGCGTTATTTACACATTCAATACTCGAGTCTTCAAAGTGCTCGTTATTCAGATCGCGCATCGAAAAAATGCCTATAGCTTAGGTGATGAGAATTATCGCTAGTCGATTCGAACAACTCCATTAGGAGTTTGAAGATGCACAGCGACGATTCCGTTTTCGCCATCGTTGTCGGCAGGATCTACCCATACAACTTCAATATCGCCGACAGCATGAGCCATATCGCATCCGCAATACTCTTCAACTCTCTTCTGATCCCCCGCGATTTCGATCTTTACAATCTTTGCATGGGGCTTTCCGTCTTCGGATGGATGCTGTGGCGCCATCCACTGAATGAAGAACGGAAGTTGGGCATCTTCCAATGTTCCTAGAACGCCGATCTGCTTCCAACGAATATCAGTGCCATCTGGCTTGGTTCGATGACCATCCACCGCAGGACGGCCTAGTCGCGATTCGACCTTTGCAACATCATCAACGGATACCACCCACGTTAGCCATCCGCCACCTTCTTTGGCTCGTTGCGATACAGCTTTGCCAAATGGTGATGCGTCTGTTGCAGGGTGATCTAGCGGGCAGACAACTTCAATGTAGTGACCCTCATCAAGCGGCATCGTGAAGTTACGAGTGCCAAATCGAGGATGCACACCCCCGTCGACGAAGGTAGATCCGAGGCGGGATCCGAGGCGTTGCACGGTATCTGCAAGTTGCTCGTGGGAGGTCACATAGGAGACATGGTCTAAACGCATAAGTAATATCTTGCCCTATCAAAAGGGGTGCTAATTACCATCTTTCCTTACGGGCTGGGCTAACTAGGCGAGCTGCAGGCCAAGTCAAGGGCGGGGGCTGTGCCCGTTAGAAGATAGTGGTCAACGGCACTATCGACACACGATGAGCCGTGCCCGTACCCCGTGTGGCCATCGCCGTTAAGGGAAATGAGGCGGGAATTAAGGATTGTGTTATGAAGGTCCAGAGCCCATTTGTACGGTGTAGCCGGGTCGCGTGTGGTTCCCACTATGAGAATGGGGCTCGTTGATATCTTTTTGATAACGGGCGAGGCGATCGACAATTTGGGAAAGAACTGACACGACAGGCCGCTATAGGCAAGGTAGGGGCCAAAGACCGGGGCCTTCTCGGCGAACACCTTGGCCTCGTCCACGATCTCGGCCGTTGTGCGCGGGCCCTTCCAGTCAAGACAATCGATAACGAATTGCGCATCAGTCTCATTGGTGTTGTAGGTGCCGTCGCCGTTCCTCTGAGCGTAATCATCAGCCAGAGAAAGAAACTCTTGGCCATTGCCAGAGAATGCCTCCTTCAAAGCCCCACGCAGTTGAGGCCAACCGGTAGAACGGTCGTAGAGTGTGTAAGCAGTACCGAGCACGACGAGAGATTCTGTAACTGGACGTCCGTTGGTGCCAAGCAACGGATTTATTGACGCCTTCTTGAAGAGCGAGATGAACTGTTTCTGCGCCTTCTCAACTGGTTGCTCGAGAACGCAGTCCAAGTGTTTATAACAATCAGCAATAAATGCATTGAGGGCCGAGTCGAATCCGATGGCCTGCATCAAGTTCTGCTCTGTGCTTGAGACGATTGGACTGATTGCGCCATCGAGAACCATTCGACCAACTTTGTTCGGGAAGTAATCCGCGTACAAAGTGCCGAGATAGGTGCCATAACTTACGCCGAGATAATTCAACTTTTTCTGGCCCAAGGCAGAACGAAGCAAATCCATATCGCGTGCGGAATCAGCCGTGCTGTAATGCAGAATATCCTTCGTCTTTGACTCGCATCGCGATACGTACTGGCGCATCTCGCTAATCAAGGTATTGAGTTCTTTTTGATTGTCGGGTTTGCTGTCCGCTGCGAACGAGGCATCGGTCTGCGAGTCGGTGAGGCAACGTATCGGGTCGCTGCCGCCGATTCCCCGCGGATCAAAGCCCACAATGTCGTACTTCTCAAGCAAAGACGGGCCAAATATGTACTCCGCGTTGTATGCGTAGTCGACCCCTGATGCACCTGGTCCTCCCGGATTAATGACTAGGGATCCAATTTTGTTCTTCTGGTCGATTGCCTTGAGGCGCAAGACATGAAGCCTGAACCGACCTTCCCTGAAATTCGAGTAGTCGACAGGAACCTGTAGATAGCTGCACTCAAAGTTGTCGTAGCACTGTGACCAGTTGAGTTTCTGCGATTGGTATTCAGCAAGAGTGGAAGGAAGATGTTGCCCACGTTGTATCGAGAAAGTACCCATGAAAAGGAGGACTATCACGACAGCGAGTGCGACACCGCGTTTTCTTGGAGAGATCATCGCGCAAGTACGCACATAAGCGCTTCTATTGTGAGAAGTGGCGCCGCATTAAAACTCAAGTTCGTGCGAGCCTGCATGATCGCATCGATCTTCTGCAGGGTCTTCTCGGGACGTGTCTGATCTGCCAGCATTGCGATCTTCTCGGCCAGTTCTAGATTGATAAGTGAATCTCCAAGCGAGGACTGGATCATCAGAACATCTCGGTACAAGGTGGCCAGATCTAAAAGTGCCCCGTCTAGCGAGTCTCGAACCATCCGCGTCGCGCGAGATTTCTGTTCCTTCTCCAATTCCTTGAGCGCTTTCGATCCCCCGGTCGCCATTCCTCGTCCAGTGGCTCCTTGACCCCATGCAAGTCCAAGTTCCTGCGATTCCTTCTCCGAGCGCGCATCAGATTCTGAATTTGCTTCCGCTGTCGCGAGTTCTACCAAAGTCGCTGCCGCTGCAAATGCCGAGGAAATATCTTTGATGGCGAAGGGCAGGCTCATGATGGTATTTCTACGTGAGCGAATCGACTCATCGCTTGCCAGATGCCGAGCGCGACCGATGTGCCCCTGACTAACACGCGAAGCGAAATCGGCCATCGCAGGTGAGATGCCGTCTCGTTGAATTAGTACTTCTGCGACATCCGCGTTGGAAGGCGTGCGGAGTTGCAGGTGACGCGCACGCGAGCGGATTGTGGGTAGGACGTCGAACAACGTGGGAGCGCAGAGCAGCCAGACCGTCCGGGCCCCAGGCTCCTCAATTGCCTTCAGGAGTGCGTTTGCAGCAGATTCTGTAAGCCTGTCTGCATCTTCCATCACCACTACCCGCCAGCCTCCCACGCTTGGAGCCCATGCCACCCGCTGGAGGAGTTCTCGCACTTCATCAACTTTTATGGACAGGCCTTCCGTCCGTAGGACTTCTACATCTGCGTGCCCACCAGCCTTAGCAGTGCGGCAATCGATGCATGTCCCGCACCCTCCTTCAGGACAGATAAGCGCGGCTGCAAAGGCAATCGCAGCACTTGATCGCCCACTGCCGGGAGGCCCGGTGAAGAGCCAGGCATGAGTCATTTCCTGGGTCTCTTCGCCGTTGCGCGAGGCGCGAACCGCATCCTTCAAAGAAGAGACGATATGTGACTGACCAACAAGTTCGTCGAAAACTGACATAACGTTCACTTAGTTTTAGTTTTGCGCTTGAGTCCTTGCGGGATTCGACTCGTCTTCTCTTTTTTGGGAACCTTGCTCAGGGCAGGCAATTCCGCAACCCGGGTGGCGATGCTCCGATGTATATCTTCAATACTCATTCGTCCGTCGATAACGAGATAGCGCTCAGGATCAATGAGTGCGAGTTGCAAATACTCTTGGCGGATACGCTCGTGGAATGCGAGCGGTTCGGACTCGAGCCGGTCAAATTTCTTCAATCTGCCCAAACCAACCTCTGCTGGCAAATCCAAAATGATCGTCAGTGTTGGGAAGAGCGACTCTGTGGCCCAACGCGAAATACGTGCTACTTCTCCCGGTTCAAGGATGCGTCCGGCACCTTGATATGCAATCGATGAATCAAAGTATCGATCAGTAATAACTATGTCGCCTGCCTCAAGTGCCGGGCGTATAACCGAGAAGACGTGATGAGCCCGGTCGGCGGCGTACAACAGTGCTTCCGAACGAGGCGAAATCTGACCAGTACTGTGCGAGAGCAATATTTCACGAAGGTCTTTGCCAAGTGGCGTGCCACCGGGTTCGCGAGTCAGAACAACCGAGTGTCCTTCGTCCTCAAGCCAGTTCTTAAGCAACTTCGTCTGCGTTGATTTTCCGGATCCTTCGCCGCCTTCGAATGCAATAAACAAGCCCTTAGTCGGTGCTCCGGTTATGGCACCTAATTCGCCCTTAAGAGCGTTTGAAACATCGCTCCAGAAAGAGACATTGGGACGATCCTTCATCTGATGGTATGAAACCGCGCCAATAGCTGTGGCGATAACGCCTGCAAAAAAAATTGTGATTGCTGCGCCATTGTAATTAATGTGAATATTTTGAAAAGCCAGCGAGCGCTTGCCGACAACGGCCGCAATCAAAGGCGAGATCGCAAGCACCGCAACCAGGGTGACTCGAATGAGAGACTGCATAAAGGCGAAGGTGCGACCGCGCACATCGTCGGCCGTCTCCATTCCCAACATCGTGAAGCCAGTAACCCAGCACACTCCTGAGAAGGAACCAAGAACGACGACGATGAATACTGCGAGCACCAAGTTCGGAATCAATGCCAGAAGAACGAGGAAGATCCCTGATGCCGTGAGAGATGCGCCGAAAAGTCGGCGGCGCGAGAACTGGGCAAAGACCTTCGGGCCAAATGCGATTCCCAGTGCCAGGCCCGTGAAGACCGAACCGAATAGGACACCGTAGGCAGCGTTTCCACCGCCTAGGTCACCGACGAATGTTCTAGCCAGACCAATAACCGCACCTGCTGCGATGAACGCCCCGGTCATACCCACTATCAATCCACTGACGATCTTTGACTTGCGAACCGAGCGCCATCCTTCAAGTAAGGACTTTCCAACGCCCACCTCTCCTGCGGTCTTGGATGCGGCTCCCTTCGGGATCTCGTGTAAGCCCCACGCGGTCCACGCACCAAAAGCGAAACTCGCCGCGTTTATGTAAAGGGCAAGGTCGACGGAATTGCCTTTGAAGAACGGAACCGCACTAGCGAGCGCCCCACTTATCAGGGCCAGGAATGAGAAGAGCACCGCCGCGATCGGCGCGGTTCCATAGGCGGCAAGCAAGGAGACCTGGTTAGCGCTCTCAAGTTTCTCCTTAGGCACCAAATTCGGAACACTCGCCTCTTTCGCAGGCGACCAGAACAGTGTTACGCACTCCACCAAGATTGTGGCCGTATAAAGCCAGACGAAGTTGCCGACTATGGGAATGGAAATATAAAAAGCCGTGCGCAGAATGTCTGTGACGATCATCAACTTTCGGCGATCAAAACGGTCAGCAATAACTCCTGCGATGGGGCCAAGGAAGACCGAAGGAACCAGGCGCGCTATGAAAACACCGGCGATCGCGTAGTTGGCCTTGGTGTAGTTGCCGTGTGAAAGTTGTTGGGCCATCGCCGTCGTGGCCAAGAGGCCGAGCCAATCCCCGAGGGAGGAGAAGGCCATGGAACGCCAGAGCCTGCGGAAAGCGGGTATCGCCATCACCCCACGGGTTTGATCCTGCGCGGGGGGAGCTGGGATTGGGAGTGAGCGTGCCACGGGGTAAGGGTAGTCGGAACCGCTTCGAGAATTCCTCTAGTGGAATTTATTAACGTAATTGGAAAATATCCACGCCCTGTATCTTGAGTAGGTCCCAGAATCCATCACTGACCACAACGACGGCTCCCAACCTCTTCCCTACGGCCAAGCAACACGCATCCCCGAGGCTGAGGATTCCTGGGTGATTGCTCTTTTCGGCTTCCTTCTCCGCGTATTCCTGTAAAAAAGCGATCTCCGCAGCGTCATCTGCGGTGAGGGGCTCAATTGAAAGTCCAAGTGACTCAAGGGCATTCCAGATATCGTCGCGAGAGAATCCTGTATGTCTTAACCGACAAACATTGAAAGCCTCCGCAAGCCCCGTAACCGTGGTTACGGCCCTCCCGCTCTGGAGCAATTTTTCGACCGAGCGCCACCCTTTCTGTTTAAGCAACAGTATTACCAGCGCTGAGGCATCCAGAAGGATTGGACGCACGTCCACTACTGACTCATTCGAGCGAGGAGGGCGGAAGTGCGCTCCAGCAGGTCCTTCTCATCATGAATGTCGAGGTTCTCCAAACGCTCGCGACGGGCAGCCTCACCCTCAGAGCGCGCCTTTTTCAGGTCTCCAACTGCGTCGGAATCCTCAGGTACCCCCATTGACGCCCACATCTTCTCTAGCATTCGGCGGCGGTTGACTAGCACGACGTCGCCTTCGTCATTGATTTGGGCTATGAGGGTGTCACCAGGGCCGAAATTTCCAGCACGCTGAAGGGCAACCGGAAACAAGGCGCGACCTTTTTCCTTAATCGATATTGAGTAACCCTTCACGAGTGGCACTATATCAAGCAAGTGTCACCAGTACAACAAAGTGCCCCCAGACTCCATAGGGGACCCTACTTGGAGGGAGTAGGCGCCTTTGCTCTACCCGTTGCTGCCTTCTTCGCCACCCTCTTGGCGGCGGCTTTCTTGACCACATTCTTTGTCAGAGTTGGAGCACTCTTCTTCTCGGCCGACTTCTTCGACGCCCCCTTCTTCGAGGAGGTACCGGCGGCGGCTTTCTTCCTCGATGACTTCTTCGGTGAGGGCCCATTCTCGGCCTCCCAGGCGCGACGTCCAGCCAGTAACTCCAGACCGCGCTCCAACGTCAAGGCCTCGAGGGTGTCGCCTCGCCGAAGGGTCGCATTGGTCTCCCCGTCGGTGACATACATTCCAAAGCGACCATCCTTCACAAGGAGTGGTTTCGATGTTGCAGGATCCAGACCCAATTCCTTCAACGGCGGTTTGGCCACGCCTCTGCGGCGAACCTTTGGTTCCTTGTAGATCGCTTCTGCCTCATCCAGTGAAAGCGAGAAGAGTTGATCTTCACTGGTGAGAGTGCGCGAATCTGCTCCCCGCTTCAAATATGGACCGTAGCGGCCGTTTTGAACGGTGATCTCCTCACCCGTTTGCGAATCGGTGCCGAGAACACGGGGCAGAGAAAGTAATTTCATCGCGTCATCAAATGTGATGGTGTCCAGTGTCATCGTAGAAAGCAATGAGGCCGTTTTCGGCTTCTCACCTTTCTTGGCATCCTCGGCAAGGACTTCTGTGACGTACGGGCCAAAACGTCCTGACTTCGCAATAACTTCCAAACCGGTCTTCGGGTCAACTCCGAGATCGCGCTCGCCGGATGGTTTGGCGAGGATTTCCTTGGCGACTGCAAGAGTCAACTCATCAGGTGCCATCGTCTCGGGGATATTTGCAAGCTTTCGATCATCGCCTTCGCCTTGCTGCAAGTATGCGCCGTAGCGACCGACGCGGATTTGGATGTCATCGCCAAGTCGCATCGTGTTGACTTCGCGCGCATCAATGGCGCCGAGGTCCGCGGACAATTCGTTGAGACCGGGTTGACCATCGTGACCGAAGAAAAAGTCTCGAAGCCAGTCCACGCGTTGTGCTTCCCCGTTTGCAATCTTGTCGAGATCCTCTTCCATGCTCGCGGTGAATTCGTAATCCACCAACTTTGCAAAGTGTTGCTCAAGCAGACCAGTAACAGAGAATGCAAGGAAAGTCGGAACCAGTGCGCGACCACGCTTGTACACGTAGCCTCGATCTTGGATTGTCTGAATAATCGAGGCAAACGTTGAAGGACGCCCAATTCCTAGTTCTTCCAATTTCTTGACAAGGGTCGGTTCGGTGTAACGGGCAGGAGGCTTGGTGTCATGGCCCTCGCAGTTGTATTCGGCAACCTTGATCGCCTGACCGACACTCATGGCAGGAAGGCGGCGATCCTCGTTCTCTTCATCGCTCTTCTCATCAGTTGCGTCATCGTAGGCAGCCAAGAAGCCATGGAAGGTGATAACCGAGCCATTGGCCCTGAATAACGCCTCTTTTTTGTCATTCGTGGTGGCTTCGAAATCAACACGCATCTGCATTTTCTTGGCATCGGCCATCTGGGAGGCAACCGTGCGTTTCCATATGAGGTCATACAGCGCAAACTGATCGCGCGATAGTTCGGGGGCAAGTTCGCCTGGCGTTCGAAAAACATCACCAGCTGGTCGGATCGCTTCATGGGCCTCTTGTGCGTTCTTGCTCTTGCCTACGTACACCCGTGGTGAATCCGAAACGTGGTCAGCCCCATACAAAGCCTTCGCAGCATTACGCGCGGCCGTGATCGCCTGCTCGGAAAGGTTTACTGAGTCGGTACGCATGTAGGTGATGTAGCCATTCTCATACAGGCGTTGTGCAATTCGCATC
>Ga0079306_1001759_pt1 | contig 13475 bp, 11 predicted proteins | sample Methanotroph_Enr_FD_79181 | JGI IMG/M metagenome (GOLD analysis project Ga0079306, IMG submission 79181) | Enriched soil microbial communities from Old Woman Creek wetland in Ohio, USA - Methanotroph_Enrichment_5 | ecosystem: Environmental > Terrestrial > Soil > Wetlands | place: USA: Ohio...
CAAGGCCCGCTCGCACTTCGGAAGCAAGCGGCATCAGGTGATTGTCATCTTCGATAAACCGCAGGATGCTGGGTGGTGTATTGCCTTGCTCTTCGAGACCTGGCAGACCTATCTCGGAAATGGCCAGGGCATTGAGGTGCGTCAACAACAATTCCTGATTGCACAAATCTATCCGGGGAGGTTGGACGGCGCCGGCAACTAATTCGCTTTGTTCTTGAAAATAGTGACGGTCATGGGGGGAGTAACTGGAACAGTAGGTGAAAATGAGCGCTCCCTGGCCGCTTCGCCCGGCCCGGCCGGAACGCTGAGCGTAATTTGATGGGTTGGGAGGCGCGTTGCGCAGATGCACCACACTCAGTCCGCCGATATCGATGCCGAGTTCCATGGTGGGCGAGCAGAAGAGGGCACTGATTTTCCCTTCCCGGAATAACTCTTCTCGTTCAATACGGGTATCGGTGCCCAACTGGCCGGTATGGTCTTCTGCCCGCAGTCGTTTTGCTGCGGCAAAGTCACGGCGATACATTTCCCGGAAGAATTCATTCGGACGCTCGGTCTGTTGCCGGTATGAACGACGTTTGATAACCTCGGTCTTCACAGTTACTCCATCGCCGAGTTTCCAGACGATCTTTTCGATCTTCAAGCGATAGATCCGGATTTCTTCATTCTTCTCGCTTCTTGCCGGTTGAGATCTGAGGAAATCTGCATCCTCTAAACGAAGCATGAGCATTTCGATGAAGGGCCGGTAGTTGGCGCCTCTTACCTTATCATCCACACCCTTCAGTCGGGCATAGAGTTTAATGAACTTTCCCAGGCTGCTCGCCGGGCCCATGCTTTTGGTGAAAACTTTCGCCGACTTAGGCAAGGGGTCGTAGCGGATATAGAAAGGTTCGCGCAGCTTTTCGTTACGATCAAGGGTCCAAGGTGGACGTAACTTTTCATGGAACAGTTTTTCATTTTCCTTGATCTTTGACTGGGTCAGGTAGTTTTCGCTGTGAATGGCATTCTCAAGGCGGAAAAAATCCAGGATGGTACTTAGGAAATCGTTACGTTCGTCGCAAGATAACGCATTTAGCAATGGCACATCCCGCCAGGCATTATCGCTTGCTGCAACTTCATCCAAATTTTGATACAGGATTTCCAGCAAACCGCATTGTTCCAGGTTCGGCAGGACTATCCGCCAGCTTCGACGCAGGTCGGCCAGTGCCCGGAAGATGAGAAAATCCTGCAAGCATTGTTCGTAGCCTCGTTGTACGTGTGGAAATGCCGAATCTTCAGTTCGGTTGGCAAATTCGAGAAATGGCAGATCAAGCGCCTTGAAAAGCTCTTCACCAAGAGTTGCAAAGGTGATTGTATTGTCCGGTGCATTCAGCAAAGCCTTGTGGATTGCCGCTCGAAGTCGGACCACCTGAACAAAGTCATTAAAGTGTCCGGCCTGTAATGCGGCATCCTGCCGGTTGTCGGTAAAACTCAGAAGTTTTTGATTTGCAGGATGATATCCTGCTTCATCCAATTGTTTGAGGATGGAGAAAGCAGCAATGGTCGTTGAAGTACTGCGGCCTTCGCTGCCGAGTTTTGTCAGCTTGGTCCCTTCGTTGGTCTTGGTGTCAAAGAAAACGCCGGCTGTAGGGTCGAAAAGCAGAGGCGCCTTCATAAACCACCCCCACCATTTCAGAGGTGGAGTTTCTCTGCATTGCCCCGATTCGTCGAAGAACAGCTTGACCGGAAAGAAGGGTTTCTTCTTGACGTTCGGGCCTTTTCTGCTTTTGAGCAACCATGAATCCGGCAGATTTTCCAGATCTTCGATGGGGTCCCAGATATCGTCTCCGACTATGAGATATCCATCGGTTGTTTCCTCATCCTCGGATACTTCACGAAATTCTCTCGGCAGTAGCTGATTGCCAACGCGGGCAACGCAGATGAAGGCCTGACCGCTCGCCCGACTGAATACATTTGGGTAAATGGCTTTTTTGCCTTCTTCATCCGGTTTATACACACCTGGTTCCAGGGTGAGAAAACGGCTCGCATCCTGGTCAAGGGTCGTATAGACGGAACCGGTCTGGGATATAAACTGATGGAGTTTGAAAGGGAGAATCGTGTAGCGTTGGCCGGCGGCCTGTAATGTCTGGTTGACCGAACTTATCGATTGCAACAGGGTTATAAGAAACTCTCTGCACTGCTCTGTCGAAAGTCCTGAGTCCGTTGCCAGTCTTGCAACGACCTCACTCATTCGTTGAGGTTTGTGCCGGAGAAGATGGCCATCGAGTTCCTGCAGAGCAATACAATTTTCTAACCAGATTGCAATCGGATGTGATTTTAACGTATTGATATTGTGCTCAGACAAGGCACTAGCCAAAATTCCGGCAGCAAGTTCAGATCTGCTTGGAACTGCAGCAGAGTCCGAAAGAGAACGATCAAGGGTTTCTGTCACAATCTGGTCCTGATGAAACGTGCGACCGAAGAGGACTGTCGCTACTTCTGCCACCTTTGCACGTTGTGATGCTAAGCTGCCGCCGGACACCATGGTGGCCGAGGTACCGATTTTGCACACTTCATTGGTACATCGTGTACGAATACGACGAATGAGCATGGCCACATCCGCCCCCTGCCGTCCCCGGTAGGTATGAAGTTCATCAAACACCAGAAACCGAAGATTGTCATAGATAGCTTCACGAATCGTTCGTTCCCGAATTCGTGTAAGAAGCAACTCCAGCATCATATAATTGGTAAGCAGGACGTGAGGAGGATGTTCGCGCATCTCCTGACGTTTTTCTTCTTTTTCCTGACCAGTGAATTTCCCGAAGGTTATGGGGAATTGTCTTCCGGTAGCTTTCTCGAAATTATTGCGATAGCGCGTGAACTCCTCAAACTGGGAATTGATGAGGGCGTTCATAGGGTAAACGATAACCCCCGTCACACCGGCAGTATCCGGGTTACTGAACAAATAATGAAAGATGGAGCCTATATAGGTGAGCGATTTACCCGATCCTGTGCCGGAGGTGACGATGAAATCCCGACCGTCAAGTCCCAAACGAATGGCTTCTGCCTGATGGCGATAAAGAGAGTATCCTCCGAAAATGAAAGAAAGAGCAGGGTGAAGATGGCTTGAGGCGATGAGGTCATCGACGCTACCTGCCATGGCAAAAGACGGATTGAATTGTAAAAGAGGTTCCGGCCAGAGTTTACCCTGACGTAGTTCAGATTCAACTAGATCACGAATTTGGGGATCCGCGATAAGGAGAAAGCTGCGGATGTAGGTCCCATAGTCTTGAATGATCTGGGCATGAGTTTGGAAGATGTTCATCAATGGTTCCTATGGGCTCAGCCGAAACACTGTCGAAATCATTTCAGTTGTAAATCTTGCTATGAAAACAGGAGGTTTGTGCCAAAAACTATAGTTGAGTTCCAAACAAATAACAATGCCGAAATGTTTTGCGGCGGATTAGAATAATTTCCTTGCGGTAATTCCCCGGACGCTCAAGAACTTCTAAGAATATTGGCTATGTATTCCATGGACCTGCCCGAATCGACGACGACTGCGCGTCGGAGAGGGCCTTTCACATCTCGAATGGGTCCGCGACATGCCCGAGATCGTCCGACCAGATATCTCTGCGCGGATCCAAAAACTCAAGGCCGTTTTCGATGTTGTCTCAATAACGATGAGATTCTGGCCAGAACAAAAAGGCTTGTGAAAACCGTTAAGAAAGGATAGTATTGCTGCATCTGTAGTTTAGGGATTTGCCTGGGCACTCACTTGTAGAAAAGTCGCTTGGCACAAACCACAATCAAATGGGGACAGATGCCATGATCGATGTGAAGAATTTCGAGACGTGCGAGACCCTCAAAAACGGCACGGCAGTAACTATCCGGGCTGTGAGTCCCGCTGACAAGGAACTGCTGGTCGAGGCATTCGGTAACCTCGAGTCGGAGACGGTGTATACCCGATTTTTCCATCATAAAAGCCATCTCACGGACGCAGAGTTGGCAATGGCCACGGAGTTGGATTTTGTGAAGGATGTGGGGCTGGTAGTAACCGTTTCCGGACCCGAAAGGGAAGTGATCATTGGAGCGGCGCGATATTCCAGGCTTCCGGCCGAGCAGGATGGACAGCTCGCGGCGGAGGTCGCCTTCACCGTCGAGGAAGATTACCAGGGCCAGGGGATTGCCGGCCGGCTGCTGGGTCACTTGACCCGGATTGCCCGAGAGCAGGGTATAACAAGCTTCGTTGCGGAGGTTTTGGCCGGTAACAAAGCGATGCTCGGCGTCTTTAAACGCAGCGGACTCCCCTTGCGGACAACGTACCAGGACGGTGATATCCACGTCGCACTGTCTCTTTGATCCCCGAATGAAAAGCAAGAGCGGCATACGGTAGCCGCTTTGGGATTCTTTTCTCGATCTGAAAACGCACTTGCTTCGTTATAATGGTTGCAGTATACAACAAATGTATTGCACAACTTATGGAGGCGCGTATGGATGTCAAATTGCTCCGGGAGTTCAGAAAGAATCTGCGGCAGCTCGAACGGCTGATTGTCGGCCAGTTGAGGGAGGATACCTGCTGCCACGGGGTTTCCGTAGCCCAGTGTCACTGCCTTTTGGCGGTGGAACTGCTCGGCCGGCCGTCTCAGAATGAACTGGCCGAGCATCTTGGGCTGGAGAAAAGCACCCTCAGCCGAACGGTGGAAGGACTGGTCAAAATCGGCCAGCTGGAGCGGCAGGCCGACGAGAGCGACAGACGGATCATCCGTCTCGCGCTAACCCCCGAGGGCGGAAGTACCTGCACCGCCATCAACGAGGCCAATGATGCCCTGTACGGCCGGGTGCTGGAGGAAATGAACAGCCCGCCCGAACAGGTCGTCGCGGTATTCGCCGAACTGGTCCGAGCCATGGTTCGGGCGAGGGAATCTCGATTTACCTGTTTGTCAACTTCATTGTCTGGAGGAAAAAAAGATGGAATGTGAGTGCGATTGCAAAAATTATTTCGAAACCGTTGCCCCGGAGTGGGATGCCATGCGGCAGGATTTTTTCTCCACCGCTGTCCGCGACCGGGCGCTCGCCTGCGCCGGGGTTGAAGCGGGCAAAACAGCCCTTGATGTCGGGGCCGGTTCCGGCTTTATCAGCAAGGGTTTGGTGGCGCGTGGCCTGAAGGTAATTGCCGTGGACCAGTCGGCACGGATGCTGGCGGAGCTGGCAAAAGACTTGCCCGCAGTGGACTGCCGGGTCGGTGAGGCGGATCTCCTGCCGGTCGCGGACGGGGCGGTGGACTTCGTCTTTGCCAATATGTACCTGCACCATGTTCCCGATCCGGCCCTCGCCATCGGCGAGATGGTCCGGGTCCTGCGGCCGGGCGGCACGCTGGTGATCACCGATCTCGACGAGCACGACTTCGACTTCCTGCGCCGGGAGCAGCACGACCGCTGGCTCGGTTTTGCCCGACCGCAGGTGGCAGCGTGGTATAGAGCGGCTGGGCTGCAGGGTGTCGCCGTGCAGCCGATTGACGAGAACTGCTGCGCTTCGAGCTGCAGTTGCGGTGATAAAGCCAGGATCTCGATTTTTCTGGCCTCCGGCAAGAAGAGTTGAAACTTACCGGTTCCCGCAAGGCAAAGATGGCAGGAGAGGCGGCGAGAGTTCAATGTGAAGGAATCGTCGAAGCAGCAGAAGTAATATGCAGAGGAAAGAGAGTCAGAGGAGAGCCTCCGCCGCCTGAGTCCGGTTGTCGGATTGGAGTTGCCTGATCTGCGGCCATTGCAAACTGAATCGGGCGCCGCCGATGGGCGAGGCGTCGACCGTTACCTGGCCGCCATGCCACTGGGCCACGCGCCTGACGATGGCCAATCCCAGCCCGTAACCTTCCGTTTCGCGCTGCTTGTTATTGTCAAGACGGACGAAGGGCTCGAAGATCCTGCCGCGATCCGCCGGGGCAATGCCGGGTCCGTCGTCATCCACGTGAATAGTGTAATGCTTTTCAGCAGTTTCCAGGGTCACACGGATGCGTCGGCCGGCGTAGCGTGCGGCATTCTGCAGTAGATTGACGATGGCGCGCTCCATAAAACGCGGGTTTACCAGGGCGGGCACCTGGTCGTCGGAGCTGTTGTTCCAGTAATCGATGTGGATATGCTCTTTATCATTCTTCCAGGCAGCAGTCAGCTCCTCGAGCCATGTCGCCAGATGTATCATTTCTTTCGGGGGATTGTAGTTTTCCCGATCGAAACGGGCATAGGTGAGCAGTTCGGAAACCAAGAGCGTCAGTTCCTCCACATTGCGGCGGATCTCCTCTTGGTGGTGCTCTCCTTCGGTGTTCTTCGGCGCTGGTCCCATCATCTCCATATTGAAAAGAATGCGCGCCAGAGGGGTACGCAGTTCATGGGAGACCGTGTGAGTCAATTCCTTATGCGAGACAATCAGTTCCTGAATCCGCTGAGCCATATGATTAAAGGCCTCGGCCAGGGGTGCAAGCGTTGAACGTTTGGCCACCTTGGCCCGCGCATCGAGCGCCCCTTGGCCAAAGGCTGCGGCGGCAGAGCTGATCCGTTTGAGGTTTTTTGTCAGAGGTAACGAATATATAGCGGCGAAAATAAAGAACAACACGCCGACTACCACAAAAAGCAGCAGCTGAATATAGAATTCTTTGCTTTGTATCTCCGGTATGTCTCGAGGTATGGGGCCCAGGGAAAGCACCATGCCGCTTTTACCGATTTGGTGGATAAAGCTCTCACCGATGCCCTGTACCACCATCTCACCGCTCTTTATCGCCATGGCTTCCGCTTCGGTCCACTGTCCGGCCTCCATAGGCATTATGCCGATGGGAAAGGCAAAGTAGCGTTGCATGTCCTCGACGGCTCCGCGCCATTGAGCAACCGGCAGGCTATTCAGTTTGTCTTCGATGAGATGGTGATATCCGCCGACAATTCCGCTCCAATAAAGAGCCACCGGCTGTTGGAAGTGCTCCTGGACCGCCTTATAAAAAACCGGGACGACGCCGAAGTTGACAGCCAAAAACATTATCAGCATGTACACGTAGATATAGAGGAATAAGCGCTTCATCCGATATACTCCAGAAGGTTTTTGGCGATGAAGGGCGCGGACCCGGTCCCTGCAATGTTATTGAATCCGGCAGTGCGAGGTCTTCCTGCCGATCCCGCTGCCTGTCGGGTTTCGGCAAGATCCGTGTTACGCCCTGATCAACTCCTCGGCCACCATCCGGTCGATAAAGTCGAGCACGAACTGGCGCTGGATGGCGGTGGCGTGGGCGATGCACGTGCAGTGGAGGTTCGATTGGCTACGCACCAAAAGCTCGAATTTGACCGCACTGCGGGTCAGTTCCACCGCCAGATAAAAGGGACCGTGCTCCTCGTGGCCCTGTTGGGCCTCGGCCAGCAGATCGGGCGGCAACTCGATCCAGTAGAGGCCGATCATCGGGCCCTGCATGATGGTTCTTTTCAGGTATGAGTCGATGTTGTCCAGCTCCATCGGGGAGAGTTCGTCGATTACAAACTGTCGCATGGTTGTTTCGTTAATATTCAATTGTTAAAGGAATTCGGCGGCAACGGCGGACAGGGGGCTTCGTTCGCTCTTGCTGAGGGTGATGTGGCCGTAAAGCGGCTGGCCTTTAAGTTTTTCGACGGCATAGGCCAGACCGTTGGACGAGGCGTCGAGATAAGGATTGTCGATCTGATTGGGGTCGCCGGTGATGACCATCTTGGTGTTCTCGCCGGCCCGGGAGACGATGGTCTTCACCTCGTGGGGGGTGAGGTTCTGGGCTTCGTCGACGATGACGAACTGATCGGGGATTGAGCGGCCGCGGATATAGGTCAGCGCCTCCAGCTCGATCTGCTGGTTTTTGATCAGCTGATCGATCTTGTTCTGGACCGTTCCTTCCTCGAATTTATGACCGAGGCGCATGAGGTAGGCGAGATTGTCGAAGATCGGCTGCATCCACAGGCTCAGTTTGTCGTCTTTGGTTCCCGGCAGATAGCCGATATCCCGGCCCATGGGGATGATCGGTCGCGAGACCAGCAGCTTGTCGTAGGTCTCCAGGCGCAGTACGCAGTGGAGGCCTGCGGCAAGCGCCAGGAGCGTCTTGCCGGTGCCGGCCCGGCCGATCAGGGTGATGAGATTGATCTTCGGATCGAGCAGCAGCTCCAGGGCCATTCGCTGCTCCTTGGAGCGGGCCCGCAGTTCCCAGGCGTTCTCGAAGGCGGGGTCGAGATGGGTGACGCTGTCGCGGCTGATGGCTCTGGCAAAGCCGGTGTGCTTGGGGTTTTCCTGGTCTCTTAAGATGATGAATTCGTTGGCGACGAAATCCCTGCCCGGCATGGCGAGGATCTTGTCCTTATAGAAAGCATCGATAATCTCGCCGGCCACCGCTACTTCCCGCCAGCCGCTGTAGAGGCTGTCGAAATCGCATTTCTGCTGTTCGAAGTCCATCACCTCGATACCGAGCGCATCGGCCTTCAACCGCGCGCTGATATCCTTGGAGACGAAGATCACTTTTTCCTTCTGGGCGGCCAGGTTGGTGGCCACCGCAAGAATCCGGTTGTCGGGGATCGACATATCCAGAAAGGCGCCTTTGATGCTTTTTTCTTCGAGAGAAATTTTCAAAACGCCGCCGTTCGGCAGTTTCACCCCGGTCTTTAAGGTTCCCTCGGACCGGAGGCGATCCAGCTGGCGGATGACCTGCCGGGCGCTGCGGCCCAGTTCGTCGTTGGTGCGTTTGAAATTGTCGAGTTCCTCGATCACCGTCATCGGCAGCACCACGTAGTTGTCGCCAAACGAATTGATCGACTCTGGATTGTGGAGCAGGACGTTGGTATCGAGGACAAAATGTTTCGGACCTTTCATATATCGAGCCAGGTTGTATCGCGATTGAGGTTTTCGCAGCCGTCTTCGCGGACGACCACCATGTTTTCGAGTCGGATGCCGCCCCATCCCGGGATATAGATGCCCGGTTCGACGGTGACCACCATGCCGGCCCGCAGTTGCTTCTTGTTGCGTGATGAGAGGCGGGGCTCTTCATGGACGGCGAGTCCCACCCCGTGGCCGAGGGAGTGACCGAAGCAGTCGCCGTAGCCCGCCTCGGCAATGATACCGCGGGCCGCCCGGTCGACGTCGGAGGCTCTCACCCCCGCGCGGATGGCGGCCATCCCGACGAGTTGCGCCTTGCGGACCAGCCGGTGCAGTTCGAGATAGCGGGCGCACGCCTTGCCCGGCACCAAGGTTCTGGTCATATCCGAACAGTAGCCGTCAAGAATCAATCCCATGTCGATGGTCAGCGACGCGTCCTTGCCGATTGCCGTCCGGTCGGGGACGGCATGGGGCAGGGCGCCGTTTTCGCCGCTGGCGACAATGGTCGAAAAACTTGGACCCTCGGCGCCGCGTCGGCGCATGGCCGACTCGATGGCCATGGCGATATCGATTTCCGTTTCAAAGCCGGCAAGTTGGCCGTAGATTTCGGTAAAGACCTCTTCATTCAAGCGCACGGAGCGACGGATGAGGTCGATCTCTGCTTCGTCTTTCACCTGGCGCATCGTTTCCACCAGATCCTCGACGGGCAGCAGGACGACGCCCTTCCGGCCGAGTTTTCCCTTCATCTTTTCGGCAACTGCGTGCAGGGTATAGTGGCTTTCAAAGGCAAGTCTTGCGATACCGAGGTCGGGCAGCAGGTCGCTGAGCAGGGCGAGGAGCCCTCTCGGGTAGAGGATCACTTCCGCCCATGGCACTTCTCGTTCCGCCTGGAGTTTATAGCGGAAATCGGTGAGCAGGCGGACCCTGCCGCGGGCAGGGATCAGCAGGGCTCCCGAGGACTCGGCAATGGAGTGGTCGGAGCTGGCAAGACCGCTCAGGTAGCGGCGATTTTCCGGCTGGCCGACCAGGAAGGCATCGATCTTCTTTCTGCGCAGCTGGGCCTGGAGGCGGGCGATCCGTTCGGGGTAATCCATTTGTGGTGGGGTCGAGATCAGCGAGAGCTCGAAAGGAGCTGGAGAATCGAATCCTTGCGCTGATCCAGGGCGTCATTGTACTGGTTGTTCAGCCCGGTCATCATGCGGCCCAGCTCCTCCCGGTACTGCGGATGCATGGCCGGATTGACCTTGCCCATCTTGCCGGCCTGGCCCCGGGCGGCGCCCTGTTGTTCGAGCTGGGCTCTAATCGCGTCGTCCAGCTGCTGGGTCATCTGTTCCTTGTGCTGGCCGTATTGCTTGAGGATCTGTTCCAGCTCTCGGCAGATCGTGGCGATATCGCGGTTTTTGCCGGACAGGGCTATTATGCCCTGCACCGCCAGTTCGCCGGCGGCCTGCAGTTCCTCGCTACGGGGCAGGACGACATTGCGGAGTAGGGTCTGGGCCATGCCCTTCTTCACCTCCTCCTGTTCCCCCGCCGGCTGGCCGGCGAGTTCCTTGGTGAGATCGATGCTCTTGCGGTTGAGATAGTCGGCAGCCAGGCGCATGCCTTTCTTGATCAGGTCTTCGCTGTCGGTCTCGGCGGGAGCCGTTGCGGCCATCCTGGCGGCGCGTTCCAGTACCATATCCATGGTGCTCTTAATTTCTGCCATTGTCTCTATCCTTGATAAAGTAGACCTGCCCGTATGCAGGCAAAAAACCCTTTGATTCAGGGCGGATTAAGGCTCTGCCTCGAGAATGAGGAGAATGTACAACAGACCTTGGGCGATGGCAAAGAAAAACCTGGAATAACTCAGGTGGCGGAGAAAGTAGCGTTATTGGTTGTTCATATCTATTTTGGGGAAAGCATCAGTTTTTCCAATTGGCGGAAGTATGGCGACCTCAGGTATGTAAGGTATAAGGGGCCTGAGTCGGATCTTTCCTTCACCGGATGGTGAATGTTCTCACCGCCGAACTTTTTGCAATCGATGAATATACTTCATGTTATCAGCCAGCATCCGGAGAGCACCGGCAGCGGGATCTATTTGCAGAATCTCCTGCGGCAGGCGGCGGCTGCCGGCCACCGGAACTTTCTGGTCGCGGGCGTCACCGGCGACTGCCTCCCCCGCCTGGCAGGAATCGTGGAGGAGAGCTGCCGCTTCGTCCGTTTTGCCGGACTCGATCTCGATTTTGCCATTCCCGGCATGAGCGATGTCATGCCGTATCCCAGCTCCCGCTTCAGCGAGCTGTCGCCGGAATCTCTCCTGCGGTATGAGCAGGCGTTTGCCGCAAAAATCAGCCAGGTCGCCGGCGAGTTTTCCATCGACCTTGTCCACAGCCATCATCTCTGGCTGGCAAGCGCAGTGACCAGGCGGACCCTTCCCCGCATACCGATGGTTACTTCGTGCCATTCGACGGACTTGCGGCAGTTCGTGCAATGTCCTCATCTCCAGGGCCGGGTTGTGGGCGATTGCCGGAAAATAGACCGCATCGTCGCCTTGAGTTCGAGTCAGGCCGAAAGGATTGTCAGTCTCTATGCGATAGCGCCGGACAAAATCGGTGTCGCCGGGATTGGTTTTGACGAGGAAATCTTCACTGGCAAAGACCGGCGCGAGGCAGGGCCGGTTCACCTGCTCTACGCCGGCAAACTGAGTTACGCCAAGGGGGTCGACTGGCTGCTCCGGGTATTCGGGAATTTTGCCGGGCAAGAAGCCCATCTGCCGGTCCACCTTCACTTAGCCGGTTCCGGTTCCGGTTCCGGTGAAGAGGCTCGGGAGTGTCTCGAAATGGCTGCCCGAATGGGGCAGCGGGTTACAGTGCACGGACCACTCAGCCAACAGGAACTTGCGCGGCTGATGCGGCGCTGTCACATTTTCGTTCTGCCTTCCTTTTATGAAGGACTGCCGATGGTTCTGCTGGAGGCCTTGGCTTCGGGCTGTCGGCTTGTCGCGACAGACCTGTCGGGTTGCCTGGAACTGCTGGGAAATGCGGCCCCGGAATTGGTCGAGTTCGTGGCTCTGCCGCCGCTCTGCGCCATCGACCGGCCCGATGCCCGGGATTGGGGGTTGCTCGACTCGAAACTGCAGGCTGCCCTGTCCGTCATGACCCGCCGGGTTATATCGGCTCCCTCTCCGCCGTACGAAGAGATCCCGAAAATCACCGGAAGATCGAGCTGGAAGACGGTATTCGGGAAAATCGCCGAGGCGTATGATCGGGCGAGGCGCTGCCACGGTCTATGGTAACGGCGATCGCGGCGATATCGTCATGCATTTTGAAGCGGGGATAAAGGCGGCAGGCCGGATCGCGGATCTGGAACGATCGGACATGATCCCTTATGGCGGCAAGCCCGCCGGCGCGATAGAGATCGACAAACGATTGCCAGTCGCTCGGCTCCCTGGGATCGGCCTTGGGCAGGGCCAAGCCGTCGGTGAACAACAAAATATCGGTGACGTTGGCGAGACTCTTCCGGCCGTGACGGAGGAAATGCATCGATTCCGGTTCGCCGTTCAGCACCCCGTAGCGGACATTCATCTCCAGGCGCACCCTGACGATCTGCTCGGCCAGACAAGTGTGAATCGGCTGCTCGGAGATGGGAGAGTTCTGCCAGAGCGTCAGCGTCTCCCTGTCGATATCCAGCTCGGGAGAAAGCAAGGTGTGGTCGCCGTCATCGTGCAGGAGCAGGATCATGCTGTCGCCGGTATAACAGTACTCAAACGATGTATCGCCCAGACGGACGACGGCCAGACTGGTGGACCAGAGGCGCTGTCGTTCGTGCAGGGGAATCCGGCAACGCTCCTGGGCTTGGCGGAGCAGCCGGTTGGCCTTTCCTGCGATCTGCGGCAGGCTGCCGCTTTCGTTCCGAAAGGTGTCGGCGGCGATCCTGGCCGCCCGGAGTCCGCCCGTGGATCCGGCGGTATCGTAGAATTTTTCAAGGCTCGTGGCCCCGTCGAACACACCGAAGATATTCTCTCCGCGCAGGAGAACATCCTCGTTTTGCTCTCCGCTACCCTGTTCATGCAGTGTTTCCACGGCATGGAACGGCTTGGGAGAGAAGGAACAAGATGAGAAAAGCTGGTCGGTCGATAGGTACATGTGCTTGCCGAGTCGGATAAGAGTTTCAAATGATATAACAGTGAATGACTGGAAGCACAAATCGCTTGTTTCGATAGAATTCGGGTCTTCGATAGATTTCGGATATACATAACCGATGGGAATGAAGGGTTGTAGATACGGGTGATGCAATGCAAGATATTGAAATAGTGAGGAATGAAATCTTCGATGAGGGGCGGTGTCCTTGCTCTCGGCATGACCAGGAGCTTTTCACTCACCTGCCGGGCTGGAGCAGGACTCTTGCGGCAACGTACCATATTCCGCTCTTTTTCCTGCAGGCCAGGGCATTCGGGGCAGTGGAACCTGCGGGAGTTTTGCCCTTGCTGCTGTTTTCTCCTCCCCATTCACCGCGACGGTTGATCTCGCTGCCCTTTACCGATGCGGTGGGAATACTTGCCGATTCCTGGGAGACAGGCAAACTGCTGCTGAAAAACGCGTTGGAGCTGGCTGAAGAAACGGGGGCGATGCATGTTGAGGTGCGGCAGTACGACCGGC
>Ga0079306_1001760_pt1 | contig 13472 bp, 9 predicted proteins | sample Methanotroph_Enr_FD_79181 | JGI IMG/M metagenome (GOLD analysis project Ga0079306, IMG submission 79181) | Enriched soil microbial communities from Old Woman Creek wetland in Ohio, USA - Methanotroph_Enrichment_5 | ecosystem: Environmental > Terrestrial > Soil > Wetlands | place: USA: Ohio...
ATACACATTCATAATAGAAGACTCCTGTGAGCCAACATACAAGTTTTCGATGTCCTTATTGACATTGATTCCATTGTTATGGAGATAATTCTGGGGCATAATGCAGGCTGCAAGCGCAGTAGGCGAAGGATAGCTCACTATTTTACCTTTCAGATCCGTTGGGACTTTAATTGTACCATCCTTGCGCACGATAATCAGTCCTTTAAAATCTCCTGCTTCACCGGCCATGGCTATCACACTGTATCCCGATTTCATGGCCTGAAGAGTCTGCCAGGGATTCGGCAAGAGAAACTCAGGTCCCCCGTTTTTGTATTTTTCTTCAAAATCACTGTAATTCCTGGATGCTTCCAGAACAAACCTGCCTCCTTTTAATTTACCGTTGAGGTATTCCATGAGAGGTTGATATATCTGTACGAGGTAGGTTGGATTATGAAGCGGATGAACGGCAAAATGATAGGTAGGAGTAGTAAGAATTGCCGGAGTGCTACTGTACTTCGGGCCTGCGGCTTTTGGCTGCGGATTGCATCCTGAGAACAGCAAGAATAACATTAGAGCCAGTGAAATTCCCAATGTTCCATAAAAGGAGCTGATTAGTCTGAAGATGGTTTTGCTGAGAATCGACTTCAGTTCATTGCCATCGCTGTATGTATTAATAGGTATTTCTGTAGGAGTTTTCGTTACCTGGAAGAATCCGGCGTTGAGGTTCCAGACTTTAGAATGAAAAGTATAATGATCAAGATAAATTTCCCGAACTTTACCTTTTTGTTCCTTTCCGTATCGATCCTGATGGTTCATACCTCTGGATTTTTATGAATATCAACCTTAAATACAAATATATATTTTATTTTCAGGAAGCTTTCAGAAAGTAGTTATTAAACAGGGATTGCTTTAGACTTTAATGCCAGGATATTATATAAGTACGAGGGTATCCCAACTGTTTTTGAAAGATGAAACCGGCATGCTTTCGCCAACCACTTTTATCCTCTTCTGCATTTGCTTCTTCATTACCGCAAAACAGTATGGGCTTTCCTCTCACGTTATCCATTAATCCGGTCAGTCATTTCCTGCTCAGAAATAAATGCAGACTTAAAAAAATTTGAGGTCGAACCCAGTTGACTTGAGATTAAGCGAAAAAAAGAACTATTAAATTTGCCATGTTTAGTGCAAAATATCATCTTTCTGACTGATTAAAGTCCTACTTTTGTGAGCCCGTTTACAACGAACTTTTCTGATGCTATTATTGTCAGAAACGCTTTGAAAAGGGTTGTTCAGAATCAAAAACCAAAACTCATGAAACCAAAAATAGCCGCTCAGTCCGGCACATTCGAATCGAGTGATGTGATTATTCTCATCGAACCGCTTCCCGACAATTCCGGCCGGAAACTGGAGATCTCCTCTACCGTCATGCAACAGTATGGCAACAGTTTCAAACGCATAGTTATAGAAATGCTCGATCAGTACGAAATGACTGATATCCACTTGATTGCCAAAGATAAAGGAGCCCTTGAACCTACGATTAAAGCCCGCCTCGAAACAGCGATCAAGCGCTCGCTCGACGAACAGGAAGGGACAATGAAATAATATTACTTCTATGACAAAGAATTATAAAAAACGAAGGTCGATGCTTTATATTCCGGGGAATAATCCGGCAATGATTCAGCAGGGCGGAGTTTACGGAGCTGACAGTATCCTGCTCGATCTGGAAGATGCAGTCGCTCTGAACCAGAAAGACGCGGCCCGAACTTTGGTCAGGAATATGATCCAGGTGATTGACTTCTACGATGCTGAAGTTTGTGTCAGAATCAATCATTTGAGCACTCCATTTGGGCTGGCTGATCTGGAAGCGATTGTTCCGCTGCAACCTTCGGCAATCCGCTATCCAAAAACCGAATCAGCCGAAGAGGTGGCCAATCTTTTGCAGATTATTGAGAAAATAGAAGACCAACATGGCCTTCCGCATAATAAGATGACGCTTCACGCTATGATTGAAACGGCAATGGGAGTTCAGAATGTATTCAATATTGCCAGTCAGTTTGCCCGGGTAGATGCAATAACTATTGGTGGACAAGATCTTACGGCCGACATGAATATTGTCTATACGCCCGATGGTGCCGGAATCGATTTTGCCCGGAAACGGATCGTGATGGCAGCCAAAGCTAGTCACATTGATGTAATTGATACAGTATTCCCGGATGTGAATGATGAAGAAGGACTGAGGAGAGAGACTGAATATGCCAAAAGAATCGGATTCACTGGAAAAGCCGTGATTAATCCACGGCAGATTGAAATTATTCATGCGGTTTTTACTCCCACAGAGGAAGAAATCAGGAAAGCCTACCACATTGTCAAGGAATTCAAAAAAAATAGTGAGGCCGGAATCGGTGTTTTTGCCATCGACGGAAAAATGATCGATGCTCCGATAGTGACCCGGGCGGAGTATATTCTGAGGCTGGCTAATGTGACAGTTGGATAAACGGCATGTAAAGACGCGATTAATCGTGTCTCGACTGCAAAAAAAAGAATAACAACATTATTAAAAAAGATATTAGAAATGCTAAACAGTTTAGGCAGGGAGATTCCAGAATATATTGAGGGAATCGGGAAACTAGAACCATTTCAGGGAGCACTGACAAAACTTAGGAAAGGTTGGATGGACGAGCCTACCATTCCTGCTCCGAACAGGGCTTATTTGCCTCACCAGAGTAAACTTTGCACCTCGCTTGAAGACGCCATTCTGCGAAGTAATCCGCACAACGGCATGACTGTTTCGTTTCATCATCATCTGCGGAACGGAGATGTTCTTCTGGTACAAACCCTTACGATATTGCATAACCTTGGAATCCGTGAAATTACCCTGGCTTCATCTTCACTCAACGAGTGTCACGACCCGATTCTTACCTATCTGAAAGACGGAACCGTTACCAGGATTTTTTCATCGGGTATTCGGAGCCAACTGGGACGAGCCATTGCTTTAGGAGTACTCGACATTCCGGTAGTTATTCATTCGCATGGAGGAAGGGTTCGCAGCATTCATACCGGCAAGATTCACATCGATCTGGCGATCATCGCCGCCTCGGCTGCCGACTGCGAAGGAAATGCAACCGGTTCACACGGAAAATCGGCATTCGGGTCAATCGGGTATGCCGTTATTGATGCCCGCTACGCCAAGCAGGTCATTGTTGTAACCGACAATCTGGTAAATTATCCCTGCATTCCGCTTTCCATCTCGCAAAATTTCATCGATTTGGTTGTAGTTGTCGATTCGATTGGCGATGCTTCACAAATTGCAACGGGAACAACCCGTATCACCAATTCACCCATGGATCTTCGCATTGCAAAACTGGCGGCTGATGTGATTGAACACTCCGGATTTTTTGAACAGGGATTCTCTTTTCAGGTTGGAGCAGGAGGCGCTTCTCTGGCTGTAGCCAAATTCATCCGCGAAAAGATGAAAGTCAAGGGCCTGAAAGGAAGTTTCATGCTGGGAGGTATTACTTCCTATTGTGTCGATATGCTGAATGACGGACTTTTCGAAACTATTTTTGATGTACAGTCATTTGATGCAGTCGTGAGTAATTCACTCCTGAATAATCGTCGTCATATCGAGATTCAGGCTGCCCTTTATGCCAATCCATTCAATTCAGGCTGCATCACCAATAAAATCGATGTAGTGGTGCTTGGAGCGTTGGAGATTGATGTTGATTTTAATGTGAATGTGATCACAGGTTCAGAAGGCAATATCCGTGGGGCATCCGGCGGACATTCCGATACCTCTTCCGGCGCAAAACTGACGGTAGTCGTGTGTCCATCTTTCCGTGGGCGTATTCCGATCATAAAAAAACGGGTGCATACGATAGTAACTCCCGGTGAATCGGTTCATGTTCTCGTTACTGAACGGGGAATTTGTGTGAATCCGGCCTTTAAAGAACTGGAAGAGAATCTCCGGAGAGCCGGTCTTAATGTGAAAGATATTCATGACCTTGAAATTGAGGTGGATGAAATAACCGGAATTCCTGCTCCGCTCGAATATACCGATAAAATTGTGGGACTTGTGGAATACCGCGATGGTACAATTATCGATGTGATTCATCAGCTGAAAGAAAAATAAGAATAGACAGAAGACCGGAGGTAGAAGATTGGAGAAGCAAAAAGTAGCTCCGGAGGAGTAAAATATTTGTAGAAAAAGTAAAAAATGAGCATACCGTCCGCGTCATAAAGCAGAACATAGCTTTGACCTTTTTTCGGACGGAACACCTGCCTGTCGGCAGACAGGGAATAGGCCTTTTAAAATGAAGTTATACAAGAAACCAACCATCGAACCACTCCAGTCTATATTGGAAGCACGTGACCAGCGCGCTTTTCTGAAGAACCAGATTGCACTGAAAAGTCAGCCTTGTGTGAGTTTAAGCCTGAATGTTCCCGGTTTTCCCAAAAGTAATTCCACAACAAAAACTTTTTTCAGGTATTGTTTACACGATCTGAAATACACATTAAAAGCTCACCGCATTGAAATTAAAGAAGATGAGACGATTGAAGGTTGCGACCTGGCCGGAGATTTTTTCATCGTTCCCTGTTCAACAGCTAACCTCAACCTGATGGAAATCAAACAAATCTGTGAAGATTTCGAGAAGAACCATCCGCTGGGACGGTTTATTGACGCAGATCTGAATGATCAGCAAGGGAATAGCGTCTCTTCAGGAGAATCAAAGTTGTGCTTTTTCTGTTTGGAAAGACCGGCCATTGAATGCCGCCGCGAAAATGCCCACGATTTCGATGAGTTGAGATCATTCATGTTCCCGAAAATGGCCGCATATTGCATGAATCAAAAAGAAGAGTCAGTAATCAGAAAAATATCTTCACTGGCACAACAGGCGATTCTTTCCGAAATTTCGCTCTCTCCTAAACCCGGTCTGGTTGATAAGTTCGGTTGCGGAAGTCATGCCGACATGAATTATCAAACTTTTATGGATTCAACTGCGGCTATTTCCCCCTGGTTCATTGAACTGGTGCGCGCAGGTTTCGATTTTCAGGATGAAGATCTGACCAAGGCTTTACCTCTTATCCGGAAAACAGGATTGAGCATGGAAGCCTCAATGTTTGAAACCACACGGAATATCAACACGCAAAAAGGAATTATCTTTCTAATGGGACTTTCGCTGTTTGCCTGTGGAAAGCTGTATCGCCAGAATGATCGGTTTGAAGTGGAAGAATTCCGCAATATCATCAGAGATATTTGTAAGGATCTCGTTAAGAATGAACTTGGCGGTATCAATCATTCCGGAAAAAGTCATGGCGAGGATATTTTCCTGAAATATGGATTCAGCGGTGCACGTGGCGAGGCCGAAAGCGGATTCCGGATGGTTTTTGATTTTGGGTTGCCGCAACTTACCGGAGTCACAGAGCTTAATGACGAAGTGCTGATCAAATGCTTTTTATCCATTGCATCAAACAACGATGATACGAATATCCTTTTCCGAAGCAATCCCGTAGTATTGAGTGGCTTTAAAAAGCTTTGCAATTCGGCTCTGGAGAATCTTACCGATACAAGCTATTCAGCAGTAATCGATTTTTGCCGGAAAGAAAATATTTCGCCTGGTGGCTCTGCCGATTTGCTTGCAGTGACTATTTTTGTATGGATGGTAATTAAGGCTGATAGACAGCAGATTTTTACCTTTTAATTAATAATCAAAGAAATGACTTTTGAAGATACTGATTTTCGGCAGGAAACCCTTGATCTTGACAATCCTTTCGACCTGAAGCTGGTAAAGGATTTTCTGTTTAGCCTTGGGTTTGAATTTGATCCGACCGAGGTCGAATGTACGATGATTGTGTATAATCTGAAAGGTGAATTGGTTGGGACGGGCTCCCATTTGGGACGGATTTTGAAATATGTGGCCGTTGCCCCCAAGTTTCGCGACACCACTGCTTTTGCTTTGATTGTCACCTACATGACAGAGAAACTTTTAAAGATATACAAACATACTTTTGTTTTTACGCGTCCCGAAAATGCAGTTCGGTTTCGTGGATTGGGGTTTACCGAAATTGCAACCGCCGAGCCTCTTTTTACCATGCTCGAGTTCGGCTTCGAGTCGATATTTACTTACCAGGATTATCTGAAGACCTTGCAGGTTCCGGTTAAGACCAATGCCGTTGCTGCAATTGTAGTCAATTGCAATCCTTTTACCAATGGGCATAAATTTCTGATCGAAAAGGCAGCTGCCGAAAATGAAATGGTCTATCTGTTTGTTGTGCAAGAGGATCTTTCGGTATTTCCGTTCTCGGTACGTTGGGAGCTGATTCGCAAGGGGATCGCACACCTTAAAAATGTGGTGATGGTCAGCGGCGGAATGTATATTGTTTCCGGAGCGATTTTCCCTTCCTATTTTTTGAAGAATGAAACGGTTAACGATGTCATGCAGAAACAGGCCGAATTGGATGTGAAAACTTTTGCCAACTACGTCGTACCAATTCTTGGAATTACAAAACGTTATGTTGGAACCGAGCATTATTGCAAAACCACCGAAGCGTACAACCTTGCAATGAAAACAATTCTGCCGGATTACGGCGTTGAAGTTTTTGAGGTTACGCGAAAAGCAAGCGGTTCCGGGGCTAACAGCCTGCCCGATTATATCAGTGCTTCCAAAGTTCGTAAGGCAATCAAAAATGATCGGTTGGAGGAAATCATCGATTTTTTACCTGACTCAACCCGTGAATTTCTTTTTTCGGATGCATCGTTTGAAATCCGGCAAAAGATAAAGGCTGGAAATGGAAGACATTAACCTGATATTTACAGATTTCTTTTCCCTTTTTTTTGGTCAATTATTTAAAATCAACCAATGACTAAATTTATTTCCTTTTTTGCCGGTTCACTTTTGCTTTTGGCAGCGTGCACCGGACCTGCTCCAAAAGCCGTTCAGGAAGATCGCCTGACCGATTTCGTCGATCCATTTATCGGAACCGGTTTCCACGGTCATACTTATCCGGGAGCGGCGTATCCTTTCGGGCAAATTCAGTTGAGTCCCGATAACGGAACGCAGGGTTGGGACTGGTGCTCCGGATATCATTATTCAGATAGTATTGTAGCTGGTTTCAGTCATTTACACCTGAGCGGAACCGGAATTGGCGATTTGGCCGATATCTCGTTTTTGCCTGTTACTTCGGAAGTTATTTTCCAGAAAGATGAAAAAAATGCTGATTTTGTTGCCCGTTACGCCGGAAAATACAAACACAATCAGGAAACTGCAAAGCCTGGATATTACGCCGTGACGTTGAAAAATAATGGTGTAAAAGCTGAATTTACGGTAACTGAACGGGCAGGTTTGCACCGGTATTCATTTCCGGATGGAGGCGAAAATAATTTGATTATTAATCTCGGTTTTGCCATTAACTGGGACACGCCATATAAAACATCTCTCAATATTGTAGATAGCTTGCTCGTTACCGGTTCGCGCTTATCAAACGGATGGGCGAAAGACCAGCATGTGTTTTTTGCCGTTCGTTTCTCGAAACCCATTTCGAAATCAGAAATTACCAATGTTAGCGGCGAGGGTAGAACAGTTGCCTGCCTGAAATTTAAGGAAAAACAGGTGATGGCTAAAGTTGGCGTTTCTTCGGTAAGTGTCGAAAATGCCTTGGCTAACCTCGATTCCTCATTGCCTGGCTGGGACTTCGAAGCCACTCAGAAAGCTGCTTCGGATGCCTGGGAAAAGGAACTGTCGAAAATCCGGATCAAATCCAGTGATTCGGTGCAGAAAACCATTTTCTATACTTCGCTTTATCACACCATGGTTGCACCTGCTTTATTTTCCGACTCAAACGGCGAATTTAAAGGAGTAAATGGCGATGTGCAAAAAGCTTCAGGATACAACCGATATACCGTTTTCTCGTTGTGGGATACTTACCGCGCACTTCATCCATTATTTACGCTGACACAGCAATCGCGCGTGAACGATATGGTGAAAACCATGCTCGACAATTACAAGCAAACCGGATTGTTGCCCGTGTGGGAGCTTGAAGGAAACGAAACCTGGTGTATGGTTGCCAATCATTCCATTCCGGTTATCGCCGAAGCTATTTTGAAAGGAATTGGCGATTTTGATCAGCAACTGGCTTTTGAAGCCATGAAAGTAACTTCGATGCACGATCGCGACGGAATGGGTTTGTATATCAAACTGGGTTATATGCCAGCCGATCAGATTCAGCAGTCGGTGGCCAAATCGCTCGAAGTAGCTATCGACGACTGGTGCGTGGCTGCGGTAGCTAAAAAACTTGGTAAGACTGAAGATGCAGCTTATTTCAGTAAACGTGCCGAAGGTTTCAAATACTATTTCGATAAGGAAACCGGCTTTATGCGCGGAAAACTAACGAATGGCCAATGGACAACTCCGTTTGATCCGGCCTATTCGAAACACGAAGGAAGCGACTACACCGAAGGAAATGCCTGGCAATATTTGTGGTTGGTTCCGCAAAATGTGGAAGGCCTGATTGAATTGCTTGGAGGTAAAGAGCCATTTGCCGATAAATTGGATCAGCTCTTTAAGGTTGCTGAAGGTGTGAAAGGGAAAGAGGCATCGAATGATATTTCAGGATTAATCGGTGCCTATGCACATGGCAACGAGCCGGGACACCACACCACTTTTCTGTTTAATTATGCCGGACGTGCCTGGCGTACCCAGGAACTGAACCGACAGATTCAGGAGACCATGTACAGCAATGCGCCTGATGGAATATGCGGGAACGAAGATTGCGGACAAATGTCGGCCTGGTATGTTTTCAGTGCGATGGGATTTTATCCGGTCAATCCGTCGGATTTGAAATACCAGTTTGGTTCACCAATCGTTCAGGAAGCCAAAGTGGAAATTGCCCCGGGTAAATTCTTTACGATGAAAGCTCCATTGGCATCGAAAGACAATAAATACATTCAGGAAGTTAAACTGAACGGAAAAGCATTAGACCGTATATTCATTACCCATCAGGAAATTATGGATGGCGGAACTCTTGAATTTACTATGGCTGCCGAGCCGAACAAAGAGTTATTCAGGTAGATGTGGCAGTATACAGTCTCAGTAAAAAGTCATTAGTCATTCGGAAACATTTTCCAATGACTAATGACTTTTTCTATTCTTTATGATAGTCCTTTCCTGAATCTACCAATACTATTTCACAGGAATATTCTTCAGAGTTTCAACCAGAAAATCCCAGAATTTACTTACCGATTCGATGTTAACTTTTTCATCAGGAGAGTGTGGAAAACGGATGGTTGGTCCCAGTGAAATCATGTCCCAGTGTGGATAAGTTCCGCCCAGAATGCCACATTCCAAACCTGCATGAATGGCTTTAATTTCAGGAATACGTCCAAATTTATTCTCATAAATCTTTAGCATCGTTTTCAGGATAGGCGATTCCAGATTTGGTTTCCATCCCGGATAGCCACCTCCAAATTTCACTTCAGCACCGGCCAGCGTAAAAACCGAATCCATCCGTGAACCAAGCTGCGCTCTTGCTGAATCAACCGAACTGCGCATCAGGCAGGCAATGCTGATGGTTTTTGCATCCTTATCGGATTTCACGATGGCCAGATTGGTTGAAGTTTCAACCAGTCCTGTCATGGTATCGCTCATACGGATGACTCCGTTGGGGCAGGCAACTATTGCATGGGTCAGGTTAATCTGAGTTTTTTCGTCAATCAGGGACGCCGGTATTTCAGTTTTTGCGAGTTCGATTTTAATGGTTGGTTCAGTGACCGAAAGTTCGCGTTTAATCACATTGGTCATTCCGGCAACGAGTCCAACCAGTTTATCGGCAGTTTCATAGGGAACGGTAACAATTCCGAATGTTTCGCGCGGAATAGCATTGCGCAGACTTCCTCCGTTGATCGATGACAAACGCATACCGCAAACTTTGTAGGCTTCTTTTAGTATGCGGAAGAAAATTTTGTTGGAATTTCCGCGTCCCAGATGAATGTCTACTCCTGAATGACCACCTTTTAATCCGGTTACATTCAGTTTAAAACCGATCGATTCAGCAGGAACCGGAACTTCGGTATAATTAAACCGGACATTTGCATCCTCGCCACCGGCGCATCCTACATACAATTCACCTTCGTCTTCCGAATCCATGTTAATCAGGATGTTTCCTTTTAACCAACCGGATTCCAATCCGATAGCACCGTCCATGCCGGTTTCTTCTGTGGCGGTGAATAAACCTTCAATTGGGCCATGTACGAGATCTTTCGAGGCCAAAACAGTCATCGCTGCAGCAACACCAATTCCGTTGTCGGCTCCGAGTGTTGTTCCGTTTGCTCTTACCCATTCACCATCGATCAGGGTTTCAATCGGATCTTTGGCAAAATCGTGATCTTTGTCGCTGTTCTTTTGCGGAACCATATCTAAATGGCCCTGAAGAATAACACCTTTACGTTTTTCCATTCCCGGAGTAGCCGGTTTACGGATAATTACATTCCCGGATTTGTCCTGAACAGTCTCCAATCCGAGGCCTTTGCCAAAATCAACAAGGTACTTCCTGATCTTCTCTTCGTGATGCGAAGGACGTGGTATTCGCGTCAACTGGTAGAAGTTTTCCCATAGTTCAACGGGATTTAGTTTTGAAATTTCATTGTTCATATAGTTGTTTTTAAAATAAAAATTCGAAAGAAAGTTTAGCATCTAAAAGTACAATTAATCCACAAAGTTTGTTCGAGAATAAAACAATAAAAAAACCTGCATCCGAATTAACGAATACAGGTTTTTTTATTTTCAGGAATCAAGTACCTGACCAATATTTTAGCTTCTGATGTTGGGTTTCTCAAGCCCGTATCCTTTTTTGCGATCCTCTGCTTTCAGGAGAAAGGCAAATCCGATGGCGAGAAAACCAAAAAGGGAAAATATTAACATGGGAATCATGTAATTGTATTGTGTAAGAACTTGTTCCTTTCCATCAACCATCTTTGTAACAGTCCCCGTGATGCAATATTTATCCAGAACAACCCCAATTAACAAGGGTACACCCATAATGCCCCAGTTCTGCACCCAGAATGTCATAGAATAAGCTGTTCCCAGTTTGCTGTGTGGAATAATCTTGGCAATTGAAGGCCACATGGCAGAAGGCACCATGGAAAAGGCGACACCTAAAACCATGACCAATCCAATGGCGACAGCGAAGTTATTTAATGAAGGTATCGAGAACAACAAATGGACACAAACCAGCAAAACAGAACCAATGATCATGATGGTTGCACCTTTTCCTTTTTTATCGAACAAGCTGCCAAAAACCGGTGTCAGCAGCAAAGCGCTTAACGGTAGCAAGGCCGGAATATAACCAGCATTCGCATCGGAAATATCAAATTTCTGGACAATCATATTCGTGGCATATTTTATAAAAGGGAACACTGCGGAATAAAACAAAACACACAGAATCGTTATATACCAGAACGCACGGTTCTTACCGATTTCCACAATATCCGAGAATTTAAATTCTTCTTCTGCCGGAACGCCGGCATCGGCTTCTTCCTGATCTAATTTGCGGTCCATAAAAGTAAACAGAATAAACACAAGCATCCCAATACCCAATAAGAAAAGGGAAAGAACCACCGGAGCACTAATACTTCCAGTCAATTTGATCAACGGGATGGGTGTGAACATGGCCAAAGCTGTTCCGATACGGCCTGTCGATGTGTTTAAACCAATAGCCAATGCCATTTCTTTCCCACGGAACCAACGCACTACCGCTTTGTTGGCCGCAATTCCAAACATCTCGCACCCTACACCAAAGATGGCAAAACCAAGTCCGGCTATTACTGCCGATTTTTTGGATAAAGCTATCATTTGCCATGAAAAAACAGTTAATTCATAATCACCGGTAACATGGCCGGAAATAGCCCAGTATTTAATAAATCCACCGATCAACATGATGCCAATGGAAAGTATTCCGGTGAACCGGACTCCCATTTTATCCAAAATCATTCCGCTGAAAACGAGCATCAGCAAAAACACGTTGAACCAGCCATATCCACTGGTAAAAAAACCATAATCTGACGCTGTCCATGATAAGCTAGCTTGTAGCCTTTCCTGCAAGGGCGCCATGGCATCAGTCAGGTAATACATACACATCATTGTGAACGACACCAGTCCAAGCATTAGCCAACGTGCTGATTTCGAGTCGCGAAGCGATTTTTTAAGTTCCTGCATTTTTTTTAAGTAAGGTTGTTTGTATTGATTAGTTATTTTTGAGTTTCAGTGGGTTTGTTCGTTTCCAGAATGGATTTTATTGCGCCGGTACCCGTATAAAATTCCAATGCGTAACTGCCGTCAAGCAAATCTTCCGGAACCGGGGCAATCGTTCCGAACTGCGCAATAGGCGCACGTGTTCCGGCCAGTTGGTTGTTTCCATCAACAATCCGTATTTCAGCCATGCCCGGCATCCTGTAAAACAAACCACTTTTGCCGGCATTTGGATTTTCAGATGTGCTTAGGCTTGATTGTTTGGATGCCAGATTTTCGGATTTATTCACTTCAATAACAATGGGTCGGCCCGACAAATCAGATTTAGGTAAAACCCCGCGATCTTCGCTAAACCGAAAAAACACTTCGTTTTTTACTGATTTTTGTCCGGGAATGAAATCAAAACTGAATTCATAGGTCTGGCTGGATGACTTTCCAATAAACAATGCAAGGTAGTTCTCTTCCATTTTCCCCAACTCCTGGGTCATTACCTCAAACGATTTTCCATCAGGAAGTGGCTCATCATTGGCATTGGTTAGCAGGGCAAAGCGTGAATTTCGCAGATTAAAAATGGTTTCGGCAGCTTCGTAAGCTTTCTCATCCATATTCTTTGAAACCAACTTAAAACTTTTGGTTGAGTCGGTGCGCGAATTAAAACTCCATATCGACAAATCATTGAATTTAACCTGTTTGTCAAGATTTTTTGTCAGAAAACACTGGGTCTTGATTTCGGATTCCGCGGTATTAACGTTGGTATTAATTCCTGCCAGAATTCCCGATTCGGTCAGGCTAATCAATTGTGCCAAAGAACCCATGGCTTTATGAACCTGATCCGGATCAGGCTCGCTGAATACTTCCAGCTTCATTTCATCGAGATTCCAACGATCGGCATCAGCAGAAGGAGCATTGTCGATTCCCAACATTTTTTGTGCATACATTTGAAATGGGCCATGAACATATCGTTCGCGGGTGGCTTTTACATGGATGCGTACTCCGGTTTGTGGTAAAGCATAAACTACTCCCTCCGTTGGTTCGGAAGTTCCTCCCGCAACATTTTTTTTCTTGTCGTCTTTGCCTGAAGCCAGCAATGTGAAGACCAGAAAGATAAGAACTATTGAGAATTTTGATGTTTTCATGGATTTAAATTTTAATCAGTTTCTGTTTTAACGATAAACGGTTTACCAGATACCATTGTTGTTTCGCATTTTTCCAGCGGTTATAAAAAGATCAAAAATAGCCAAAATATTATTCGAG